>Ga0209632_10004035_pt1 | contig 13170 bp, 19 predicted proteins | sample COG_10_FD_184754 | JGI IMG/M metagenome (GOLD analysis project Ga0209632, IMG submission 184754) | Pelagic Microbial community sample from North Sea - COGITO 998_met_10 (SPAdes) (version 2) | ecosystem: Environmental > Aquatic > Marine > Neritic zone/Coastal water | place: Helgoland, sampling...
AATCTAAAAAAAGAATTTTGTGTGCACCACCAGCACCATCTCATGGTTTATTTTTAGAAAAAGTTATTTATTAGTTCTACTATTATTTTTGAAGCTCATACTAAATCTTCTATTAATTCGCCACCTTGATTCTGCTCGCACTATGTAGCCACAACAGTTTTTAGAGCCACATTTGCACCTAAATTGCTTATAGTTTTCATCATATCCAAAACCATAATCACAAGTTAGTTCCTCACCTTTTTTGATATCTTTTATTGCAATAACCCATAGTTTTAAACCCACCCCATTATAATCACAATTGTTAGAACAAGAATGATTTATTAAGCGAGCTGTATTCCAAGCAACATCTCCATCAAGATCATATCTATTATTCAAATTAAATAAATAAATAGGTTTAGAGTTATCAAATTTTTCAGACTCTTCCGTCTGTTTTTTTGTTATAATTTTCCCCACATAATCAATAATTCTTGTACCTTCTTTGATATCTTTAGCCGCATATAGACCTCGTCCTTTTTTATCAATATTAGATTTTTTAATTCCGTAGAGTTTCATTACTAGCTCTTTAATGAATATTTAAAAATTTTCAATTAAATTCTAAGAGGGCACTAACATGTCTCTCTGTACTTTCTTGAAGTGCTAAGAGATCGTACCCACCTTCTAGAATAGAAACCACTTTCCCTTTACAACAAGATTTGGATAACTCCAGGGTTCTTTTTGTAAGTGTATAGAAGTCCTTTGACTCCAATTGAAATTGAGCTAAAGGGTCATTTTTATGAGCATCAAATCCAGCAGATAATAATATGAACTCTGGTTTAAATTCTTTTAATCTTTTTAAAACAAACTCATATGCGTTAAGGTATTCTTCAGAGGTAGTTCCAGCAGGTAACGGAATATTAAGTATATTATTGTCTTTCCCCCTTTCTTTTTCTGTTCCAGTTCCAGGATAAAAAGGAAATTGATGAGTTGAAATATATAATACTTTCTCATTATTATAAAAAATATCTTGCGTCCCATTTCCATGATGAACATCAAAATCAATAATAGCTATTTTATTTAATTTATATTTTTTTAATAAATAATGAGCCCCGACTGCAATATTATTATAGATACAAAAGCCCATTGCTTTATTCTTTTCAGCATGATGGCCAGGAGGTCTAACAGCACAAAAGGCATTATTAAATTCTTTATTTTGAACACCATCAATTGCAGCAATAATTGATCCTACAGCATCTGTAGCCGCATCTTTACTGCCTGGAGAGATTATCGTATCTCCATCTAAAAAAGATAACCCTTGTTTTGGAAAAGATTTCTCTACAAAACTTATGTAATCAGAACTATGAGTAGTTTCTAAAAGTAATTTATTAAATTTTGCTGGTTTTTTCCAAATAAGGTTTTTATTATTTAGCTTTTTAAAATTTTCTATTACTGCTTTAACTCTATCTATTTTTTCTGGATGCCCATCTCCTGTATTATGATTTTGGTAAGTTTCAGAGGTTATTAAACCAGTTTTCATTCAAAATACTTTTTAAGAATTGCAGAGTATATTTTTGTTAATTTTTTTAAGTCTGAAATAGAAACAGCTTCATCAACTTTATGCATAGTTTTACCCACCAAACCAAATTCTAGACAAGGTGCAATTCTTCTAATGAATCTTGCATCCGATGTTCCACCAGTTGTGGATAGTTGAGGTTTAATCCTAGTAATTTTTTTTATTATATTTTGAATCATATAGGTTGTTTTATTTGGCCTAGTTAAAAAGGCTTCACCTGACACACGGTATTGTATCTTAAAATTTAATTTATCTTTTTTAACTGTTTTTTTAAAAATTTTGTTTAATCTATTCTTTAAACTAGAAGAGGAGTGTTTGTTGTTAAATCTTATGTTAAACGTGGCTTTAGCAACGCCTGGTATAATGTTATCAGCTATATTATCTATATTAATTTTAGTTATTTCTAAGTTGCTAGGTTGAAAATCTTTTGTACCTTTATCAAGTTTAATTTCTTTAATTTCTTTTAATATTCTTACCATTGCATTGGAGGGGTTATTTGCACGCTGTGGATAGGCAACATGACCTTGAGAACCAATGACTGTTAATTCACCAGTTATGCTTCCTCTTCTTCCAATTTTAATCATTTCACCAAGTTTGTTAGGATTTGTTGGTTCCCCAACTAAACAAAAATTTATTTTTTCTTTTTTCTTTCTTAGGTAATCGACTACTTTTTTAGTTCCATTGACCGCAATACCTTCTTCATCACCAGTAATCAGCAAACTAATAGAGCCTTTAATTTTTTTATTATTTGATACAAAATTATTTACAGCAACAACCCAGCTTGCAATTGCGCCTTTCATATCATTTGCTCCTCTCCCAATAAGGTAATTTCTTTTAATAGCAGGACTGAAGGGTTTAACCGTCCAATCATTTAGATCTCCAGGAGGCACCACATCCAAGTGACCTGCAAACATAAAATTTGGTTGAGAATCACCAAGTCTTGCATATAAATTTTTTACAGGTTTAGAGTTTTTGTCTTTAAATTCTAAAATTTTACATTTGAAACCAATGGTGGTTAGTTTTTTTGCTAAAAATTTCATTATTCCAGCATCAATTGGTGTAATGGTTGGAAATTTTATTAGCTCTTTAGCTAATTTAATTTCATTGTAAATTGGCATTTTTTTAATCTCTTAATAGATCGTTAATTGAAGTTTTTGATCTAGTTTTTTCGTCAACTTGTTTAATAATAACAGCACAGTATAATGATGGTGCTGATGGATTATTTTTATCTGGTAAAGATCCAGGTACTACAACAGAATAAGGTGGTATTTTTCCATAAATTATTTCACCAGTTTTTCTATTAACAATTTTAGTTGATTGACCAATATACATTCCCATACTTAATACAGAGCCCTCTCCAACTATTACTCCCTCTACCACTTCAGACATTGCACCTAAGAAAACATTGTCCTCTATTATTGTAGGAAGTGCTTGAGCAGGTTCTAAAACACCCCCAACACCTGAACCTGCTGAGATATGGCAATTTTTTCCAATCTGACAACAACTACCAGCTCTTGCAAAGGTATCAATCATGGTTCCCTCGTCAATATAAGCTCCGATGTTTACATAGCATGGCATTAGGACAGCATTTTTTCCAACAAAAGATCCTTTTCTAACCGGGCTATTGGGTACCATTCTAAAACCAGCTTTATGAAAATCTTCTTTCCCCCAACCTGCTGTTTTACCTTTTAACAAGTGGGCTTTATCATGCCACGAAGAATAAGGGCCTGCCAATATTTCCATTCCATGAATTCTAAAACTTAACATGATAGCTTTTTTAATATATTGATGAGTAATCCATTCACCGTTAATCTTTTGTGCTACCCTTACTTTTCCAGAGTCTAGGTCTTCAATAATTTGGTTGATTGTATCCTTTAAATTTTTATCTGAATTTTGATTTACTTGATCTTTTTTTTCCCACGCATCATTAATTATTTTTTCAAATTCTTTCATATTTTTTACTATTAGATTAGTTTATGCAACTTTTAGTATATTAATTTCTTGAAGAAAAGAAGGCAAGCTCTTAATCTTATAATCAATATATGGTTTATCAGCATCTTTTTTTGCAAATGTCTCATCATTTTCAAGCCAACAAGTTTTCATACCTAGATTTTTAGCTTGCTCTAAATTATGAGCAATATCTTCAATCAATATTGATTTTTTTGGATTTAAACCAAATTTTTCTACTATCTTTTTATAAGGTTCAATTTTTGGTTTAGGGATAAAATTAGCATCAACAATATCAAATGCTCCATCAAATAGACCATCTATACCCAGTTGTTTGGTTACATTTTCAACATGAGCATGGGAGCCATTTGTAAATATATATTTCTTTTCTTTAATTTTAATTAGTTCCTCCCTTAACACCTTATCTTTTGGAAGCCAGCTAATATCAATATCATGAACAAACTCAAGAAACTCATGTGGATCAATTTTGTCATGATTCATCAATCCTGATAATGTTGTTCCATATTCGTAGAAGTATTTTTTTTGAATTTCTCTTGCTTTAACTAAATCAACATCAAATTTTTTTGAAATGAAGGAGGACATTTTTTTATCAACCTCTGAGAAGACTTTTGTTTGACCACTATAAAGAGTGTTATCAAGGTCAAATAACCAGTATTTTATATTAATTAAATTTTTCATTCTCTAATTAGAGTTCCTGAACCTTTATCAGATAATAATTCAAAAAGAAGTGAGTGATTTTTTCTTCCATCAATAATAACAACCCCTTTCACCCCATTACTAGCAACATCTAAACAATTATTAATTTTGGGTATCATTCCACCAGAGACAACCTCTTGATCAATTAATTCCTTTGCTTTGGTTGAATTAATTTCAGGTATTAGCTTTTTTTCTTTATCTAATACGCCCTCTACATCACTAATAATCATTAGTCTTCTAGCTTTTAATTCTTTAGCTATTGCGCCAGCTACTGTATCTGCATTTATATTAAAAGTTTGATTATTTTCATCCAACCCTAATGGAGCAATGACAGGTACCTCGTTAACTTTTATAATTTCTTTTAAAACATTAACTTTAATATGAGTGGGTGTACCCACAAAACCTAACTCATCACTTTCAGGTTTTACAGTTATTATATTATATTCTTTCGACGTAATCCTTCTTGTTTGACATGATTGATCTTTTAAAGCAGCCACTATTTCTTTGTTAAAATCAATTAAAACATCTTCTACTATATTAATTGTATTTTTATCTGTAACTCTTAACCCATTAATAAAATTACTTTTAATATTAAGCTTATTTAATTTGATGTTGATTCTTTTTCCTCCACCATGAACAATTACAGGATTAAAGCCAAGCTTATTTAAGATAGCAACATCTCGAATAAAAACTTTAAACAAATTAGGATTAATAAGAACACTGCCACCACATTTAATGATAATAAATTCATCGTTATACTTATCTAGATATTTTTTTACCTCTTCAACTGTTGGGCCATCCTTAGGTAAAATTTCTGTTAACTCTTCTTCTTTTAACAATGACATTTAAGTAGTTTTAATAGTCATTTTTCTTTGCACAATATATTGTTGAATCATTGTAAAAATATTATTAAACGACCAGTAAATTACTAAGCCAGCTGGAAAAGGAGCTAGAATTACAGTTAGGAATATTGGAAAAAACATAAATATTTTTGCCTGTATAGGATCTGGTGGAGTTGGGTTAAGTTTTTGTTGAATAAACATAGTGATACCCATGATGATTGGCCACGCTCCTATTAATAAAAAAGAAGGAGGATCCCATGGAATTAATCCAAAAATATTAAATATAGAAGTTGGATCTCTATCACTTAAGTCCTGTACCCATCCATAAAATGGCATATGTCTCATTTCAATAGTAACAAATAAAACTTTATATAGGGCAAAGAAAACTGGAATCTGTACAAGTATTGGTAGGCAGCCACTCATAGGATTGACTTTTTCTTTTTTATAAAGAGCCATCATTGCTTGCTGTAATTTCATTTTATCATCTTTATGAAGTTCTTTTAATCTAGCCATCTCAGGAGCTAAAAGCTTCATCTTTCCCATGCTTTTAAAGCTGAAATTTGCCAACGGGAAAAAAGCTAATCTAATACAGATTGTAACAGCAATAATTGCCAAGCCGTAATTACCAAGTAGCCTAAAAAAATAGTCTAACGCAAAAAATAAAGGTTTAGTTATAAAGTACATAAAACCCCAATCAATCGCTAGATCAAATTTGTTAATTTTTAAATTTTCTGCATAACCATCAATAACGTTCACTCTCTTAGCAGCTACTATAATTTTAATTTCCTCTTCAATAGAGCTATTTGCACTAACTTCAATGCCTTTAGTAGAAATATAGTTAGCTCTAAATTTATTCTTATAATCAAAAGTTGTTTTAAATTCTTTGCCCTTAGGAGGAATTACTGAAGTTACCCAAAATTTATCTGAAATAGCAACAAATCCTTCTTTTGCAATTTGAGTAAACTTCTTTTCTTGAATGTCATCATAATCCTCTTCTATTAATTGATCATCAAGAACAGATAGAAATCCTTCATGTAAAATATAAAAACCAGAAATTTCTGGCAATTTATTTCTAATTATCTGACCATATGAATAAAAATTATAAGATTTATTCGATGAATTAATTATCTTTTCTTTTATAGTAAAAAGAAACTGATTATCTAAAGTTATATATTTTTCGAATGTAATACCTTGAGAGTTATTCCAAGTTAATTTTACAGGATTATTATTAGTTAGCTTTTTATTTCCTGAAATTTTCCAAATAGTGGATGCATCTGGTATATCTATATTCTTGTTAGTAGTTACAAAACCACTTTCTATTAAGTAACCATCATCAACATTTCTTGGACTCAATAAAGTTACCTTGTCACCACCATTAAGCTCAATATCATACTCTTTAAATGTTAAATCATCTATAGCTGCACCTTTTAAAGAAATAGATCCAACAACACTATCATTTTCGAATTGAATTCTGTTATTTTCTTTTAAAGCATCTTTTCTTGAAAGCTTTGTAAAGTTTTCATTTTTATCTAAGCTAGGAGTATCTGTATTTGATTCAATTTTTTTTTGCTCTGCTATATTTTGTCTAGCAATTTCAGGGTCTGGCTGAAAAAATAAAGAATATAAAATTATGACTGCTGCTGACAGTGATATTGCTGCTATTACGTTTTTACTATCCATTTATTTTTTAATTTTTAAATCTTTAATTACAGGGTCAAATCCTTCACCACCACCTAATAATTTTATAGGATGACAAGATAAAATTCTTTTTATACTCTTAATACATCCTTTAATTAACCCATAGGTTTTTAAACAATCAATTGAATATTCTGAACATGTTGGTAGATATCTGCATGATGGAGTTAAATAAGGACTAATAATCATTTTATAAACTTTGATTGTACTTATTAATATATTAGAAATCACTTTCACTATTTAATCCTTTTAAAATCTTGAAACAAAGTATCTTTTATTATCGTATATTCATTGTTTAGCATAGTTATTTTCGCAATCACAAGATATGAATAATTAAAGTTAATTAATATTTTTTTTACTGCTTCATTTATAATATTTCTCAATCTTCTCTTAACTTTATTTCTTTTAGTAGCATTTTTAATTTGTTTTTTTTTTACAACAAAACTGATATTTAATTTTTTGTTATTCTTGTTGTTCAATGAACCAAAAAATATAGTTAAGTATTTATTAGAAATTTTTTTTTTTTTAAGTAAATTTTTAAAATCTTCATTATTAGAAAGAGCAACAATTTTGCTTCTCATTTAATTAAACTGATACTGTTAAAGACTTTCTTCCTTTAGCTCTTCTTCTTGCTAATAGCTTAATGCCACCTTTAGTTTTCATTTTTGATCTAAAGCCATGTTTTCTGGCTCTTTTAATATTAGATGGTTGGTAGGTTCTTTTCATAATTAGGTTAATCTTTATTAAATTTCGATCTTTATAGTAATTATATATATAAATAGCAAATAGAAGATTTTATAATATTAACAATAATTTATGGAAAAATTAAAGAAAGTTAAAATAATTGTAGGTTTATTTTATCTAATTGTTGTTTCTTGCTTTTTGTACTTTTTTTTATCAAAATTTACATTTGAGGAACTAACAAGTTATGAATTTATTAAAAATAATAGAGACTTTTTTTTTAATTTAAAACAATCTAATTTGATTTTACTATCATTAGCATTCTTAGCATCAACAGTTTTTTGGGTTCTAATGGCAGGTTTTGGGTCTCCAGTAGCCTTGTTAGGAGGATTTATTTTTGGAAAATGGTTGGGAGTTATAATTGTAGTTTTTGGTATGAGTTTTGGTGCAACATTTTTATATATTCTTGGCAATTACTTTCTTAAAGATTTAATAAAAGATAAATTTTTAATTAGATTCAAAACATTAGAAGTAAAATTCAAAAAATCAGAATTTTTTTATCTTTTAGGATATCGCTTTATTGGTGGAATTCCTTTTGCTTTATCTAATGTGCTACCATGTATCTTTAACGTAAAAGTTAAAAATTTTTTTTGGGCAACTTTATTTGGAATTATACCACAAGTATTTTTAATTGCATCAATTGGGAGTGGCTTAGAAAAAGTTATTGAACAAAATCTTGAGGCACCAAAAATTAAAGATTTAATATATTCTCCCAGCATATACGTCCCCATGCTTGCTTTTATAGGACTGATTATATTAACAATCATAGCTAGAAAAATATTTTATAAAGACTAGTCTGGTGCCCCTACCAAGAATCGAACTTAAAACTTATCCTTACCATGGATATGTTATGCCATTTAACTATAGGGGCATATTTCTCAATTTCTTCAAGTATTTATATAATAAATCATTTTTTCAAAATATTGCCTTAATTTTTTTCATATAATGATTTATATCTACATTAGGAAAATTTTATGGGAATTCATTACGATTATAAATCGACTAAAGGCAATAAGCTTATGGAGAAGCAAGCTAAGAGAGAAAAAAAGCTAGCTGAAAAAAAAGCAAAACGTGAAGCTAAAGAAGGCCCAAAAAAAGAACCTGAGCTAGAAAAAGTTTTAGATGCCTCAAAGCCAATTACTTTGGACTTTATAACTAATCCAGATAAAGAATGAATGATAAAGAAAAAAATGCTAAATTGAGTTTAGCACTTAAAAAAAATATTAAAAAAAGAAAAATTTTTCAAAAAAAATCTAAAAAAAAAATAAATAATGTCAGTACTTTCAGATAAGACAATAAGACAGCTAGTTCTTGAAAAAGATATGATTTCTCCATTTGAGAATAAACAAGTACGAGATGGTAAAATTTCTTATGGCCTTAGTTCATTTGGCTATGATGCAAGAGTTTCTGAAGAATTTAAAATTTTTACGAATGTGAATTCTGAAATAGTTGATCCAAAAGATTTTAAACCAACAAATTTTGTAACTAAAAATGTTCCAGTATGTATTATTCCTCCAAATTCTTTTGCATTAGCAAGAACAATTGAAAGATTTAAAATTCCAAAAGATATCATGGTAATTTGTTTAGGTAAGTCCACGTATGCAAGATGTGGAATTATTGTTAATGTAACACCACTAGAGCCAGGCTGGGAAGGTCATGTAACACTTGAATTTTCTAACACAACACCATTACCTGCTAAAATTTATGCAAATGAGGGGGTGGCACAATTTATATTTTTAAAAGGCAATGAAGAACCCGAGGTAACTTATGCGGACCGAAACGGAAAATATATGGGGCAAAAAGAAGTAACTTTACCTAAAGTATAAACATGAAAAAGTTGGAAGTCTTTGGAGCAGCTAAGCTCAAAGGACAAATTAGAATATCAGGCTCCAAGAATGCATCCCTACCTATTTTAGCAGCCACCTTATTGTCTAATAAAAAAATATCCTTAATCAATTTACCAAGAGTAAAAGATATAGAAACAATGTTATTGTTATTAAAATCTTTAGGTTCAATTGTTGATAACAATAAAAAAGTAATCACTATTAAAAATAATAAACAGGTAAAAAATTTTGCATCATATAGTTTGGTAAAAACTATGAGGGCAGGAATATTAGTTTTAGGACCATTGCTTGCAAAATTTGGTAAAGCTAAAGTATCTTTGCCCGGTGGCTGTGCAATAGGTTCCAGACCAGTGGATATTCATTTAAAAGCACTATCTAAACTTGGTGTAAAGTATAAAATTATTCAAGGATATGTTTATGCAAGAGCTCCCAAAGGATTGTTAGGGACAAATATTAGGTTTCCAAAAATTTCTGTTGGTGCAACCGAAAATTTGATTATTGCAGCATGTTTAGCTAAAGGAAAAACTATTTTATCAAATTGCGCAATTGAACCAGAGATTAAAGATTTAGTTAATTTTTTAAATAAGATGGGATGTAATATTAAGTGGATTGCCAAAAGAACAGTGAGGGTCGAAGGTGTAACCAAAGTAAATGAATTAAATTATCAAGTGATGCCTGATCGAATTGAGGCAGGCACATACTTAATTGCAGCAGCACTTACAGAGGGAAATTTAAAGATCAAAGGAATAGATCCAAAGATCATAAAGACTGAAATCAATGTTCTAAAAAAAGTTGGTGCTAAGATAGTTAAAAAAAAAAACGAAGTTACTATTCAAGGAAATAAAAAAATTAAAAGTATAAATATTAAAACTTCACCATACCCAGGTTTTCCAACTGATTTGCAAGCACAAATGATGGTATTGTTGTGCAAAGCTAATAAAAAATCTTACATTATAGAAGAAATTTTTGAGAATAGATTTATGCACGTTGCAGAATTAAATCGCATGGGAGCTAAAATTTCTATTACTGGTAACAAAGCGATAATAGAAGGAAATATTAAATTTGAAGCAGCCGAATTAATGGCAACTGATCTAAGAGCTTCAGTTTCCTTAATCCTTGCAGCACTTGTTTCTAAAGGTAAGTCTGTAATTAATAGAATATACCATCTTGATAGAGGTTATGAAGATATAGAAAAAAAAATGAAAAAAATTGGCGCTAAAATTAAGAGAGTGAATTAATGGATAAGAAATATTTAGCAAAAATTATTGCAACAGATAATGAAGGTTTACAAATGATTTCTGCATGTTGCACTGGTGCCGAAGTAAAAATAGCAGGAATTAAATATCTTCAAAAAAATAAAGTGTTTTTATTAGCTTTAAGACGATTAAAGATTGAAACAGAAAACAAAGATATAAAAGTTGATAGCATTTGTAAATTTGAATTTGTTGATAATGTTAAATCTAAAAAAATCGAACAAAGTAATCAAGAAAATAAACTTGAACTTATAGCTATAGATTATTTAAAAAATAATGATAATTACGAAATAAATCTAATTTTTTCTAATAATGCATATATAACTTTATCAACAGAAATAATTGAAGTAACCCTAGAAGATCAACATGAAATTACCTAAATGATAAAAATATTAGACGGCAAATTAAAAAATTTTGATGTAACTTTAGACAGACTTTTATCTAAAAGAAGAAGTAAAATTCAATTTAGTTCAAATTCAGTTAAAGGGATTATTGATGATGTAAAAAAAAATGGTGATAGAGCAATATTAAAATACGAGAGAAAATTTAATAATAGTAATATAATTATTCCAAATCCTAAACAAATAAGCAAATCTATCTCTTCCCTTGAAAAAAAAGTAAAAAAAGCAATTGATCTTGCTTATACAAGAATCTACAAATTTCATGCATTGCAAAAAGTTAAAAACATTACTTATATAGATAAATTAAAAAATAAATTAGAGTACAAATACATTCCAATAGAGTCAGTGGCAATTTATGTACCAGGATCTTCAGCCTCATACCCATCAAGTGTTTTGATGAATGCTATTCCTGCACTTATTGCAGGTGTTAAGAGAATAGTAATGATTAATCCAGGACAAAAAGGAAAACAAAACCCTGCAGTATTGTATGCTGCTAAAAAATGCAAGATTAAAGAAATTTATTCAATCGGAGGACCTTCGGCAATTGCATCTGTTGCTTATGGAACAAAAAAAATAAAAAAAGTTGATAAAATTGTAGGACCTGGAAACTTATATGTGACTGCTGCGAAAAAAGAAGTTTTTGGTGATGTTGGTATTGAAGGTATGATTGCAGGTCCATCAGAGGTAACTATTGTTTGTGATAAGTTCTCAAATCCAGAATGGATTGCAAGTGATCTCATTGGTCAAGCAGAACATGATAATCTTGCACAATGTATTTTAATTTCAAAAGATAATAGTGTTATTAAAAAAGTTAATAGTGAAATTATTAATCAGTTAAAAGAATTGCCAAGAGCAAGTATTGCAAAAAATAGTATTTTAAAAAACGGGATCTTAATTCATATTGCATCAGATAAAAAAATTATTGATTTAGTAAATAAAATTGCTCCAGAACACTTAGAACTTAATATTAAAAACTATAAAAAATTAGTAGATAAGATAAAAAATGCGGGGTCTATCTGTGTAGGAAAATATGCTGTGATGGCAATGACAGATTATAATGTTGGTTCTAACCATGTTTTACCAACCAATTCTTCTGCAAGATATTCAAGCGGGATTAGTGTTAATGAATTTTATAAAAGAATTTCATACATAAACCTATCAAAAAAAGGGATTGAAACCCTTGGTCCATCAGTTATAACACTTGCAAACTACGAAGGTTTAGCTGGACATGCTAAATCAGTAGAAAAAAGAATTAGGAGAAAATAAATTTGTCAAAGCAAGATTTGTTGTCATTTAAAGGAAAAGTTTTAGACTTATTACCTAATGCTATGTTTAGAGTACAATTAGAAAATAGTCATATTGTAACTGCACATGCGGCTGGTAAGTTAAGAAAAAACCGTATTCGCGTATTACAAGGTGACAGTGTTACTGTAGAAATGACACCTTATGATCTTACTAAAGGTAGAATAACTTTTAGAGGATAACTATAAATGGTCCTGTAGCTCAGTTGGTAGAGCATCGGATTGAAAATCCGTGTGTCGGTGGTTCGAGTCCACCCGGGACCACCAAACTTCCACATAAATGCAGTCTTTATTTAGTATTGTAAAATATAAAAAAATAAAATATTTTTTTTATAGAAATAATAAAAGGACAAAAATGAGCACTCTCAAAGGTACTGTAAAATGGTTTAACAGCAAAAAAGGCTTTGGTTTTATAGAAAGAGAAGACAAAGAAAAAGATGCTTTTGTACACGCATCTGCAGTAAAAGATGCTGGACTAAGATTTTTAAATGAAGGTGATAAAATAGAATTTGAACTTGAAGATGGTCCAAAAGGTCCATCAGCAGTTAATTTAAAAAAAATAGATTAATCTTAATTCTATAAATTTAAAAAGGCTATTTTTACCTCTAAAAAGATTCAATATTTTCTATATTTTAATCTTGAATAATATAGTTAATCGTCTAAAAAACACTCAATGATTAGAAAAATTATATATAGAGAGACTATAAAAAGTACACATAGACATATCCATGCTAGCTAAGCTGGCTATTAATCATTTATAATATAATTTTAAATCCACACAAAAATAATATAAAAACAAGGAATGCCTGGGTGGTGTAACGGTTAGCACGAAAGTTTGTGGAACTTTAAGTTTGAGTTCGATTCTCAGCCCGGGTACCAA
>Ga0209632_10004036_pt1 | contig 13170 bp, 14 predicted proteins | sample COG_10_FD_184754 | JGI IMG/M metagenome (GOLD analysis project Ga0209632, IMG submission 184754) | Pelagic Microbial community sample from North Sea - COGITO 998_met_10 (SPAdes) (version 2) | ecosystem: Environmental > Aquatic > Marine > Neritic zone/Coastal water | place: Helgoland, sampling...
TACAAAAATTTTTATTTAGAAAATAAAAATGAAATAAAATATCCCGAATCAATTTTGACCAAATCTGAAAAAAAATTATATAAATATTCTTATAATAAAGCTCTAAAAAAAAGAAAAATTAAAAACGTATTAATAGGAGTATCGCCTTTTATAATATTTTTTGGCGCTACGGTTTTATATGATGTGAGTTTGTTTTCAATAGGCAAGGAGTTTCCGCTCTCTAGCCTTTCTTTTTATAAAAATTTTGGTCACACTTTGGACACACTATCAAATTTAATGTAGATAAAAAAGACACGTTTTGTCGTCAAGGATTGACACACTTTGGACACACAAGTGATGCTGTACTGCTAAGAAAGTAAGGGGGTAACCTCTTCGTGGGTACGAATCCCACCCTCTCCGTAGTAAAACAATGATTTCCCCTCGACAAGAAGGGATTTCTGTTTCTGTACTTTGGCGAATCTTCTAAACTCTACCTAAGGGTGGTTCTTTGCTTTCAATTAATATTACCTGAATAATACCATAATAGCCTAAAAAGACTTTTTTTTAATCAACCTGTCATTGATACTTTTTAACTGAAAATAGTGGTTGCTAACCTTTAATTATTAATTTTTTGAAGATTAAATAAGATTCTTTTGAAAAGATTTGAATTTATTGAACGATCTCTTGGAATTTTATATTTTTAATAGAAACCTTTAAGTTCTAGTAGTATTTATTGATGACTTTTTATCATTTAAATTAATTAGCACATGCTTGAACAATCATTTATCCATATTAAAGGTATTGGGGGAAAAGTAGAAAAGTTACTATGGGAAAATAATATAAATGATTGGAACAAATTTCTTAAGAGTAAAGAAATTCCACTTTCAAAAAGTAAAATAGAGTTGCTAAATCAAAAAATCATTAAATCAAAAACCCATTTTAAAAATAAAAACATATCTTTTTTTTCTAATGGGTTACCAATAAATGAACATTGGAGATTATTTAAGAATTTTAAAAGTTCAACTGCTTATCTAGATATTGAAACAACAGGTCTTTATCCTTCAGATTCGGAAATAACAACAATTGCACTTTATGATGGAATAAATGTCAAAACATATGTGAATGGTAAAAACCTAGGTGATTTTAAAATCGATATATTAGATTATAACCTTCTTGTTACTTACAATGGAAAATCTTTTGATATACCATTTATTGAAAAATTTTTCAACATTTCATTGACGCATTCACATATTGATTTGAGATATGTGTTGAATAATCTAGGATATTCTGGTGGGTTAAAATCTTGTGAGAAACAATTTGGACTTTCAAGAAACAATATTGAAGGTATCGATGGTTTCTTTGCTATCTATCTTTGGGAAGAATATATTAATAATAAAAATGACAAAGCATTAGAAACCCTGTTGGCATATAATATAGAAGATGTTGTTAACCTTGAATACCTTATGCATAAAGCTTATAATCTAAAACTAATTGGAACTCCATTTGAAAATAATTTAGAAATGCTTGTTCCTGTTAGACCAATTGTTAATTATGAACCTCACATGAAAACTATAAAAAAAATTAAAAGAAATTTTTATGACTTTTAATCAGTCTAATTTTCAATCTAGGACTGAGATTATTCAAAAAATATTTATTCAATGAAAAGCTCATTTTAAATAAAAGATAATGATAATTATCTAAATGATTATATCTCGGAACTTAATGAGCAAGAATACAATAGAGTTAGGTCCACAGACTGAATAAAATGCAATTTTTGAACTAAATTTTATTATGAATAAAAAATCCTTATTATTAATTATCCTTTTTCTTGTGTCTTTTTTTTCTTTTAACAAAATAAAAACAATCAATATTGACGAGGATAAAAATTTTATAACAAAAGTTGAAATTGAGCAGCTAAAGAAAGAATTATTTCAGATTTATAGCACGGATCTTTTATTTCAAAGAAAAGATGAAATGAATCAATTTAAAATTCAAATTAATGATGAGGAAATAAAGTATGATTTAAAGTTTTTCGGCGAAGAACCATTAAATGGATGGGAGTTGTATTTCTCACTTCATGGAGGAGGAGGTACTCCTGATTCGGTAAATGAAAACGCTTGGGAAAGGCATAAGACTTTATATCAACTTAAAAATGGTATTTTATTGACACCTAGATCACCAACGAACACTTGGAATATGTGGCATCAAAAACATATTGATAATTTTTTAGATAGGTTGATTAAAAATATGATTGTATTCCATGATGTCAACCCCAATAAAATATATCTCATGGGATATTCTGCTGGAGGTGATGGAGTTTACCAGTTAGCTCCTCGGATGGCGGATAGATTTGCTGCTGCTGCAATGATGGCTGGTCACCCAAATGATGCTAGTCCCGTTAATTTAAGAAATATCGGTTTCACATTACATATGGGCGGGAAAGATTCTGCTTATGACCGTAATAAAGTAGCTATCAAATGGAAAAATGAATTAAGAAAATTGAATGATATTGATTCTGGAGGGTACCAGCACTTTGTTAAAATCTATGAAAATAAAGGTCACTGGATGGGAGGATTAGATAGCTCGGCGATTTCATGGCTTTCAAATTTTACTCGCGAACCATTTCCTTCCAAAATTATTTGGAAACAAGATGATGTCACCCATAAAAGATTTTATTGGTTAAAAGTTGAAAAACCAGAACAAAATGATTTAATAATTGCATCTATAAAAAATCAGATTATTGATATAGAAAAAACAACGGTCTCAAACTTTATAATTCAATTAAATGATCAATTATTAGATATGAACAAAGTTGTAGAGGTCAATTATTTAGGGAAAAATCTTTTTAAAGGTATTGTTTATCGAAATAAAAAATATTTAGAAGAATCATTAAAAGAATATGGAGATCCGAGTGCACTCTATTACGGGGAAATTTCGGTTTCAATACCAAATAAAAAGGACTGACTAATATTTTATTGTATTTAAAAACGAATAAACATTAATAATGTAAAACTAAGTATATGATTTTGAATCAATACTTTGTCATCATGAATGAACCTATGTTAAACAAAATAAAAATTGTTAATTAGAATAGTAAAAAAATTATACACAAGATATACCCAGTTTAAAAGACATGAACTCGTAAAAAACAGTCTCTTTACATTGTGCCGGTATGTATATATTAATATAAAAATTAACGTAGTTAAAAAACCTTTTATCGTTCATTGGTATAATAATATTCAATATTATCTAAAAAAAGGTGATAGTAGTCTAATCAGTAATTATTATTTTAAAATTTTTGACTATGAAGAAACTCTTTTTTTACTTCATTATTTAAACAGCAAAGATCTATTTATTGATGTAGGTGCTAATCAAGGTTTATATACTTTAGCAACTAGTGGTATCATTGGTTGTGATACAGTAGCTATTGAACCTGTTCCCGAAACATTTAGGAGATTAAAACTGAACATTGAATTAAATAAACTTAAAAATGTTCAACTGGTACAAAAAATAATTTCCAATAAAAAAAGTCTTCTAAATATTTTGGTTGAGGGAGGTGAACTAAATAAAGTTGTTTTAAATAAAACAAGTAAAAAAACTTTAAAAGCCGAATCTATTTCTCTTGATGAATTGATAGACCCCAAAACTGATGTTAGTTGTATAAAAATTGATGTGGAGGGATTTGAAAAAATGGTCTTAGAGGGAGCTGAAAGAATTTTAAAAAGTGTAGCCTTAAATGTTATATTAATTGAACTTAATAATTCTAACCTGTATTATGACTACGAAGAAAATGAAATAATTGATATCTTAAAAAAGCATAGTTTTAAGCCATATGAATACGACCCTATAAATAAAAATTTGATTGAATTAAAAATTAAAAATAAAGAATCCTTTAATAGTATATATATAAAAGATATCGATATAGCGGTAAAAAGATTTGAAGAAAAAAAAGTTCAAATAACTGATAAAGAAATTTTAATTAAAAAAAGAAAAATATGAACGAAATAATTTGTCCTAATTGTAAAAAAGCTTTTAAAGTTGATAAAGCTGGGTTTGCTGATATCCTGAAACAAGTTCGAGATCATCAATTTGAAGAAGAGCTAAAAAAACGACTACGTCTTGCCGAAGAACAAAAAGAAAGTGCGGTTAAAATTGCTGAAGCCAATATTAAAAATGAACTACTAGAGAAAATTGCAATAAAGGATAAAGCATTAACCGAACTGAAAACTAAAAATGATGCTGATTTTGCAGAAAAATTAGTAAAAAAAGATATGGATATTTCTGAAATGAGATTCAAAATGCAAAATTCAGAAATTGAGAAAAAACTAGCAATATCAGAAGCAACAAAAAAAATTGAAACAGAACTGAATAATCTATCTAATGAATTAAAAAATAAAGAAATAAAAAGAGAATTAATTGAAAAGTCATTGAACGAAAAGCACTTATCTGAATTAAAAACAAAAGATGATATCATTCGCTTGAAAGAAGAAGAAATTAATTTTCGAAAGGAAATGAAACTCAAATTATCGACCAAAATGATTGGTGAAACACTTGAACAGCACTGCGAAGCTGAATTCAATAAGTTACGATCTACCGGTTTTCAAAATGCATTTTTTGAAAAAGATAATGATGTAAAGTCGGGCAGTAAAGGAGATTTTATTTATAGAGAGCATGATGAAGAAAAAAATGAAATTATATCGATTATGTTTGAAATGAAAAATGAAGGTGATGAAACGATTACAAAGAAAAAAAATGAGGATTTTTTAAAAGAACTAGATAAAGATCGTTCTCAAAAAAAATGTGAATATGCAGTTTTAGTTTCTCTCCTTGAAGCAGATAGTGATTTGTATAATACGGGTATCGTAGATGTTTCACATAAATTTCAAAAAATGTATGTTATACGCCCTCAATTTTTTATTCCAATCATTACACTTCTTAGAAATGCTGCAATGAATTCTCTGCAATACAAAGCAGAATTGAATTTGATGAGGAATCAAAATATAGACATTACCAATTTTGAGGAAAAAATAAACTCATTTAAAATCGGTTTTGCAAAAAATTATGAATTAGCAAATAGAAAGTTTAATACTGCAATTTCAGAAATAGATAAGACGATAAGTCATCTTCAAAAAACCAAAGAAGCTCTATTATCATCCGACAGGAACTTACGTTTAGCAAACGACAAAGCAGAAACATTGACCATAAAAAAATTGACCTATGGAAACCCCACAATGAAGAAAAAATTAGATAGCAGTAATGAAGATTCAAATAACTTGTAAATAGCTCTAGAAATATTTTACAAAGTCTATTTAAGCCTTTTTAAATACCCAATAATTAACAATAGTTAATTAATCAAATTAATATCAGTTTACATTAGGAATACGAGGGAAAATATTTATAATTTTATTGAGCGTTTTGAGCGCTATAATTAACAATAAAGTGAGTAAATAATGAAAATAATAGTATTCTTAATAAGTACTTTTGCACTTGTGGCCCAGACAGCACAAGTACAGATAGTACATAATTCACCATCCCCAGCAGTTGATATATATGTTGATGGAACACTAGCAGTAGAAAACTTCACATATCGTTCCAGCACAGGTTTAGTAGATTTACCACTGAACACAGTTGTAGGAATTGCACCAACAGGTGGTGACATAATTGCCGAGTTCCCATTTACACTAGAGCAAAGCGAAGATTATGTAGTTGTAGCATCCGGTATCCTCAATGATACAGCAAACCCATTCACATTATTGGCATCTACTTTAGAGCAAGATGCAGAAGATGATCAAAGTTTTGCATTGAATATCTTGCACGGGGTAACCGATGCACCAGCAGTAGATATTTATGCAGATGGTGAATTATTGGTAGAAAACTTATCCTACGGTGAATTTACTGGTTATTTACAAGTACCAGTAGGTGATTACACAGTAGACATTACTGCACATGGTGCTGAAGAAGCAGTCGCTTCATTCAGTGCTCCACTAGCAGGACTAGGTGGTGGAAGTGGGGTCTTGTATGCATCCGGCTTTCTTGCAGGCGCTGATACAGATCCAGCATTTGCACTAGTTCTTACAACACCAAGTAGTTATGTTGTAGAATTACCAATGACTGAAACAGTGTTAGAGATTGATGATTCATATACTACCATATCAAATGAGTTTGCACTTCTATCGAACTATCCAAACCCATTTAACCCAGTGACATCAATAAGATATAATCTAGAAAACAATTCAAACGTAAAAATTACAGTCTATGATTTATTAGGTAATGTAATAAATGAATTATTTCAAGGTAACCAATTATCAGGATTCAATAATATTAGTTGGAATGCAACCAACAATATTGGCGAGTCAGTTAGTTCAGGTGTATACATTTATAAGATTCAAACAGACGCATCATTTAAAATTGGAAGGATGATGTATCTAAAGTAAAGTAAATAAAACACTTATTAATAAAAAACCCCACTTTTGTGGGGTTTTTTATTAATTCTAATATTTATTTTTCTTTATGAAGGATCTTTTGGAGCCTGGCTCATCTCAATGAGTGAATTTATATTAATATATTCAAGAGCTTTTTCATGTGTTGCTTCTAATACAACAAAAGGTGCAAAACCAGCTTCGTAAGCTTCTTTCCACCTCTTTGCACATAAACACCATCGATCTCCCCCCTTTAATCCTAAAAAACCATAAAGAAGGTTTGGTGTTGATAAGTCATTACCTCTAGATTTAGTGAATTTTAAAAAATCTTCAGTCATGATAGATGCGACAACATGTCGACCTTGATCTTTTGTATTTGTTCTACAAAATCCATCTCTAAAAAATCCTGTTAACGGATCTTTTGAACATAGCTCTAAATCTGTACCTAAAACATTTTTCATTTTATTCTATTTTTATTCTTTTACAAATATACTACAGATATGTTTTCTAAAAATGAATACATAAACATTTATTTTTAATAGATAATTATAATTTTATGTACATAGATTTTTAAATTTAAACATTCAAAAAAGTAGATATGGAAAGAATATTATTACTTTTATTTAAAGAGCCTATGATAAAAAAATTTTAAAACATGAGTAAGCATAAAAATCAAAAAAGAAAATTTCTTTATTATGTTAAAAATTGTATTTTTCTTTTTATTCCAAAAATTTTTTATCGTTTAAAAATTAAATCTATCATGTCACAACAATATGACCAAAAAGATATTGATTTAAGAGTTAATTATTACATTAAAATAAAAAATAAATTTAAAGTATCTTCAAAATCCATGACGATAACAGAACTTTGGAATCATCAAATATTTAAGTTCAATAATAACCTAATAAAAAATAAGAAGATAAAGAAGCATACTACATATTTTTTTGATTTATACACGATCTTTGCATATTTCACTTTGGAAAAAAAAATAGATTTTAAATTTGGCGATATTAAAGAAGCATGTCAGAACCCTACTATTGTTAAAAGCAGACCAATTATGGATAGTCAGAATTCAATCATCATGAAATTGAATAAAATTAGGCATTTTAATTTTGTAAATGATACTACCACATTTATAAATAAAAAGAACTCTGCAGTATGGAGAGGTTATGCTAAAAACTCAGAAAGGAGAGAGTACTTTATCAAAAATTATTATCAGGTACCATTATTTAATATCGGTCAACATAGCCCTATTACCGATGAACCATGGTCGAAAAGCTATATGCCAATCGAAGAACAACTCTCTTATAAATTTATATTTTGTCTTGAAGGTGCCGATACCGCAACAAGCATGAAATGGATAATGTCTTCAAACTCTGCTTGTGTTATGCCAAAACCAAAATATGAAACATGGTTTATGGAGGGGACTCTCCAACCCGATTTTCATTACATAAAAATTAATGACGACTTTTCGGATGCAGAAGAAAAGATAAAATACTATAGTAAACATACTGATAAAGCACTTAAAATTATTACCAATGCTCAAAACTATGTTGATCAGTTTCAAAATAAAAAAAGAGAAAAGATAATTTCAATACTAGTTATGAATCGGTATTTCTCTTTATCGGGTCAATAATAAACAAAATAATGATTTATAAAAATATTTAAAGAGGAATCAAAAATGGATATTGTAAAAAAAGTAAAAGATATTGATAAAATAACATCAAAATACTTTGTTCTCTTTTCAATAATTGTTTACGGGTTTTTATTTGGATGGTATTACAAGGGCGGTCAAAGTATTTTTTCTTCTACCATGCAAGATGTATCAATTCTTTTTATATTATTGAATCAAGGTGTTATTATTAGTTACTTAACATGGTATAAAGATGAATGATAGAAGGATATAAATGCTTTATTCTAGATTAGAAAAAATCTAAATGATTTATAAAGCATTACTTTTAGTATTAATGAATTTTATGAATACAGAAAAGAATAGTCATATCAATGATTTTAAGTGGTCTAATAGATTATTGTTAGTCATCGATAATCCTGATATTAAAATCTCAAACCTTATGAAAGAAAATGCAAACAGCTTTAAAGAAAGAGAATTTGTAATAATCTTTATTAAAGACAAAATAATATCTATTGATGGAGAAAAAGTTTCAAATAAAATGACAAAATCAATATTTAAAAAGATTCAAACTATTGACTTAGATAAACATAAATTTATTCTAATTGGTAAAGATGGAGGAATAAAAAACACTTATCCCCGTAATCGTAAAATAGTTGATATCTTCTCAGATGTTGATAAAATGCCAATGCGGCAATATGAAGTGCACCAAAGAAAAAAATAAAATAATCATCCATTGTTTAAAATATATTTTATAATCCTCCTACTTTCACCTTTTTTACACAGCGGGCATCCAATTTGTATTGATGGATTATTTAACGATTGGGGAAATGTTCCAGTTGCATATCAAGATATTGATAATGACCATGTAGATGCGGATTATTCAACGTTAAAAATAACGTATGATTCAGAATTTCTTTTTATCTATATAAATTTTCATGAAAATGAATACTTAATGCAAAATTGGAATGATTTTCATTTATATATTGACTCAGACAATGATCAATCCACAGGTAATTTAATTCGTGGAGTCGGTGCAGATCTCATTTGGTCATTTGGTGGTCGGTCTGGAAAAAAATATATAAATGGGCAAGAATCAACAGTTTATCAAAATGATTTAACATTACGAATAGCTCCTACAGTTACTTCGTCTGAATTTGAAATTGCAATCGCTAGAGAATCATCTCCTTTGACCCTTAATAATCAACAAATAATGACTCAAGGTAAAATTATTTTTTCAGAATTAGAAGAGGGAATAGGTGATTTTATTCCTGATGAACTAGGCGGGGTTTCTTTTTCTATTGGTGAAGATTTTATCATAGGTCCAGAACCTATTACAATCGAAAGATTAAATGAGAGTGATTTGCGAGTTGTATCATATAATACCTTAAATGAAGGAATTCTTGATAGTGACAGACAAGATCACTTTAAACGTATTTTGCAAACAATTGATCCAGATATTATCGCACTACAAGAACATAGTGATTGGGATGAAATTCATGATATAATTCAGTCTTGGTTTCCCCAAGAGCAGTGGTACGCAAGTTGGACATATAGAGACTTAGTGATCCTTTCACGGTTTCAAATAATTCATGATGCAAATATTATCAGTTCTGAACGTACTATGGCTGCCTTACTAGATACAGAAGATGAACTTGGGAAAAACCTCCTGATTTTTAATTCTCATTTATCTTGTTGTGATAATGATGAAGGAAGACAAGAACAGGTAGATGAATTTTCTAGTGTATGGCGAAACTGGGTACAGAATGGAAATGGCCCATTCGAATTAGAATATGGAACTCCATTCATCCATTTAGGTGACTTTAACTATGTAGGATATAACCAGCAAGTCGAAACTATAAAAACCGGTGATATTATCAATGAAAATGATTTTGGAGTTGACTTCTTACCCGACTGGGATTCTACTGCAATAATAGACTTATTCTCTCGACAGACACATAAGCGGATGGGATATACCTGGCGAAACGATGGCTCGTCATTTAATCCTGGTAAATTAGATTATATTTTTTATTCAGACGCATCTATCGATACAGGAAAACATTACATACTAAATACTCTTGCAATAGATCAGACTGATTTAGATAATTATAATTTACAACTTGATGATACTCAGGAAGCATCAGATCATTTACCATTGGTATTTGATATCATTGTCAGCAGTAATGTAGGATTTGGTGATGACGATGCTTTACCAAATTCATTTAGAATATACCCTAATTATCCTAACCCATTTAACTCAACAACTAAAATTGATTATCAACTTCCAAAAAAGACAAATGTCCAATTAGTCATTCTTGATATCTTAGGAAGAACTGTGATTACTTTAGTTGATGATCTTTTACAGCCTGGATATAAAACTATTACATGGAATGGGATTGATGCGTTTGGAAATAATGTAAGTGCAGGAATGTATTTTTATATGATACAAACTGGAAAAAATAGGGAAGTGAAGAAAATGGTTCTGTTAAAATAAAAATGATATCAGAGATTGGAATCCTTAAAGCAACTAACTAAAAAATATATACAAAAATTCCCTCAAGAAAATTCTGCTTTTGAGGTTTTGGATTTTTTAAAAATAGATGGTTGTTACATGAGAGAGAATCTAGATGGACATTTTACGGCTTCGGCATGGGTTTTAAGTCCGGATAAGAATATGGTCTTGATGACTCATCATAAAAAGTTAGAAATGTGGCTGCAGTTAGGGGAACATGCTGATGGAGAAGAAGACCTTTTAAAAGTTGCTTTGTGTGAGGCAATAGAAGAATCCGGAATTCAAAAAATAAAGATTTTAAGTAATGAAATATTTGATTTAGATATACATGAGATTCCTTTATACAAAAACCAGCCAGCACATAAACATTATGACATTAGGTTTCTGTTAGAGGCAGATCCTAAAAGTAAAATAATAATTAGTGATGAATCTTATGATGTGGCATGGATACCGTTAGAAAAAGTTACTAAGTTTAATTCTCAGGGCTCTATTCGCAGGATGGTCAAAAAGACATTAGCCATAAAAAATAAAATTTCTTAATATTACATAATAAGTTTGTATTTAAAATCTTAAAGAAATAAAAGGAGATATGATGGGAAAAGGTCAAGATGCTAAAAAAAGTGAAAAGAAAAAACCATTGAAATCAGCAAAAGAAAAAAAACTAGCGAAACGATTAAAAAAAGAAGGTAAAGAATAGTATCTAATTATTAGCAGGTTAAAGGTTCTTTTCTCGACTAAAAAACCATCGTTAGATAAGGCTTAAATATCCCAAGTATATCTCAGTCTACTTTTTATAAAAAATAGAATAATTTTTTTGTGAGAAGTAAACAACCCTTATTATTCTAGATTTTTTTATGTTAAGAATTGTTAAGCGCTAAATAAGTTTATCATCTAATTATAAATTCTCTTAAAAGAATTATTAACAAGTTTGTTAGGCCTAAAGACTTTAATTTTCTTACACGATTAAATAACTAAATATTTTATTAAAATTTCTCATACTATGTTTCCAAACAATCAATGAATGTTTTTGAGTTTATAAAAGAAAAAAGATCTGATCTTCGAGAGAATACTGAACAGTATAGAGCTATTCTTGAGCCAAAATTTAGGTCTTGGTCTGATAGAGTAAATGATAAGATCACAAACACGTTAAATAATCCATGGATTACTAATTTTATTGATCTTGACAGTTCAATTCTTTTTAATCAAAAACAAAAAATTGAAAATGAAAATATTAAAAAGCCATATGACGCAATTTATGAAAAATTAGGTGAAGAGATTTTTGTTGGCGATTGGGAGTCAATAGATCAGCAACGTATTAATAATTTTGCTGACATAACAGGCGATAAACAGTGGATTCATATAAATCCAGAAAAAGCAAAATCGGATTCTCCTTTTAAATCGACTATCGCTCATGGATTTTTAACCTTGGCTATGATACCACGACTAACAGATGGCTTGCAGAAAAAGAAGTTGTATTCAGGCGCACGAATGGTCGTTAATTATGGTTTAAATCAAGTTCGGTTTCCTTATCCTGTTAAATCAGGAGCTCGCATAAGAGGTCGAGTTAAGCTTCTCAGCGCTATTCCTATGAGCAAAAGTATAGAAGTTGTTAATGAGATAAGTATAGAAATAGAAGGTAAAAAACGTTTTGGTTGTGTTGCTGAAACAGTTTTAAGGTTATTTTATTAAAAAGCACTAATTCTTAGAATGCTCATTTAGACCACAATGGAGAAATTAAATACAAACCAAAAAGTCTTTATGAGTAGACTGAATAATAAATTTAAGTTTAAACTATTTTCATTGTTCAACCTTCCCATGGCTCTGATATCGGGTTTAAATATCGAAAATATTACGATGAATCAGTGTGAAACAAGTGTCCCTTTTAAATTCCTTAATAAAAACCCATTTAAATCAACTTACTTTGCCAATCTGAGTATGGCTGCTGAGCTTAGTACTGGTGCATTAGCGTTGTTATACGTTGAAGGAGAACAATTAGATATCTCCTTAATTTTAACGGATATGAAAGCTGATTTTAAAAAAAAAGCAAAAGGAAAAACTTTTTTTATTTGTAAAGAAGGTGATGAAATTCGTGAAGCTGTAAAAAAAGCAGTAAGCAGTAATTCGGGACAATCCATAAGAGTACAATCTTTGGGGTACAATACACAAGAAGAACTTATCGCTCAGTTTGAGTTTACTTGGGCATTCAAAAAAAGATAGAATGTGTTTTAATGGCACTACCTTTGTACAATATATTCTTTTGTATTTTTAATCTATAAAAAGAGGTCTATATGATTTTGAAGTCTTTGTTCATTTTTAGTGTTTTCTTTTTCTCTGCTTGCGAAAAAAAGAAAGTTGCAATCGCAGAAAATAAATCGAAAGTAACATTTCCCGCAGTTGGAAACTACGCAATAAGTACCTCTAGCAGTAAACTCTCATGGATTGGAAAAGAAATCACAACAAAAATTCATACGGGAACGATTGATATTCAAAATGGAAATCTTGAAATAGATTCAGATAGTTTGATTACGGGGCAAGTATCGATGAACATGAGTACTATTAATGTGACTGATCTTGAGGGCAGAAGTAAAGAATATTTAGAAAAGCATTTAAAAAGTGGTGATTTCTTTAGC
>Ga0209632_10004044_pt1 | contig 13141 bp, 8 predicted proteins | sample COG_10_FD_184754 | JGI IMG/M metagenome (GOLD analysis project Ga0209632, IMG submission 184754) | Pelagic Microbial community sample from North Sea - COGITO 998_met_10 (SPAdes) (version 2) | ecosystem: Environmental > Aquatic > Marine > Neritic zone/Coastal water | place: Helgoland, sampling...
CACAACTCAACATGGCATCAGCATCCCCTTCTTTTAAACCCTGCAATGCAAGACTCATAGAAGATTTTTTCTTAGCTTTTATACCTGCAATGGGCTTTTCATCCATTCCCACAACTTCAGGACAATGAATAAGTTCAACCTTTGATTGCGAAAGAATGGAATGCTTATTTATCAACGGGCCAAGAATATCCTGCTGACCATAAAGTAGGAACTCAGTATTACGTGGAGAAAGCTCAACTGCTTGCGCAACCCCCTCCAAAATTTCGGATGGACCTAAATCACTCCCCATTGCATCAATGGCAAGTCTTATTCTAGCCTCGGTCTTATCCATGCCGAAGCAGTAAAAAAATCAAACCTCTACATCCAGAACTTGCCTGCCACGATACTGACCAGTCTCTGGATTAACGCGATGCGGACGACATAATGTACCATCAGCTTCTTTGGCAAGTTGAGGTTCTTGAAATCGATTCGCTCCGCGACGTTTTCTGCTTCTCTGTTTTGAATGTTTTCTTTTAGGCTGTCCCATAACTTAAATAATAATCATTTCTTAAAACATGAATAATGATTTTGGTCAAGCTAAGGAAATCAGGTTGAAGAAGTAAAATAGATCACAAGGAGAATCATAGATAATATAATTCTGTACCAAACAAAAATGCCCAGCCCTCTTTTTGATAAATAACCCACCAACCAAAAAACCGATAGAGCCGCTGAAACGCCTGCTGTTATACAACCAAATACGATTGGACCTAAAGATAGATGAGCTTCCATTACTTCCCACTTTGTTAGTACCTTGTAACCAGCAGCAGCACTTAAAGTTAATAAACCTAATAAAAAACTGAATTCAGCCGCCTGCTCTCGTTTTAAACCAACAAAATAACCACCCACAATAGTCATCATAGAGCGACTCGTTCCTGGCCACATCGCAACGCACTGCATAATTCCAACGATAAAAGCGTCAAAGAGTTTTAAATCATCCAAATCTTTTCCTGCATCGATACCTAAACCGGAATCAAATCTTTTTTTTCTTTTTTCCGCAAAAAACATCAAAATTGCTCCGAAAAACAGTGCCAGTGCGATGGGCAAAATCCCAAAAAGAAATGTTTCTATTTTTGCATCAAACAGGGGACCTAAAAAAGCCGCAGGCAGAAATGCAATTATAACTAGGATTGCCAATCTTCTCCCTCTTGGGTCAAGACCCAAAAGCCCTAAAATCATTGCAAAAACTTGCTTTCTGTAAAGTAGGGCCACCGCTAAGATAGCACCAGCTTGGATAACAATTAGATACGCATTGATTGCTTCTTCATCAATCTCACTTGGGGATGACAAAACCTCTTTGACCATTATTAAATGTCCGGTTGAAGAAATGGGGAGGAATTCGGTAACCCCCTCTACTAGACCATAAATTAGTGCATCTCCATACCCCATAGAGTTATTGGAATCCACGGGGAATCGGGAAGATTGATTTGAGTCACCGGAAAACAGTTCCGGAGTCCCCCAAATGCAGGAGACTGAAAAGATGAAAAAAAGTTGGCGGAAAAACATTAAAACCTCTACAAGGCTATTTACTATGAAAAATGCAAGTACAACTTTTAAAAAGCCTAAGTTAACCTGACATTGACCAATGGATTCTTTAGAAAAATTCACCGAATTACTCCGGGATAAACAAAACCTGGAAGATGATCAAATTAGGCTCTGCATTAACTTACTTACCGCCGAGGAGATTCTTCTACAAGAAAAGGAAGACTTTCTCTTATCTCTTGCTACAAAAGGCGAAACCGCAGAAGAAACCGCGTCCTTTATTAATTGCTTTCGCGAACTAGCTCGAAACCCAGAATTACAAGAATATTCAGATCATGCTATTGATCTTTGTGGTACCGGAGGAGACAGAGCAGGGAGTTTTAACATTTCCACTTTTGTGTCTTTCATTCTTGCCTCTGCGGATGTGCCAGTCATCAAACACGGAAACCGCTCCATAAGTTCAAAATGTGGTAGTGCTGACTTACTTGAGGCAATTGGAATTCCGCTAGAATTAGATATTGAGCAAATTAACGAAAGCATGAAACAACTTAGTTTTACATTTCTTTTTGCTCCATCTTTCCATCCAGCCTTCAAACATATTGCTCCGGTTCGCAAAGAACTTGCGAGAAAAGGAATTATTACCATCTTTAATGTCCTTGGACCGTTAATTAATCCTGCCCGTCCAGGATTTCAAGTCTTAGGGGTCTATGCAAAAGAATTAGTTTCCCGAATTGGTAACTCTCTAAAACAAACCGGAATAAAAAGGGGATCTGTAGTTCACGGTTGCGTGGATAATCACCCAACGATTACAGGAGTTGATGAACTTACATCTAGCGGGCAGAATATTGTTTGCAGTTTTGGGCAGGCAAAAGGCATAAGTAACGAAAGTTGGGGTCCAGAAAAGTTTGGACTAGAATACTCAAATGTCTCAGATATTAAAGGTGGCGACCTTAAACGGAATTTGGAACTTATGAACTTGCTATTAATTGATCGTGCACCTGTAGGGTTAAAATCCAGTGTTTTAATGAATGCAGCTTTGGCATTTATGACCATTGGGAAAACAAATAACCTCCAAGAAGGAGTTGGTCTTGCCAAGCAATTACTAAAAGACGGAGAAGTTAAAAAATGGCTCGATAGAGTAAGAGCTTTTTACTCCTAAACTAACATGAAATATTTCGGCACGGATGGAATTAGGGATCGGGTTAATAATACTTTTTTAAATCAAAATTTTGCATTAAGCCTTGGTGAAGCGGTTGGGATGTTCGTTAAAAAAAATAATCCTACTAATTCAACTATATTAATCGGAAGAGACACTAGGAGTTCAGGCGAGATGCTTTTGCAAGCTTTCGCTCAAGGACTTAACAACCTGGACTGCCAAGCAATATCGATTGGAATCGTTCCTACCCCGGTACTTGCTCATGGCGTGATAATCAACAAATGTGCCCTCGGTCTAATGATAACCGCCTCCCACAACCCCGAACATGACAATGGCTTTAAATTCTTTTCCCCACTGGGAACTAAGTTATCTGACGCGGATGAGTTAGCTATAGAGCAAATGATTTTGATTAATGAAAAACCAATCATTCATCAACCCGTTAAAGTTTCTTCTGTTATCGATTCATACAGTAGTCATATTCTCAGTTTATTTCCCAAAAATTTGCTTTACGGTAAAAAAATTGTCATTGATCTTTCCTACGGTGCAACCAGAAACACCTCGCCGAGTATCTTATCCAAGCTTGGAGCTGAAGTTGTGACATTAAGCAAAGAAGGGGGGAGAATAAACGATGCGGTGGGATCTGAATTCCCGCAAAATATGGCAAAGAAAACTATTCTCGAAGGTGCTGATTTTGGCATTGCACATGACGGTGACGGTGACCGAGCGATTTTTTGTGATTCTTTGGGTCAGGTTATACACGGAGATAAAATCCTTGGATTACTTGCTATTCATGAACATTCAAAGAATCGCCTCAAGAGTAATACTTTCATCGCCACTATTCACAGTAATTCTGGACTAGAAGCAAGTTTACGCAGGTATAAAATTTCTGTTTCACTCTCAGGGGTGGGAGATAAAAAAGTAGCTGAATTAATGAAAAAGAAAAATAGCAATTTTGGCGGCGAATCATCGGGTCATCTTGTGGCCAGTGACTTTTTACCAACTGGAGATGGACTAATTACTGCATTACTTGTTGCTAGAGCAATGGTAGAAAGTAAAAAGCCTCTAAACAATTTAGCCGAAAAAATTACTCTTTGGCCTAGTTTTGAAGGCTCATTCCTAGTCAGCAAAAAAATTCCAGTCGAAAGGTGCCCTCCACTTAAAGATGATCTCGAGTTAGTTAGAAAGGATTTGGGAGATCAAGCCCGAATACTGATTCGCTATTCCGGAACGGAGCCCAAAATTAGGCTGCTCGTTGAATCAATTGACAAGTCCAAAGCCGAGTACGCTTATAATAGACTTGCAAAAACAATTAAAAAAACATTGTAAATCGTAATTGATTTACTCGGTTTTGAGTTAAATCATTTTAAATACCCTCTTAAAATTTTTAATGATCCAGGAGATATCAATTGCCCAATTAGATCCCAGACAAGTCAAGCAACTGCAAGCTGCTGATGCTGCAGCGAATTCGAATATCAGCTACAGTTTAGAAATTTATTCTTCTATCTTAAAACAATCTCAAGGCTGCTTGGAGTTACGCAAAAAACTTAGGGCGCTACAGTTCAAAAATATTCAAGCCTCAGGAAAGGGAATCAATGGTTTATTGGGAAAAGTCACTTCTGTTCCCTTCATGTTTGGAGCGAAAGCCGAAAAAGATCCCGAAGGTTCATTGGTAAAGGCAGAAACGCTTATCGATAAAAACCCTGCCAATGTTCTCGGTCATGAGATGATAGCAGAAGCAGCAAACCTTTTGGGAATGAAAGAAACTGTTGTTTTTGCTTATGAAACAATTCGGAAAATACACCCAAAAAATTTGAAATTCCTAAAGGATTTGGGAAATGCATACCTAGATGCTGGAAAAACCGAAAAGGCAATTGAAACCGGAAATGAAATATTAAAATTGAGTCCAACGGATGGTGATGCTGTAGACTTGATGAAAAGAGCCTCTGTTGCGGTCGCCATGAACAAAGGTAAATGGGAAGAATCTGAAGATTTTAGGGCTCAGCTGAAAGACGAAGACGAGGCTCAAGCTCTTGAGCAGCAAGCCAAATCAGTTACAGATGCAAAAGGACTTGAAGAATTAATTAGGCAAACTTACGAAAAAGTTGAAAAAGAACCCGCCAACCTTACAAATTACAGGCAGCTGAGTGATTATTATCAGAGGTATGGGGATTTGGAAAATGCAATTGCATGGATTCAAGAGGCTCGAAAGCAAGAAGCTGGTCAGGGGGATGTTTCACTCGAGGAAAAAGAAAGAGAATTAACCATAGAATATTTTGATAATTCGATCAGCCAATGGCATCAAACTCATCTTGCAGACCCCTCAAACCTTGAGGTTAAAAATTCTTGGGAACAGGCTATTACTCAAAAAAAGTTGTATGAGAAAAGCCAGCTGGAATCACTGGTGCAAAGATATCCAAACGACTACGGGTACCGATATGAATTAGGCGTGAATCTTTATGAAAATGAGGATTACGAAAACTGCTTATCCCATTTCCAACTTGCTCAACGGAATGCAAAAGTTAGGTTAGATGCAATTTTATACTTAGGAAGAGCTTACAGTCGAAAAAATTTTTACGACTTGGCAATTGAACAGTTTTCCATTCTAAAAAATGAAATTCAAGTCATGGACGATCGAAAGAAAGATGCAATTTATGAACTTGGCTGCTGCTTTGAATCAATGGGTAAAAAAGACAAAGCAATCGAAGAATTTAAGGTCGTTTATTCCGCTGATATCTCGTTTCGGGATGTTGCCGACAAAATAAATGCATTTTATTCACAAAATGCATGACCTTTTGGCGGAGAGGGAGGGATTCGAACCCCCGGTACCTTGCGGCACACCCGATTTCGAGTCGGGCACATTCGACCACTCTGCCACCTCTCCAATTTTAGATTATTGTGAATGTGACATTTCAATTACTTGTTGCAACTTAAAATCCTTTTATTTTTGGCTTTAAGTTCTATGCTAAAAGGTTTGCACGAGAGCAAATACTTCAATTTGATACTTTTCTATGATTAAATTGCTTACTCAGAGTTTTCTAGTAATTTTTGTGATCACTACTTTTTCATGCAGATCAAACGAAACAGTTGTAAAAAAGTTTCAAGATGGAGTTTACAAAGGTGAAGTTGATAAAAAGGGAAACAAGCATGGTAACGGATTGATTATTTGGAATGATGGCTCTTCCTACCAAGGCGAATTCCAAAAAGATCTCCGACATGGCAATGGATTGTTCAATTGGGAAAATGGTGAATCATACGAAGGTGAGTATACAAAAGACGAGCGAACCGGCATAGGAATTTATCGGTGGCCAGACGGTGCGAAATATGAAGGCTCTTTTTTGAATGGCAAAAGGCATGGCTTTGGTAGATTTCAAACTGCTACAGGTATTATTTACGAAGGTCAGTGGCATAAAGACATTACCCGTAAAATTCAAAATATATCCCATACCAACCTTACTGGTTCACTTGGGCAATTGGAGAAAAAAAATCTACCCATTCCTCCCGGCAATTTATCAGAAAAAAAAGAATATCCCATTGATGCACAAGGTCCCAAAACGGTTAAATCTTCCGAAAATAAATCTATTTTGCCCATTAAAAAACCAAAGACTACTAAACCGAATGTTTTAAATCAGATTAAAGATGAGAATAATTATTTAGCCTCACAACCTACAATGGAAAGCACTGGAGAGGTAATAAATTTGGAAACCGAACTTCCTAAGAAAGAAATCGTTGATAAAACCAATAAAAAACTTGATGCCATTGAAGTCACACCACCTATTAATGACGAAATTAGAGATTCCATTCCGCCTCAAAACGGTGGAGACCGAGTTAAAAATAAATCTAGTATATGGACTGGCACTGTTGAAGAGGCCGAAAAACTCTTTTTTACCGAAACCATTGGTGGCATCGATATAGTTAAGGATGTCGAAACTAAAACTCCGTTCACCGGTAAAATGCAAATTATCAAGAAAAATGGTTCCTTGTTGGGCGAAGTAAACCTTCTTGACGGTAAACTTCATGGCGAAGAAATGATTTTAGACGAAAAAGGAACAGTTGTTGAAAGATACTTTTGGAATAAGGGAATCGAAAATAAATTTTGACTTTAAACCGGTTTTGGAGGGAATTGACCTGCAATTAAAATTACATCTTTTTTATTTGTTGCACCGATCTAACTTTTTACCGTTTCACATTCAAAATTGATTTAGCACATGTGAAAAGTTAGATAATCATCTGGTATTTGAGATTTACCTGAATAAAGGATATTTTGTAGACGTTAACATCTTGAAATTCCTATTTCAGTATCGATAAATTAGTTTCCTTCTTATGAGTATTCTTCATTCAAAAAAAATCACAGTTTCAGATATCTCAGAAATTAACTTACCGTATGACCCCCTAGAATTCCCCAGAGAGAGTTCTCGGCACTACATTACTGCAGATGATAAAGATATCCGAGAAATGCTTAGCTTTATTGATATCGGATCATTGGATGATTTATTTTCTCATGTTCCCGTTCAATTTCAATTTACAGAAGGTCCAGAAGTTCCAGATGAACTGGATTATGAAGCTGCAATAAGCCGACTTTCAGAAATTGCAGACAAATCCAACCTGAAGACCTCTTTCATCGGGGATGCACTTCCCCATTGGCAAACTCATCCTATCGTAGAATTTGTATCCAAACTTCGCCCCCTTAGCACCTCTTACACACCTTACCAGCCTGAGAGAAGCCAAGGTACATTAGTTACGCATTGGATTTATCAGTGTGCTTTAGCCTCCTTAACTGGGTTTGAAGCTATTAACACCTCTCTTTATGATCGGTCCGCAGCTATTTTCGAAGCAATTACTTGTGCAATCCGAACTAATAAAAAAGGAGGTGTGGTTTTATTGGCCGATTCATTATTTGATTCGGAAGTCAAAGTTATCAACACTTTATCTGAAGAAACTTCACTTAAATTTATTCGTGTCCCAATTAACCCAGAAACTGGCCTTCTTATGTATGATTGGCTTGAAAAGCTGCCAACAAAAGAAAGAGAAGACATCTCTGCGTTTGTTTTCCCTCAAGTTAATTCACTTGGTTTATTGGAAAATGTTGATTTCCTTGCAGACTTTGCATTCTCCAATAAGATTAGGTCTATAGCTTGTATTGACCCAATTCTTCTTGGTGCCGGAGGACTAAAGCCACCCACAGAATTTGGGGAGAAAGGAGCTGATTTTATTGTTGGAGAAGCTCAACATCTTGCTATCGCACCAAATTACGGCGGACCTGGTCTAGGAATTTTTGGTTGCAGACATAACGATACTAACAAAAAAGATTTACGCTCTACTCCAGGAAGGTATATCGGAAAAGCCAAAGATTTAAACGGGAGAGACTGCTTTGTTATGGTTCTATCTACCCGTGAACAACACATTCGGAAAGAGAAAGCAACTTCCAATGTATGCTCGAACCAAGCCTTTCTGGCCACTCTCGCTGGTGCTGCATTACTTGGCAAAGGCGAAAAAGGAATGGCAAATTCAATCCAATGTGCACTTGAGTCTAAGAATTCTGTCACTACAGCTATTCGCCAACTTAAACGAATCAAAGAAGCTTTCCCTGACACCGATAGTTTTAATGAACTTGTATTGGAAACTGACATTTCATCTGCAGAACTCATAGCGAAAGCTAATACCTCGAACATACACCTTGGTATTGATGTTTCAGACCGAATTAAATCAAGCAGTAAAAGACACCTCATAAAACTTACTTTCACAGATATTCACGGCGAAAAATCGGTCGATGAGATTATTTCTTTTTTTAAGAGTAACTTTGAGTCCAATGAAGAGTCTTGGCAAAATAATGATTCAACTACTTTAGACCCTAAATTACTCAGAAAGGAGGATGTGGGACTACCTGGATTCTCTTTTGATGAACTATCTCAATACTATCAAAAATTAGCTGAATTAAATGTAAGTCCAGATGATGGTTGCTACCCACTTGGTTCATGCACCATGAAGTACAACCCATTGCTTAATGATTGGGCAGCTTCGCTTCCTGGTTTCTCGAATGTCCATCCGCAGGCACCGGAAATTGATTGTCAAGGACCGTTGGAAATTTTATTCGAAATCCAAGAGTGGTTTAAAAAAATAACAGGCTTACCGGGAGTAACTACTCAACCCGTTGCAGGGGCCCAAGGAGAACTTGTTGGATTAAAGCTGTTTCAGGCCTACCACCGTTCAAATCAAGATTTCGACAGAGATGTCGTATTTATTCCACGGTCCGCTCACGGAACCAACTTTGCCACTGCCACGATGGCTGGATTTTCCAGCACGGATGGGATTGTTTACTTGCAAGCAAATGAACAAGGAATGATTGATTTAGAGGATTTCAATATCAAACTAGAAACTTTTAAGTCTCGATTGTGCGGAGTTATGATCACAAACCCCAACACATCAGGAGTTTTTGAAGAAGAATTTCATAAAATTGCAGAGAAAGTACACTCTGTAGGAGGATTAGTTTATATGGATGGCGCTAATATGAACGCCATCGCCGGAAAAGTTGACCTTGGTAAACTTGGCGTTGATGCCGTTCATAACAATTTGCACAAAACTTGGACTATTCCTCATGGAGGCGGAGGACCAGGCGACGCGATTGTTGCTGTTTCTGAAAAACTAGTTGATTTTCTTCCCGGCTCAAAAATAGCTAAACAACAGGATGGCTCCTTCAAATCAGAAATCCCACCGAAAAGCATTGGCTCCTTTCACAGAAACTGGGGAAACTTTGGTCATAAAGTGCGTGCATATTCTTACCTGCTAAGACTTGGGAATGAAGGCGTTCCACGTATGTCATCTATTGCTGTTTTATCTGCCCGTTACTTACATGCTCGGTTAAAAAATTACTTCCCCACCCTTCCAGCTAACACCTCATCAGTGCCGAGAATGCACGAGTTTATACTAACCTTGAGTGAAGAAGATTTTTCTAACTTAGAAAGAGTAGGTATTCCCAAAAGCCAAGCCATACCCCAAGTTGGAAAACTCTTCCTTGATTTTGGATTCCACGCTCCAACTGTTGCATTTCCAGAAGTGTTTGGATTAATGATTGAGCCGACTGAAAGCTACACAAAATCTGAACTAGACCGCTTCGCAGATGCTGTAATAACAATTAAGGAAATTATTTCAGAATGCCCTGAAGCATTTAAAACAGCACCCCATTTCACCCCAATTGACCGGGTAGATGAAGTTGGTGCTAATAGGAATCTTACCCTATTTGAGAGGCTTGACCATTTACCTTCACTCCACATTAATAGAATCCATCCAAGCACGCTTAATCAATTACAGGTATCTGAAATCAAGAACCGCATTTTGGAGCGCATTAAAGTTTAGGAATGAATTGACGGAAACAATTTTTTGAATATTATCGTTAATATGTCTGATAATTCAAATGAACAACCTCTCGTTTCCAAAAAAGGAATTGTTATAGACCTAATTCTTACTGTCGTATTCTTCTTCTACATGAGAGATGTTTTAATACCTCATGTCCCATCCGAAGATCCTACGGCAGTAAATATTGTAGCAAGTATGACATCTTTTTGTATGTCCGGTGTTTTTTGGATGGCAGTCAATATGTTCCGAGTAACCCTAGTTGATTACCAAAGAACCCGCCGTTAGATCATTATTTAAACTATTTTGAACTCAGAAAGGAGTTCTTCCAGTCCCCCTCTTGGACTGGCAGTAATTTTTACACCGGAATCAATTATATCTTCTGTGCAAATTGAACCTTGATTACGCAATTTGGCTATAAGATCATACCTATGGTGTGGTATAAGATACTCCAAAATAGCCATACTTTTATTCAGCTTTGCCTCGATCATTTCTAGCAGTTCATCAATTCCTTCATTTGTTTTACAACTTGTAAAGACATGCTGCTGATCCTGAGCACGAACCTGTAACCTGCTCGACTCTTCAACTCCATTATCAATTTTATTGTAGACAATTATTGTATCTTTATCTGCGGCACCAAGTTCATCTAACACCTCTTGTGTTGCTAGCAGGTGATCCCTATATTCTGGACTCGAAAAATCAACAACATGTAAAAGAATATCGGCGACAAGTGCTTCTTCTAAAGTCGCCTTGAATGCGTCAATTAGACGATGTGGCAATTTACGGATAAAGCCAACGGTATCTGTTAAAATTACAGTTCGTCCACCAGGTAATTTTGTTTTCCTACTCGTAGGATCCAGTGTGGCAAAAAGCTTATCCTCAGATAGAACTGTAGATCCAGTAATCTGATTCAACAAAGTCGACTTACCTGCATTTGTATAACCAACTATGGCAATTGTTGCTAGAGGTATTCGTTGCCTCTTCTTGCGGCTTGTAATTCTACGGCTCGATACTTGTTTAATTTCTTTTTTTGTGGAAGAAATTTTATCTCTTAACATTCTCTGATCTAATTCAATTTGAGCTTCACCTTCTCCACGCTGCGTAACTCCTCCACCCCGTTGACGATCTAAATGGGTCCAAGCTCGCCTCAACCTTGGTAATGAATATTCTAGCCTAGCCAACTGAACTTGTAGTACTGCTTCTTTAGTCTGAGCCCGTTCGGCAAATACATCCAAAATCACCTCGTGTCGATCAATTACAAGTATCTTAGTTAACTCCTCCCAGTTTCTTTGCTGACCAGGCGTGATCTCATTATCAAAAATTATGACATCACACTTTAAATCTCCAACTAGTTCTAAAATTTCATTGCATTTTCCTTTTCCTAAAATATGACCCGCAAAAGTTTTACGTGTACGCACAACAGTGCACCCGACAACTTCAATACCAAGATTCTCCACTAACTCAGAAAGTTCATTTAGCAATAGATTTGCATAATATTCTTCGTCCTTTCGTTTGACTACTGAGAGTAAAAAAGCACGCTCCACCTTTCTAGGCTTTTCCTTTACCTCAAACACTTTCGAAAATTAATCCAGAAGCCTAAAAAAAGGACCGGGCAAGTACCCGGTCCCTTTAATAAAATTAATCAAGAAGAGAAATATCAAGAAACCGCCGCCTGTGCAGCGGCTAACCGTGCCGTTGGTACACGGAAAGGCGAACAACTTACATAATTCAGACCAATCTTATGACAGAATTGAACACTGCTCGGATCACCACCATGCTCTCCGCAAATTCCAAGCTTAATTCCTCGCCGAGACGACTTTCCTTTCTTTACTGCAATTTCCATTAACTGCCCAACACCACTTTGGTCAACATTGGCAAACGGATTTGCATCTAGAATATCAAGTTCAGTATAATTCGGCAAAAAGCTACCGGAATCATCACGGCTCATACCCATAGTTGTTTGAGTAAGATCATTGGTTCCAAAACTAAAGAACTGAGCAGTCTTTGCAATTTCATCTGCAACTAATGCTGCTCGTGGAATTTCTATCATAGTACCCACAAGATATTTAATTTTTTCTCCTTTGGCCTCAAAAACCTTTTTAGCTGTTGCATGAATTACTTCGACTTGAAGCTCAAGTTCGCGGGGAAATCCAACTAATGGAACCATAAGTTCAGGCTTAACCTCTATTCCGGATTTCTTTGCTAAAATAGCGGCTTCAAAGATGGCTTGTGCCTGCATTTCTGTTACCTCAGGGTATGAAATTCCCAACCGGCAACCGCGGTGTCCAAGCATCGGATTAAATTCATGTAGGTCTTCGACCCGCTTTTTGATTGAGGCTATGCTCACTCCAAGTTTCTTAGCTAAATCTCTTTGTGCAGCTTGATCATGTGGCAGGAACTCATGCAATGGAGGATCAAGCAGACGTATTGTTGCTGGTTTGCCCTCAAGTGCTTTGAAAATTCCCTGAAAATCTCGTCTTTGATAAGGAAGTAATTTCTTAAGTGCCTTGCGCCGTGCTTGTTCGTCATCTGCTAATATCATTTGACGCATCGCATCAATTCGGTTGCCTTCGAAAAACATGTGCTCAGTTCGGCAAAGACCGATCCCAGTGGCACCAAAAGCAACTGCATTTGCAACTTGAGATGGAGAATCCGCATTTGTGCGTACATCCATTTTAGTTGCCTGCTCACACCATTTCATAATTTGCGCAAAATTCTGGTAAGCACGGCTTTTCTTTGGATCCAGTTTCTTCTCAATAAGAACCTGAATAATCTCTGACGGTGCGGTTTTTAATTCACCCGCAAAAACTTCTCCGGTGGTTCCGTTTATTGACATATAATCACCTTCTTGAAAGGTCTTACCCCCGACCTTAACAGTCTTACTATGATAGTCCACCTCGAGATCAGCAGCTCCACAAACACATACCTTACCCATTTGGCGAGCAACCAATGCAGCGTGCGAGGAAACTCCCCCGCGGGCGGTTAGAATTCCTTCTGCCGCAATCATACCACGCAAATCCTCAGGCGAAGTTTCTTGACGCACAAGCAAAACATTTCCTTTCTTCGCCGCTTCCACAGCTCGTTCCGCATTTAAGCAAATTTTACCTGAGGCAGCACCTG
>Ga0209632_10004047_pt1 | contig 13135 bp, 9 predicted proteins | sample COG_10_FD_184754 | JGI IMG/M metagenome (GOLD analysis project Ga0209632, IMG submission 184754) | Pelagic Microbial community sample from North Sea - COGITO 998_met_10 (SPAdes) (version 2) | ecosystem: Environmental > Aquatic > Marine > Neritic zone/Coastal water | place: Helgoland, sampling...
GGCGAGAGCTTCTGTCGCAGCCGCAGCCGCCACCCAAAGAATCATTGCCGATCGACTGGCGAATCCCGATGATTCACGCAGGCGAGGCATTTTTCGAGACGATCCGAGATGTTGCGGCGTCGACGGATGGGAGGACGCTGCTCGCTGTCGGAGATGAAGGTCGTATGCTTTGGAGCAGCGATGCGGGAGCAATCTGGCGCATCCTGAGGCCACTTCCGCCCGCCGACTCAAGAGCTGCGGCTTCGGTTCCGATAACAAGGTAATCCTGACCAACGCCGCGTTTCACGTCTGCGCGCACTAAACGATCAACGACCGGAGGAGGCGAATTGTCCGAACATGATTCACACGCGCCGATTCCCGTTCTTCTGATCGGGCAGGGTGCTGATCATATTGTGGCCGGCCTTTCAGCGGGACTCGCGGCGGCGGGTAAAGCTTCGAGCTTTTCCTGCGCAGCATTTCCGGACGTCGGCTCGGCCGCGCGAGCCTCCAGCGGCGCGCCGCATCTCATTTTGGTGGGGCTTGGCGCGAGTGCTGATGGCATTCTGAAAGATCAGGCTTGGGCCGAATGGGAAGAACCGGGATCAGCGATGGCGCGAATCGCGATGTCCGATTCCGCGCATTCGGTTGATACCGGTGGCGAAGTTGTGGTCGAAGCGACGAGTAGACTAGCGATCTACCGCCTCCCTGTGGCGCAGGCGGATGCACTTCCGATGGCCATTATCGTCGTTTCTCAGCTTCTCGAAGCGGAACGATCGCGAGCGGATCTGCATTCGCAACTCGAGACCGAGCGGGCCTGCGAGCCCCTGAGTAGTTGCCTCGAACCCGGGAAGCTCTACTCGCTAGCCCTCGAGCTTCTGCTTGACCGTCTCGGTTGTCGTCGCGGCATCGCATTCTTCGCGCAGAGTCCGGCGCCGCAGAGCACGGGGGTCGCGGCTCGGGGCTTCGACGAAGCGACGCGTGATCGGCTCAGCCGTTTCCTGATAGAAGAAAAATCCCTCGAGTCTACGATGGGCAGGGGGGAAGTGGGCGTCGTGCCCTGGGGGCCTCTGAATCACGCGCTCGGGCAGGTCGGCCTAGACGCGTCCGGCGCTTTGCTCTCCGTGCCTTTGCGAGGTGACGACCGGGAAGCGGGGCATGTTTGGATTCTTTCGGAGGGGCGTCGCTTCGATGCTTCCGACCTCGCCGCCGCGCGAGCGATCGCACGACGGGCCAGCACCGCGCTGGCCACAGCAGAGCGCTATCACCATGCGAAGGAGCGGGCGTTTATCGACGACGTCACAGGCGTCTACAACGCGCGTTATCTGCTCGCGACCGCCGACAACGAGATCCAGCGCGCAGCGCGCTACGGCAATCCGCTGTCCGTCCTCTTCCTCGACCTCGATCGTTTCAAAATCGTGAATGATCGGCATGGACATCTGATTGGTTCAGAGACGCTGCGCGTGCTTTCGCAGCTGCTGAAGGACTGTGTGAGGCAGGTCGACACGCTGGCCCGCTACGGCGGAGACGAATTCACGATCCTGTTGGTCGACACCCCCCATGACGTTGCTGAGATGATCGCCGAGCGAATCCGTAGGAGTGTTGAGACCCATCTCTTCGAGGCCGGGAGCGAGGGACCCCTTCGGCTCACGATCTCGATCGGCGTCGCGACCTGCCCTGATCATGGGGAGAGTCGTGAGCCGCTGCTGGATGCGGCGGATAAAGCGATGTACCGAGCCAAGAGCCGAGGACGAAACCGTGTCTCTTCGGCGAACGATCTCGGGGATTGATTGGGTTCTGCCGCAGGCTGGCCGATCCGCTCGATTTTGAAGACTCTGCGCCTTCGCGGCTAGCGTCGGTCCTCGCGTTCAGCAGCCCCTGAAACGATTGACAGCAATCGGCCGTGTTGCTATCCAACTCACCGATTTTGCAACGTTTTCCGGGTCCAGAGACCGCGTTCGATCGAATTGCCCTCGCCCCTCCTCCTAGCCCCGTCTTCTCTCTTCGTATCCGCGCAGTAGGGACCCGACGAAAGGCGCCGAGGGGACCGGTGCGCGCCTCGCTCGCCAGGTCATGAATCCCCCCTCCGACGTTCGCTCCTGACGTTATTCCGCGCGCATTCACTGCGGCCGTGGTTTTTCGTTTGAGCGTGGGTCTTTCGTATATCCAGCAGCCTGGTTCAGGAGCCGTGATGAGCACGCAGAGCGTCGAGCTCGATGGAATGGGATCACTTCGCCGCACCTTTAAGTGCGGCGACATCATGCAAGCCTCGGTAGGCGATGAAGTCGTCCTCGCGGGTTGGGTGAATAATCGCCGAGACCACGGCGGGGTGATTTTCGTCGATTTACGCGACAAGTCCGGCACCGTTCAGGTGGTCTTCCGTCCGGAGTCCGCTCCCGAGGCGCATGAGCGAGCCCATCGTTTGCGAAACGAATGGGTTCTGATGGTGCGCGGTGAGATCGAGTCACGCAGCGACGATACGGTCAATCCAAACATGCCGACGGGCACGATCGAAGTAAACGTACGCGAGCTGCGGATTCTCAATGCGGCTACTGTGCCGCCGTTCGCGATCGACGAAGAGATCGAAGTCGACGAGCAGACGCGCCTAAAGAACAGGCTCCACGATCTGCGTCGACCGCCGCTTCAGCGCGCGCTGCAGTTCAGGCACGATCTTTCCCAGGCCGTTCGCGCCTCGCTGAACGCACAGGACTTCATCGAGATTGAAACGCCGATGCTCTCGCGGGCGACGCCGGAAGGTGCACGTGACTTTTTGGTGCCCTCCCGACTCCAGCCCGGGGATTTCTACGCGCTGCCGCAATCGCCGCAGATTATGAAGCAGCTCTTCATGATCGCTGGCTGCGATCGCTACTACCAAATCGCTCGCTGCTTCCGCGACGAGGATCAGCGCGCCGATCGCCAGCTGGAATTCACCCAAGTCGACCTCGAACTTTCCTTTGTGGGTGTCGAAGAAATTCTGACCGTGCTCGAGAAGGTAACTGTCGAAGGCTCACGATCCTGCGGCGTGGAACTCGAAGCGCCGTTTAAGCGCATCACCTACGCCGATGCCTTGGACCGATATGGCAGTGATAAACCGGATACGCGAATTCTGCTCGAACTGGTTGACCTAACAGACGTGTTTATGACGAGTGAGTTTAAGGCGTTTCGTGGTGTCGCAGAGGACGGTGGAATCGTGAAAGCCCTGCCTATTCCGAATGCGAAGGAGCTTTCCCGCGGCGAGATCGATCGCCTCGAGAAGCAGATGCGCAAGGAACTTGGCGCCAAGGGACTCGGCTGGATTCGAGTGGAGGAGGACGGCGAATGGAAGTCACCTATTACAAAGTTCCTCGGGGATCCTGAGAAGGACGCAATTCGCGAACGCTGCAAGACGGAGCCCGGAATGGTGATCTTCTTCCAGGCGGATAAGCGCGACCGCGCGAACACTATTCTTAGCCGCTTGCGTGAAGATCTCGGTGTGAAGCTTGGCCGCGTCGATGGACGGGATTGGGATGCGTTGCTTGTCGTCGACTTCCCGTTACTTGAGCCTAACGAAGCCGGGCAGCTCACCTATGTTCATCAGCCCTTCGTGGCACCGGTCGAAGAGGATCTGCATCTGCTCGATACTGATCCCGAGAAGGTTCGCGGCACGCATTACGACGTCGTTTTAAATGGCACGGAGCTTGGTTCCGGATCGCTTCGTAACCATCGCGCCGACATTCAGCGGAAAATCCTCGGACTCATGGGGTACGGCGAAGAAGAGATGAGGCAAAGCTTTGGCTTTATGCTCGACGCGCTCGAAATTGGCGCGCCGCCACATGGTGGCTTTGCCTTCGGCTTCGACCGCTGGGTGATGAAGCTCGCGGGCCTCGATAATCTGCGTGACGTGATCCCGTTCCCGAAAACTCAGCGAGGTCAGGATCTGTTGTTGGAAGCCCCGTCTACCGTTGAGGCAGATCAGCTCGACGAACTTTCGCTGCGCGTGCGGCTTCAGAAAAAAAGCGACGACTGATTTTAGTTGTCATCACATTAGTTTTTCATAAGGTGCCGGCATTCGCTCGGCTCTTACATCACATCTAATACATACCAACACATAAAAGAGTAGAGAGGGACTCATGGCCAAGCCCAAGATCGCATTGATTGGTGGTGGAAATATTGGTGGCGTGCTCGCAGAGCAGGCAGCCTATCGTGAACTCGGAGACGTCATCATTTTTGACGTCGTTGACGGATTGCCTCAGGGTAAAGCGCTCGACATGGCCGAAGGCGCGCCGCTCGTCGGTAGTGACTGCTCGATCACCGGCGTGAATGATTACGCTGGGATCGCCGGTGCAGACGTTGTCATTATTACTGCGGGACTCGCGCGCAAGCCGGGCATGAGCCGCGATGACTTGCTTAACACGAATCTCTCGATCATGAAGCAGGTCGCCGCAGGCGTTCGAGACCATGCCCCCGACGCGTTCGTGATTGTGATTTCCAACCCGCTCGACGCGATGGTTTATACATTCAAGGAAGTTTCTGGCTTCCCAAAGAACCGCGTAGTTGGCATGGCCGGCGTACTCGACTCGACTCGCTTCCGAAGCTTCATTGCTTGGGAGCTGGGTGTTTCGGTGAAGGACGTGACGGCGCTGGTTCTCGGTGGTCATGGCGATACTATGGTGCCGTTGGTTCGTTACACGACGGTTGCCGGCATTCCGGTGGAGAAGCTGATCTCTCGCGAGCGTATCGACGCGATGGTCGCACGCACGAAGAGTGCTGGCGGAGAGGTCGTCGGACTGCTCAAGACGGGATCCGCGTTCGTGTCTCCTGCGATTTCGGCGCTCGAAATGGCAGAGAGCTTCCTTAAAGATAAAAAGCGCGTGTTGGCTTGCGCGTGTCTTTGCGAAGGTGAGTTCGGTGTCGACGGTCTATACGTCGGGGTGCCGTGTGTCATCGGCGCAGGGGGGCTCGAGCGGATTATCGAGGTTGACCTCGACGCGGACGAGCAGGCGCAGTTCGATGCTTCCGTCGAGCATGTGCGAACTCTCGTTAGTCAGATCGAGCTCTAGCAATCCACTTGAGCTCTGGCAGTTAATATGGGCTTTAGGCAGTTATGCCGAGCTCTAGGAGAGATAAATGAACGTTCATGAGTATCAGGCGAAGGGGCTCTTTCGGGAGTTTGGCGTAGCGGTCCCGGAAGGACAGCTCGCCACTACGCCAGAAGAAGCAGAGCGCGCAGCAAAGGCGCTCGGCACCCCAGTCGTCGTTGTCAAGGCGCAGGTGCACGCAGGTGGCCGCGGCAAGGGCGGCGGCGTGAAGCTCGCCAAGAGCGCTGCAGAAGCGAAGACAGTAGCTAGCGAAATCCTCGGCATGACTTTGCATACTCCGCAGACGCCGCCGGAAGGCAAGCTGGTTCGTAAGGTCTACGTCGAAGCTGGAAGCAATATCAAGGACGAACTCTATCTCGCAATCCTGTTTGATCGTGCGGCAGAGAAGTTCGCGGTTGTTGCATCGACTGAAGGCGGCATGGAGATCGAGGTCGTCGCCGAGAACACGCCTGACAAAATCTTGACGACGCTCGTCGAGCCTAATGTCGGTCTTCGCGACTATCAGATCCGAGACCTCGGATTTCAGCTCGGCTTCGATGGCGATTTGGTCAAGAAGTTCGTGCCCTTCGTGCGCGGTCTCTACAATCTCTACATTGAGAAGGACTGCTCGCAGGTCGAGATTAACCCGCTCGTCGTGACGCAGGAGGGCGACCTTTTTGCGCTCGATGGCAAGCTCAACTTCGACGACAACGCGCTCTATCGAAACCCGGAAGTCGCAGAGCTGCGCGATCCCGAGGAAGAGGACGAGCGCGAGCGCGCGGCCAACGAAATCGATCTGGCCTACGTCGGGCTCGACGGAAGCATCGGCTGCATGGTGAACGGAGCGGGGCTCGCGATGGCGACTCTCGACATGATTCACTACTGCGGCGGCACCCCGGCCAACTTCTTGGACGCGGGCGGAGGCGCCGACAAAGAGAAGGTGAAGGAAGCATTCAAGCTGATCCTTCGCGACGACAACGTGAAGGCCATCTTGGTCAACATCTTCGGTGGTATCGTCCGCTGCGATTTGATCGCAGAGGGTGTTGTAGCCGCAGCGAGCGACCTCGGCGTGACCGTGCCGCTCGTCGTCCGGCTGCAGGGAACGAAGTCCATAGAAGGTCGAGAAATCCTCGCGCAGTCAAATTTGAACATCACGCCGGCGGAAACGCTGAAGGAAGCGGGCGAGGCTGTCGTCGCCGCTGTGAAGGGGGCCGCCTAATATGTCCATTCTCTGCGACAAGAACACCAAGCTCATTATTCAGGGCATGGGCAATATGGGTACTTTTCATGCAGGCCTCTCGCGTGACTACGGCACGCAGGTCGTTGGCGGCGTTCATCCCGGTAAGGGAGGAACGGAGAAGGATGGATTCCCGATCTTCAACACAGTTGCAGAAGCGAAGGCCGCTACCGGCGCCAACGCTTCCGTGATCTTCGTACCGCCGCCGGGTGCTGCAGATGCCATCCTTGAGGCTGCCGAGAACGACCTCGACCTCGTGGTTTGCATCACTGAAGGCATTCCCGTTGTAGATATGGCGCGTGCCAAGGCCGCTCTTCGCGGAAGTCGGACACGGCTACTCGGCCCGAACTGTCCTGGTGTCGTGACGCCCGGGCAATGCCGAATAGGCATTATGCCTGCCGCAATCACGCGACCTGGCCCCGTCGGTGTTGTGTCTCGCTCGGGCACGCTGACCTACGAAGCGGTCGATCAGCTCTCGCGACTGGGAATTGGCCAGTCGAGCTGCGTCGGAATTGGAGGTGACCCGGTCATCGGAACCAACTTCATCGATGCCCTCGCGCTCTTCCAGGCGGATCCCGACACGAAGGCGGTTGTCATGATCGGCGAAATCGGTGGCTCTGCGGAAGAAGAAGCGGCCGAGTTCGTGAAGTCGAATATGGATAAGCCGGTCGCAGCCTTTATTGCGGGTCAGAACGCACCGCCTGGAAAGCGTATGGGCCACGCAGGCGCGATCATCGCAGGTGGCAAGGGTAAAGCGAGTGACAAGATCGCGGCGCTCGAAGCATCAGGGGTTGCCGTTTCAGCTTCTCCTGCGGAGATCGGGGAAACCCTCGCGAAGCACGCGCCGGGGCTCGCTGGTTAGGTTACGAGCAAAGCGTTAGGTCGACGGGTAACTGCCCGATTTCGTCCGGTCGCGATTGCCAAGCCCTTCGAAACCGCCCGTCTTCCCTCGTGACCGAGGAGAGGCGGGCGGTTTCTTGTTTGGGCTGCGCGTGATCTTCGGCAGATTCCCTAGCCTGGAAGTCCGCAGGCCAGATCGTCTCCCCGTTGAGTCTTAGATTGTGTTGGTTCAACGTTTCGGAGCCCTGTTCGTGGGAGAGGGGCCATACCCGCTAGATCCAGCAGGAATTGGGTCCACCATCCGTGAAGCTCATAAGGGTTTTGAGAAGACGAGGAACCCCTCAGGTACCCATCCGTCGCGGTCTAGTCTTACGAAGCACATTTCAGACCAAAAAGAGAAGCTTCGGTCGCGGGCGAAGGAGCGTTGCAGACTAGGATCCGCTGGTCATGGCTGGGATACTTCCCGCAAGGATCATCTGCGCAGCGAAGTAGGCTGGGAGTCCCCACGCTGAATTCAGGAAGCTTTGAGAGACGAAGCGTTCCCGGGCTACGGAGAGGTCGGAGGTTGCGAATAACATTGCGCCTGTCGCGACCGCGCAAGGTGCACCCGCGGCGAACGCGCCCAACGAGCAGGCGACCATCGTTCCTATGACGACTACGTAACTCTGGACGGCGACCGATAAATCGGCGGGAACTTTCGGGCGAAGCCAGCCTAGCACTATCCAGCTTGCTGAGGAGATAATTGCTGCAGCGACGGTCAGGGTGGGGAAGTGGAATCCGAGGCCGAGGAACGTGGCCGCATAGGCGACATGCCCGAGCAGGAATGAGCCAATTCCCAGCTGGAACCAAATCGTCTGCCCAGGTGGTAAAAGGAGCGCGTCGCCGAGCCAGCAAAGTGCGAGCCCCAAAAACAGGAGCGAGCCCGTTCCCGTATCGAAAGCGCCTAGTGCTACCGCATACCCGAGGAAGGTCGAGGAGGCGGTCATCTTGGACAAAATAATGGCTTGGCGAAAGCCTCGACGTTCGGCAACTAACAGGCCGGCGACCGCGACCGCCTCGAGTATCCACCAGACAATTGGCTCAATCGAGGGCACGCAGTCCATCCAGGCGAAAATGAGCGAAGCCTGCGTATGTGACGAGAATTCCGCCGTAGATCGCAACGACCATCTGGAGCCCGATCAGCTCTCCTAGGAAACCCCCAAGCTGGGCACCAAAGGCCATGGACAGGATAATGCCCATCATCTGCAGCGAGGTGACACGCCCGCGGAACGGGCCGGGAACATTCGCCTGGAGGGCGGTCGTGACGGAAACGTTTACGAGGACGTGCCCGAAACCCGTGATCGCGAAGCCCACGAGCGCAGTTCTGAAATCCGTCGTGGCGACGGCGATGGTGAGGCCAATGCCGTAAAGGAGGAGTCCGGTCTTTACCAATAGAGAGCCACGGAAACGGTCTCCTATGATGGCGATTCCGATGGAGGTCAAGACGGCTGTGAGCCCGATGGTCGCGACCAGTATGCCGAGGCCTGCATCATCTACGCCGTAGACGCGTTCAGTCAGGCCTTTCGCGAGCTGTTGGACACTCATGCCGAAGCCGGATGTGATGCAGACCGTCATGAGCGCGATGCGTAGGGTTGGGCTCTGCCAGGTGACGCGTGCCGCTGCGCTTATCTCTGCGGAAATGTGGGACTGGCTGGTACGGGGAAGTCGTCTTGGCCGGATCAGGAACAAGGCGATCGCGAGCGGCGCGTGCGCAACGGCATTTACGAGGAAGGCGGTTGGCGCCCCCCAGCCCGCGAGTACGAAGCCAGCAACGGCTGGCCCAACGGCACGCGACAGATTGAACTGGATCGCATTGAGTTTGTAGGCAGGGCGCAATTGCCGTTCCGGAACGATCTCCGCGACAAGCGCTTGATAGGCGGAAAGGTTGACCGACGAAGCGAATCCGATCGCTGCGGCGAGAGACAGCAGGACTTGGACAGTGAGGCCCGGTCGGTTGCTTACGTAGTAGAGCGTGAATACCAGGGCAGTTTGCACAACGAGCGCACATAGCAAGATCGACCGCTTCGAATAGCGGTCGGCCCAAACTCCGCCTAATGGAGACCCCAGGAACGAGGGGAGGTTCGATGCGACAGCGGCGGCACCGAGCCATGCGGTCGACTCGGTGAGTTGATACACGAGTACCGGCACACTGAGCCCGAGCATCCAATTCGCAGAAGTAGAGAATGCGCCCGTGAGCCAGACAGCAAGAAAGGCCCGCTCGCGCAGCGGCGCGAACGGGCCTTCATGTGTGGGATGCGACGGAGCTAGATCGTCCAGGTGTCGCCCGAGTGGAGCAGCTCCTTGAGGTCACCCTTGCCGCGTTCATCGATGGCCGAGTCAACTTGCTTCTGCAGCTCGTCTTCGTAGGTAGCCTTGTCGACAGCTCGAAGGACGCCAACCGGCATTGGAAAGTCGGGCCGCTGAAGCGTTGCTAGGACGCCAGCATAGGACGCTGCCGGGGCTTTTTCGTCATGAACGACAACGCCGCGTGCGATCGGATCATCCTCATCTGCGAGATCAATCACGCTCGGGATGCCGTCGTTGAAGACGATCCCCTTACGCTTGCCGGGGCCACCGAAGACGAGAGGCTGTCCGTGTTCGAGGACCAGCGACGCCTCCGCGCGGGTTTTGCGATCCTGAAGTTCGTCCCAGATGCCGTCATTGAAGACGGGACAGTTCTGGAGGATCTCCACGAAGGCGGTGCCCTTGTGTTCGTGTGCGCGTTTCAGAACCTGCTGCATGTGCTTCGCATCGACGTCGATTGTGCGCGCTACGAAGGTTGCGCCGCAGCCGAGAGCAAATGAGATCGGATCAATCGGATGATCAATAGCGCCCTGAGGCGAAGACTTCGTCTTTGTTCCGAGGTCCGAGGTGGGTGAATACTGGCCTTTGGTGAGGCCGTAGATCTTGTTGTTGAAGAGCAGGATCTGTGTGTTGATGTTTCGACGGATGGTGTGGAGCAGGTGGTTGCCGCCGATCGACAGCCCATCACCATCACCAGTCACGATCCAAACCGAGAGTTCGGGCTGGCTCGCCTTGATGCCCGTCGCGAAGGCGGGGGCACGTCCGTGGATCGTGTGGAAACCGTAAGTGTTCATGTAGTAGGGGAAGCGGCTGGAACAGCCGATGCCCGAGACAAACACAACGTTCTCGCGCGGGACGCCGAGTTCAGGCATAACGCGCTGCACATTAGCGAGAATCGAGTAGTCGCCGCATCCGGGGCACCACCTTACATCTTGGTCCGAGACCCAGTCCTTACGGGAAGCCTTGACGGCCGGTTCGGCTGCCATACGTCGTTCTCCTTGCCCGGCTTGGGCGGTGTTGCTGTCTTGGCGAGCCGTGAGTCGCTGCTCGATCTCGCGCTTGGGAATCTATTTGATGGTGGTGGGCGACCCGGCTGTGGGTGCCCGTGTGTTCGTGTTAGGCGTTGCGGGTGGCTAAGCCTTGTAGAGCTTTGTGATCGCATCCGTCAGCTCGATAATCTTGAAGGGCTGGCCTTCAATCTTGTTGAGCATCTGAATGTCGACGAGGTATTTTGCGCGGAGCAGCAGGGCTAGATGGCCGTCGGAGAGCTCCGGTAGCAATACTTTCTTGAAGCTCTTTAGCACGTCTCCAAGATCGTTCGGAAATGGGTTGAGATGTCGCAGGTGAACCTGCGAAACATCGAGGCCGTCCTTGCGAGCTTGCTCGACGGCTGCAGTGATCGAGCCCTTAGTGCCGCCCCACCCAATAACCAGTAGCTCGCCGCTATCCGGTCCGTTGATTTCAATGGGCGGAAGCGAGCTCGCGATACCGTCGATCTTCTGCTTCCGCAGTTCGATCATCTTGGCGTGGTTATCCGCTTCGTAACTGACGTTGCCCGAGCCATCTTGCTTCGTGAGGCCACCGATTCGGTGCTCGAGGCCGGGTGTCCCCGGGATCGCCCAGGGGCGGGCCAGGGTTTCAGGATCGCGTGAGTAAGGCTGGAACTCACCGACATCGATCGGCTTCGCGAACTCGATCGTGCTTTGTTCGAGCCCGTCGACGTCTGGGATCTGCCACGGCTCCGACGAATTCGCGATGTAGCCATCGGAGAGAACGATCACCGGCGTCATGTACTTGACCGCCATGCGAAAGGCTTCGAGGGCAGTGTGGAAACAGTCGCCGGGGGTCGATGCGGCGATGACGGGGATTGGACTCTGGGAGTGCCGACCGTGTAGCACGGCGAGTAGGTCGCCTTGCTCCGTCTTGGTAGGCGAGCCAGTTGATGGACCCGCTCGTTGAACATTGATCGCGACGAGTGGAAGTTCCGTCATGACTGCGAGGCCAAGGGCTTCCTGCTTGAGCACAAAGCCGGGGCCACTCGAAACGGTCACCGCGAGATGTCCGGCGAAAGCCGCGCCAATGGTTGAGGAGACCGCGGCGATTTCGTCTTCCGCCTGGAAGGTCTTCATGCCAAAGTGACGATAGCGGCTGACTTCGTGAAGCACGTCGCTTGCGGGGGTGATCGGATAAGCGCCCAAGAAGACTTCTCGATCAAGCTGCACGCGGGCGGCGATGAGACCCCAAGCGAGGGCCTGGTTGCCCGTTATGTTCCGGTACGTGCCGGGTTCGATTTTCGCCGGTGGCACGACGAAGGAAGCAGGGAAGAGTTCCGTAGTTTCTCCGAAGGCGTGCCCCGCCCGGAGCGTCCGCACATTGCCTTCTAGGACTTCTCCCTTGAACTTGCCTCCGAGCCATCGTTCCGTCGCGTTCATCGGCCGGCCGTATAGCCAGCAAAGCACACCGAGGGCAAAGAAATTCTTGCACCGGTCGATGTCACGGGAACTCAGGTCAAGGCCAACGAGGGCCTGACGATTAAGCGTAGTGAAGGGGATTTCAACCAAGTTGTAGCGGTCGCGTAGTTCCGGCAGCGGGTCGCCTTCGTAGCCGGCTCGCTTCTGTGCCTTCTCGTTGAACGAGTCCGTATTGATGATCACCATGCCGCCAGGGCGAACGTCGTCGACATTCGCGCGTAACGCGGCGGGGTTGAAGGCGATCAATACGTCCGGGCGATCGGCTGGCGTGTGAATGTCGGCGCTCGAAAAGTGGATCTGAAATCCGGAAACGCCCGCCATGGTGCCGGCAGGGGCGCGAATTTCGGCGGGGAAGTCCGGGAACGTTGAGAGATCATTGCCGGCAAGGGCCGTCTCGTCGGTGAATTTCGTTCCGGTGAGTTGCATCCCGTCGCCGGAGTCACCAGCGAAGCGAATAGCGACACTTTCGAGTTGTTCGGTGGGCTTGTCGATCTGAGTTGCGGTCACGCTGTTATGTCTCGTTCCCTTGCGTGCGGAAAATTCCATCGGCCCTGAGTTAGGCGGGAATTTCTAGCATCTTGAGGCGTTTTTTTTTGAGGTGTTAAGAGGCAGTTATTGGAGCTTGCTGAGAATTTCGATCAGTCGTTCGGGCGTTCGTCGCCAGTTTCTCAGGTCTTGTTTGCGCTGGGTTCGGGTGCGAGGCAGTTACGAAAAATGGATCCGAGTCTGTTGGGTTCAAGTCAGCAAGAGTGGAATCTTCAAAAATCGGGTCCGGTTTTCAGGCGGCTCTATTTCGCAATGTGTTTTTGCGTTGCCGCTGGCAATGATCTCCGCCGCCGCGTCAGAGCCTTAGGTCGGGGAGAAGTGTATCCCGCTGGTGCGAGGGCGAAAGCCCTGTCGAGAACCTGGGAATGCGATTTGTTGATCCGAAAACGAGCGATACATCGCGGGGTTCCGTGGATTCGCTGCCGGCGGCAGGGGCTCAAGGTTTTGGCTGGGAGGCCGATGTCAGGCTCATGTTCCGACGTCTGTCCGAACCACTCCCGCTATCCGAAGCAAGTTTGCTGGCTCTGCGTCCTGCGCTAAACGCGCCGGTGCTGAATGTCGGTTTTCTGCCCGTGGGCCCAGCTCGAGCCGCGATCGTCGTATTTGCCGAAGAATGGGGTGGCATTGGCCTGGCTTTGGGTATTCGCTCCAACGAAGCGGGGCGG
>Ga0209632_10004048_pt1 | contig 13133 bp, 11 predicted proteins | sample COG_10_FD_184754 | JGI IMG/M metagenome (GOLD analysis project Ga0209632, IMG submission 184754) | Pelagic Microbial community sample from North Sea - COGITO 998_met_10 (SPAdes) (version 2) | ecosystem: Environmental > Aquatic > Marine > Neritic zone/Coastal water | place: Helgoland, sampling...
AATCTAAGACAAGAGAAATATTTTTAACATAGAAAATATCGTATTCAAATTTTTTAGCCCAATCAATTTCATTTCTTCCATTGACTTGCGCCCAACCAGTGAGCCCAGGTTTTACATCATGTCTTCTTTTCTGCTCACTAGTATATTCTTGTAGATATTCTGGTAATAAAGGACGGGGACCAACTAAGCTCATCTCCCCTTTTAAAATATTAAGCAATTCCGGTAATTCATCTAGACTGTATTTTCTTAAAAACAAACCTAAACTTGTAAGACGTATTTTGTCATCAATAGTTTCTGATTGAGGTACAAGGTCTTTCATAGTTTTAAATTTATACATACAAAATATTTCTTCATTCATTCCAGGACGCTTTTGAGAGAATATTGGAAAAGTTCTCATATTAATTGTAATAATTGCCGCGATTACACCCATTAATGGAAGTAATGCAATCAACAGCGTTAGCGCAATTATAAAATCACCAGTTGGTTTTAATTTTTTTCTGTACAAATTAGGAAAAATGTTAAAATAATTAAAATTAATTAAATATTACCCTATGTTATCACCTTGGCCTCATTTCTCTAAGGCAGAAATAAAAAGCGTCACAAAAGTTTTGGAATCTGGGAAAGTGAATTATTTATTTGGTGAGCTCGGGCAGAAATTTGAAGAAAGATTTTCTACCTTTTCCAATTCCAAATATTCCTTAGCAGTTGCAAATGGTACGCTTGCCCTTGATTTAAGTTTGCGTGCATTGAATTTACAACCCGGAGATGAAGTTTTAGTTACGAGTAGAAGCTATATTGCTACAGCATCTTCAATTGCTTTGCTTGGCGGTGTGCCAATATGGTGCGATGTTGATCTGAACTCTCAAAACATTTGCCTAGAAGAAATTACTAAAAAATCATCTAAAAAAACCAAGGGGATCATTTGCGTTCACTTCGCAGGTTTTCCCTGCGACATGAAAAGTATCATGGCATACGCAAAACTAAAAAATTTATTTGTAATAGAGGACTGTGCTCAGGCTCATGGCGCAAGTATTAATGGGAGGAGTGTTGGCTCATTTGGAGATATATCTACTTGGTCATTTTGCAATGATAAGATCATGACCCTAGGCGGAGAAGGAGGCATGATCACAACAAACTCAGCACCTTTATATCGTTTCATGGCCTCTTTTAACAATCATGGCAAAAATCTAAAAAAATATTTTACTGCAAAAAAACGTGATTCTTTCCCTTATATGCATGAATCTCTGGGCTCAAATTACAGAATGACTGAGATGCAGTCGGCTATTGGCATATGCCAATTAGAGAAGATGGAATCTTGGAGTAGAATTAGAGAGCGCAATGCTGGCATTTATATAAATGCTGTTAAGGATATAGAATTAATCAATACTCCTGTTATACCGATGCACCTTAAACACGCATGGTATAAACTTTACTTGACCCTAAACCCTCAATTACTTAAAAAAAGCTTTACTCGCACAAAGATTATTGATGAACTCAATCATCAACTTGTGCCTTGCTCATTTGGTGGCTCTGGGCAAATGTATCAAGAGCATGCTTTTTTTGGATCCACTTACAAAAAAGATGGATTTCTACTTAATGCAAGTTTTTTAGAGAAAAATTCCCTTATGCTGTTGGTTCACCCAACTATTTCTCGCGAAGAAAGTATTAGAAGAGCGAAAGTATTAAAATCAGTCTTACAGCATGCACAAAAATAATTCTCTATCACGCATGACCGCCCTCGGTAATTTAAATCCCAAGATTAAGCTAGCAATTATTATCGGCAATGATTTTAGCGCAGCACTTATTTGCTGGATGGTGTTTGGCCCTCCAATGGCAACTTTTATAGCATCAGAATTCTCTACAGGAATTTTAGTAATTTTATTTTCTGAATGGCTATCTTTTGTTGTTCCAACTTTCGCTACATTACTTTATCTCTATTTATTTGGTTTTTATAAAACTGTAATTAAATTTTTTGATTCTCAGGATTCTATTTTTCTATCCCTCTCAGGCTCTCTTATTTTTGGTTTTACTTGGGCAGTAATGCATATCTATCAATTTAACATTGTCTCAACATCCTTCCTCTCTATTGCCATGCTTCAAGGTTTTTTACTGGCAGCTGTTTTTTATGCATTTTTAAACCTTACAAGAGATATGGCAAAGTTTATCTTGTACCCTCAAAATACTAATGCTGATGCAAAAAATATTGTTATTTATGGAGCTGGTCAATCTGGCAATGAGCTTTATCAGTCCATTCTTCTTGATCCATCAAAAAAATTACATGCATTTTTTGATGATTCAAGAGATCTAAAAAATCGTCAGATTAATAATCTCCCAATTTTTGGAGCCTTTTCAAGGCTCGAAGAGCTAAAAGTAAAATATCCAGATTTGGAGGTATTGCTCGCAATGCCAGCTATCCAGACCGATAAGAGACGCGCAATTATTTCTAGACTGGAGGCTATTAAAGTGGCTGTGCGAACGGTACCCTCATTTCGCGATCTAATCTCTGATCAAAAAAAAATGGCAGACATTCAAGATCTATCTTTGGATGATCTATTGCCTAGAGGCAGGTTTGCCAAAGATACTCTAAAGCTTATGCCAGATAGAAGAATATTTATCTCTGGTGCAGGTGGCTCTATTGGATCTGAGATTACTCGACAGTTACTAGATAACAATCCTAAGTCAATAATATTATTCGACATTTCAGAATATAATCTATTTCAATTAGAACGAGAATGCCTTGCGCAAAAAGCGTCTGCAAATCTTAGTACGAAAATAATCCCGATACTTGGCGACATAAAAGATAGCAAGAACCTAAGTTTTGTTTTTAAGAAATATCAGGTAGATGATGTATTTCATGCTGCCGCTTATAAGCATGTCCCACTAGTCGAAGATGTGAATAATATTATTAAGGCTTCTGAGAACAATGTCCTGGGCACATTAAATTTAGCAAACATTTCTATTGAACAAAAAGTTAAATCATTCGTAATGATTTCAACTGACAAAGCTGTTAGGCCCTCAAATATCATGGGTGCCTCCAAGCGTATGTCAGAGATGATTATTCAGAGTTTAAATAAGCAGCAATCATGCACCCAATTTTCTATGGTTCGTTTTGGCAATGTCATTAATTCATCCGGTTCTGTTATACCAACCTTTCTTGATCAAATATCCAATGGTGGCCCAGTTACCGTTACACATAGAGATGTAACTCGATATTTTATGACAATTCCAGAAGCGTCAAACCTTGTATTGCAAGCCGCTCAAATGTCCAATGGTGGCGAAGTATTTATTTTAGATATGGGTGAACAGCTAAAGGTATATGATCTTGCAAAAAAATTAATTCATTTGTCTGGAAGAAGCATTGCATCTAAATCCGGGGGAGATGGGATTGAGATTGTAGAAGTGGGGTTAAGACCAGGAGAAAAAATGTATGAAGAGTTATTAATTTCTGGAGATCTCAAAGCAACAGAAAACTCTAAGATTTTTAAATCAACAGAATCTTTTCCTTCTGAAGAAATCATGACAGTAGTTATTAAAGAAATTTACCAAGCAATAGCAGATAATAATACTGATGCACTTATTGGCATCTTTAAATCTAATATCGAGGGTTACCCATCATGAAATTCGCTAAATATTTTTTTATGCTGATTCTTTTTATGCCTTTAGAAAAATTGAGTGCCCTTAATCTCGAGCAGCTTAGACTTGACCCAAAATATACAATTGAAATCTTTGCTTCTGACCTAAGCTCTCCTAGGCAAATAGCTGAGAGCCCCAGTGGAAGAATTTTTGTAGGCTCAAGAAACGGAGGCCAAATTTTTGCTCTTCACGATACAGATGGAAATGGTGAGGTTGATGAGAAAATTTTGATTGCCGATGATCTGGTCTATCCAACAGGCGTGAGTTTTTTTGATGGAGATTTATTTTTTTCTGAAATTGATAAAATATGGAAAATACAGAACATTGACCAAAAACTTAATAAGAGCTCAGCTATCCTTCCTGAGAAAATCTTAGTTACAAATGAGCTACCTGACAATAAATGGCATGGCTGGAAATGGCTTATGCATGATCAGAATGGCGGTCTATATACTAATGTTGGCGCTCCTTGTAATGTATGTATTTCTGAGGATAAAAGATACGCTTCAATTCTTAGATTGAAAGATGGCTCTTGGGATTATATTGCTAGAGGTGTCAGGAATTCAGTAGGATTTGATTTTCATCCAATGTCCCAAAAACTTTATTTTGCAGATAATGGCCGAGACTGGCTAGGAGATGACTCTCCTTCTTGTGAATTAAATAGAGTAGATAAGGAGGGTTCTTTTTATGGATTTCCCTATAAACATGCAACAAATATTGTTGATCCAGAGTTTGGCGATATAGATTCAGGCTTTCAATTTATCGATCCGATTCTAGAGTTAGGGGCTCATGTTGCACCAACTGGACTAACATTTTATGAGGGTGATATGTTTCCAGAGTTTAAGGATAATATCTTTATTACTCTTCATGGTTCTTGGAATAGATCCTCCAAAGTCGGCTATAAGGTCATAAGAGTAATTTTGGATGACAAAGGAAATGTTACCAAAACCCATGATTTTATTTCAGGCTGGTTGAGTAATGATGAAGTATCAGGAAGACCTGCTGCCCCTTTTATTATGAGTGATGGCAGCATCCTAATCTCTGATGATAAAGCTAATGTTATTTATAGAGTCACCTCTCAGCGTTTTAATTAGAGATGAAGGTTGGTATTGTTGGGTATGGCGTAGTGGGCAAAACTCGCTTTCACTCCATAGTTAAAAATACACCTTATAAGGTCACTGCAATCTCTGAAAATAATTCGATTGCTAGGAAGGATATCCCAAAAAATATAGATGTTTTTGAGGACTATCAATCCTTGATTGAGCAATCCAATGTAGATATTGTCTTTATTAGCCTGCCAAATAAGTTTGCTGCCAATGCAACAGTATTAAGTTTGAAAAAAGGACTACATGTTTTTTGTGAAAAGCCTCCAGCTAGGACTTTGGCTGAACTTGAAGAAGTGCTACTAGTTTCTCAGCAGCATCCTGGTCTGAAACTTATGTATGGTTTCAATCATCGTTTTCATCATTCTGTAGAAGAAGCAAAGTTAATTATTGAAGAAAATTCTCTTGGTCGGTTGATTAATATGAGAGGAGTTTATGGAAAATCTCAGATGATCAGCTTCAATCAGTCAGACTGGCGAACGAGAAGAGAGGAATCTGGTGGTGGCATTCTTCTTGATCAGGGGATTCATATGTTAGATTTAATGAGATATCTATCTGGTGAGGATTTTTCTGAGATATTCTCTTTTATTGATAATGCATTCTGGAACTTTGACGTCGAGGATAATGCATATGTATTAATGAAATCGCAAACAGGTGTGGTAGCGCAATTACACTCTTCTGCAACTCAATGGAGGCATTTATTTAATCTTGAGATTACTATGGAGAAGGGCTCTTTGATACTTGGAGGCCTTTTGACAGGATCAAAAAGCTATGGAGATGAGACGCTTACTATTATTAAGGCTGATCCTAAGAATGATAAAGGCGCTCCCTGTGAATCAATATCAAAATATAATGAAGATGTTTCATGGGATAATGAGATAAAATATTTTGCAAAGTCATTAGAGGAAAAATCTCCGATTACAAGAGGCAGCATTAATGATGCTATTGAAACTATGAAGTTAATTGAAGAGATTTATAAAGCAGATTCTATCTGGCAGAAAAAATACTACAAATAAAAAGGCAAATAATATGATGCTAGCTGAAAAATTCTCTGATAATTACTTAAAATATCTCACGACCTTGATTGCTAAATTAGACCGAGTGTCAATCGCTCAGTTTGCAGATTTACTTCTGGAATCCAGGGAAAAGAAAACTACAACCTTCTTCTTAGGCAATGGAGGTAGCGCATCTACTGCGACTCACTTTGTAAATGATGTTTCATTAGGCAGCAGGCAGTTTGAAAAGCCCTTCAGGGCAATTAGTTTATGCGACAATCAAGCTGTTATCACAGCTATTGCCAATGATGACGGGTATGAAAATATCTTTCTACAACAATTGCAAACTCTTGCAAGTCCTGGGGATACGATTGTATGCATTTCAGCTTCTGGCAACTCAAAAAATTTAATTAAAGCCATAGAATATGCCAGAGAGAATAATATTTATATTGTTGCCTTAACAGCTTTTGATGGAGGCTACCTAAAAGAAAATTGTGATTTAAATATTCATGTACCCACTAAAGTTGGTGAATATGGTCCTGCAGAAGATCTTCATATGGTGATATGCGGCTTAGTTGGATCTTACTTTAGAGCAAAGTTTTTAAATGCTTGAGTTAGATATATGTCTTAAGATCGCTAAATCTGCAGCATTAAAGGCCGGTAAATACCTCCTAGAAAATCAAGGCAAAGAACTGAAGATTTTACTTAATCAAGGGAGAGATATTAAGCTTCAATTAGATATCGATACAGAACAGTTAATTAAGGACAGCCTGAGATCTCAGAGTGCATTTTCTATTTTGGGAGAAGAAACAGGCCTCAGTAGCGACGTGGGTGAATTTTACTGGGTAGTTGACCCTCTTGATGGCACCTCAAATTTCTTAAGGGATATTCCTATTAGCTGCGTCTCCATTGCCTTAATGCAAGACTTACAACCTATTCTTGGAGTGATTTATGATTTTAACCATGACGATCTATATTTTGGGCACCTAGAGTCTAAGGCATTTGTAAATCAGGTAGAAATTATAGTTTCTGAGTATTCTGAAAAGAGCAAATCAACCCTGGTAACTGGCATTCCTGCAAGAACGAATTATTCTGACAATGAATTTAAAAATATGATTGATGATTTTCAGCAATGGAAAAAAGTTAGGATGATTGGTTCTGCTGCCATGGCATCTATCTATGTTGCCGCTGGAAAAGCAGATACCTATAAAGAAAATGGAATTTTTCTTTGGGATATTGCTGCCGGCGCGGCAATAGTCAATGCAGCTGGAGGTGTGGCCTCTATAACAAATATACAAACTGATTATAGGGTAGATGCAATCTTTACCAATCAGCACTTAGCTAGTTAATATGAATTTATTAGATACTGTTGCAGTTGCCTCTAGATCTTTTTCAAAAAATCAAGGTTTGGTCAGCGCCTTAAAAGCTAAATATACTAAGGTTATTTTTAATGAAACAGGAGCAACACTGCAAGGCCAAGATCTAGTAGATTTTTTAAGTTCAGCAGATAAAGCAATCATAGGAATAGAGCAAATCTCAGAGGAGGTTTTGGAGCAACTACCAAAGCTCAAGGTCATCAGTAAGTATGGTGTAGGAATAAATAATTTGGATATAGACTCCTTGAGATCCAAAGGTATAAATTTGGGTTTTACGCCAGGTGTTAACAAGCAAAGTGTTGCAGAATTAGCCCTAACCTTAACACTGCTTTCTCTGCGAAAGATTCATCGCAACCATACTGAGATTACTGAAGGTATCTGGTCACAAGAGAAGGGAGCAGAGCTTTGTGGTAAAACAGTTGGTTTGCTTGGTTTCGGCAATATAGGCCAAAAATTTGCCTCTTTTTTAAAGCCCTTTGACTGTAAAATAATTTTTTTTGACGAGAAGATATTTAGTAATCAAGAGTTATTAATCATAAAGGAGGATGTGGACTTGCAATCGAAGGGTATTCAGCAAGATGAACTTGCAGCAGTTTTACATCAAGCTGATATTCTCAGCATTCATCTTCCACTTTTGCCAGAAACAAAAAATATTATCAGTGCAAAGGAACTAAGCCTTTTAAAGCCATCTGTTTCTATTATCAATACTGCTAGAGGAGGCATTGTAAATGAGCCTTCGTTGCATACTTTTCTGCTCGACAATCCCAATGCTTTTGCTGCCTTTGATGTTTATGCAGAGGAGCCTGCGCTAGAAAATCAGCTATTTGAATTACCTAATTTCTTTGGAACTTCGCATCGTTCAAGCCTTACAGACGAAGGTATTAGAGCAATGGGTTTGGCAGCAATAGCTGGTTTAGACGATAATAAAATTTTAACTTAAGAGGTTAGCATATGAACAACCATTCAATTGGGACTTGGTTAAGCCTACCAAATGAATCAGTAGCAGAAATCTTTGCCAATGCTGGTTATGAGTGGGTGGTGATTGATTTAGAGCATAGCGCTATAAATATCAATCAAGCAGAGCAGCTTATAAGGGTGATTGATCTAGCAGGCTCTAAACCTTTTGTCCGTCTTTCAGGGCATAGCTCCTCACAAATCAAAAGGGTTCTTGATGCTGGGGCCAGAGGAATTTTAGCTCCAATGATTGAGACAAAAGCCCAGATTGAGAGCATTATTTGTGCTTGTCATTATCCTCCAAGAGGCAATAGAGGGATGGGCCTTGCCCGTGCTCAGGGATATGGAGAGTCTTTTTCTAAAAGCGAGTATATTTTATCAACCTCCCAGCATATTGAAATTTATGCACAAATCGAATCAGTAAAAGGTATAGCAAACCTTGATTCTATATTTTCACAAGAAATTGATGGGTATTTTATTGGCCCATATGATCTCTCAGCCTCTTTGGGTAACCCAGGTCAATTTACATCCAAGGAATTTATTGATGCAGAAGACCTCATTTTACAAGCATCTAAAAAACATGGAGTGAAATCTGGCTATCATTTGGTGGAGCCTGATCATGAGCAAATTCCAATTCTTGTAAATAAAGGCTATGAGATGATTGCGTTTAGTGTAGATATTAGAATGTTAGATATTTCAGCAAGACTTCCGTTTACTTCATAAAATTAACTAGTTATATAATTTTATGTGTGGAATATTAGGAGCTTCATTTTCAGAGGGAGCAATTGATCCAGATAGATTTCTTGATGCGCTCAACTTGATTTCTCATAGGGGACCCGATTCAACGGGGAGCTGGTTTCATGATTCCAATCAAGATGCTCTTGGCTTTAAAAGACTTTCTATCCTGGATCTCTCTAATAAAGGCAATCAACCTTTTACTAGTAATTGCGGACACTACAAAATGGTATTCAATGGCGAAATATATAATTTTGCCACCTTGAGGAAGCTTCTAGTTAAAGAAAACTATACTTTTTATTCTAACTCGGATACAGAAGTGCTCCTTTATGCTTATGCAGAATGGGGACCAGAATGTCTGCAAAAAATCGAAGGGATGTTCGCTTTTGCCATTTATGACTCTATCCAAAGCACTATTTTTCTTGCTCGTGATTTTGCAGGGCAAAAACCTTTGTATTACTCTCTGAAGGATGGCTCGCTTCTGTTTGCCTCTGAGTTAAAATCAATTATTGCCTTGGATCCTAATTTAAAATCCCTAAATTATCCAGCGGCATTAAGCTATTTTCATAATGGCTTTATACCTAATGACTCTTCTATCATCTCTTCCATCAAAAAATTGCCTCCTGCACATGCTTTGTTTTTTGATCTAAAAACAAGAGATTACACTATTCTTGATTTTCATAATTTAGCAAAAACTATCAATTCAAAATACAATAAGCAAGTTCGCCCAGTTCCTGAAAAAATTGTATTGGAAATGGAAAAGCTACTTAATAAGTCTGTGCAAGAGCAGCTGATTGCTGATGTCCCTATAGGAGTATTGTTAAGTGGAGGTTTAGATTCGAGTCTAGTGACTGCCTTGGCTGCTCGCAATACCAGCAAATTAAAAACATTTTCAGTCGTATTTCCAAATTTTCCTCAATATAACGAGCAAACGCATTCAAGACTTATAGCCGAGCATTACAAAACCGATCATCTAGAGATTGATGCTGAAAAGTTAGGCCCAGAAATTATAGACCGCCTTGCACATTATTATGACGAGCCCTTTTCAGATCCCTCAATGATTCCAACCTTCTTATTAAGCGAATCAGTGAAAAAGTATTGTAGTGTGGCTCTGGGAGGCGATGGTGCTGACGAGCTATTTGGTGGGTATCCAAGTCAGCAACGAGGGCTAAAAACTCAAAATATCCTAAAAAATATACCATTAATCTTTCGAAGACCATTGAGTAAAATGATGCTTTCTATTTTGCCAACAGATATACAAGGCTACTCTTTAATAAATGACTTAGGTAAAGATTTTGGTAACGAATCATTAAGTTTTAGCCCCCTAATTTACAAGAAAGAATTGAAAAAATTGCTGGATCACTCCATCAAACAAGAGATCGACATACAGGATTTATCGATTTCCACATCATTGCTGCATGGTCAGTCTTACCTCACACAGATCAGTTTATGCGACTTTCAATCTTTTCTAAGCGAGGACATCTTAGTCAAAATAGATAGGGCTAGCATGGCCCATTCTCTTGAAATTCGCTCTCCTTTTTTATCCAAGGAAATCATTGAGTTTGCATTTACTAGCGTTCCAGATAATTTAAAAATTTACAATGGACGAAAAAAAATACTTTTGAAGTTACTTGGAGAAAAAATCTTACCCAAGAACTTTAAATTTGAGCGGAAGCAGGGGTTCTCTTTTCCCATAGATCAGCTCTTACTTCAAGATGAATGGAATGAGTATTTTGCTGAAAAAATTCTTAACTTCTGCCCAAGTTTGATAAATCAACACTATGTACTAGATCTTCTTATAAAACATAAAAGAGGTAAATTTTCGGGTAGAAAGCTATATGCAATAGTGCAGTTCATAGTCTGGCATGATAAGTATATGGTTCAGCACAACTTATGAGAAATTCTTTTAAAACTCTCGGCATAATACCTGCCCGAATGTCATCATCAAGATTTCCTGATAAGCCCTTAAAAAAAATTCTAGGAATTCCAATGCTAGCTCATTGCTATGAGCGAGCGCTGCTCTCTAAGGCCTGCGACAAATTAGTTGTAGCCACTCCAGATGAAGAGATTGTTAATTGGGCAGAAAATTATAAGATTCCAGCTATCCTGACAGAGGATCATCACCAGAGAGCAACTGAGCGAGCCCAGGAAACCTTAGAAATTTTGAGCAAACGTGGAGAAGCATATGATTTTATTTTATTGCTTCAGGGTGATGAACCACAAATCTTTCCTAGTGATATTAAAAACTTAAGTGCTGCATTCTCTGGGAGCAATCTTGAGATTGTTAATTTGGTTTATCCCATTGATGGAGAGGACTTAGGCAATCCCAATGTAGTGAAAGCAATTATGAGTAATCAATCAAAAATATCTTTTTTTACTCGTGCTCATACTCCTCACGGCAGCCATCAAGCAATGAGACAACTGGGGATGATTGGATTTACTAATGCCGCATTAAATCAATATACAAACCTGCAACCGACTCGTTTAGAAGAGCTTGAGTCTATTGATATGATGAGATTGCTTGAAAATGATTATGAAATCAATGCAGTGATCTCATCATCGCCTATATTAGGTGTTGATAATCCTGAGGACATTGCAAAAGTAGAGCTTATGATGGCTAAAGATTTACTATTAGAAACGTATAAAGATAAATATCTCTAATTAGCTCAATGAAAAAAATACTAATTATTAGCGATGGAATACCAGGACATTTTAATCAGTCTAATGGTGTTGCTTTTATGATAAGTGAGTCATGTGATTCTGTTATTGCGACTCATGAGCTATCTTGGCGGCTTTATTCTTTAAGATCTGCCTGTAATGTTTTTGCCAAGCTCTTACTTTGGTTTAACAATAAAAATATAGCTCGAGGAATTCTTTGGATGTACTCACCAATTAATATTCAAGGGCATGATTTGGTTATTGCCGCAGGTGGCAATACGATGGTGGTAAGCGCAGCAATTAAATTAGTTCATTCCTTGCCAGTTATTCAGCTTGGCTCTCCAAGAGGACTTCATTCATCTATGTTTAATGCTCTGGTTACCGTAGAAAAATATTTTGATCATCCCTCAAATATTGTTGCTGAGATTTCACCTAATTTATATTCCCCAGCCGTTTGCTCTATAGCAGCCCAGAAAGATAATCTTTCAGATCACATCCTTTTTTTAATTGGAGGAGAGGGTATTGGGTACTCTTATGCACTTAATGAGTGGGAGAGTATGCTCACTTCAATCCAGAGTCTTCACTCTAAAATTAAAATGCCCATTTCTATCGTTACCTCAAGAAGAACGCCGCCAGAGGTTGAAGACTTATTTCAATTACGTCTAAAAAATATTCTTGGTGATAATTCCGCATGGTTCCATCATGGAGATAAAAATTTTAATTTAGCTGCTTTACTCGGCTCAGCAATAAATATTTTTGTAACTGAAGACAGTGCAATGATGATCTCAGAGTCTATTTCTAGCGGAAAACCTGTAACCACTTTATATCCATCAAATATTAAATCTCCTCTTCGATATGAGAATCATATTTATAAATATGCAGATTTAGAATTGATCAAGAGATCGCCTATTCATGACTTGGAACTTAGATCGCAGCAAAATTTAAATGCAAGAATTACAGAGTATCGCCAAGAACTGGCACAAAAATTAATGAGGGCGATTGGATGGTGAGAGGATTAATGTGGTTTAGATCAGACCTAAGAATTGACGATAACCCAGCTTTACTAGAGGCCGCTAGTTCCTGCGATGAGCTAATTGGGGTGTACATTTTTTCTCAAAAGCAATGGAATCTGCATCATGAATCTAATGTGAAGCAAGATTTTTTAATACAAAATCTCTTCACCCTAGAAAAGCAATTAAAGAAACTGAACATCCCTTTGATTGTTTTGCAGACTGAGACCTTTCAAGAGCTCCCTAAGGACTTGCAAAAATTTATTGATATTCATCAAATTAAATCATGCTATTGGAACAAGGAATTTGGAATCAATGAGAATAAAAGAGACGATGCAGTAGAGATATTGTTAAGTGCAAATAATATTCAAATATCTAGACATCATGATCAGGTGGTATATGAGCCTGGTTTCTTGAGAACTGGGCAGGATAAACCCTTTTCAGTCTTTACTCCGTTTAAGAGGAGATGGATTGAGAATTTCTCTATGAGTTTTTTAGATCTCGATAGAGTAGATAAGCCACTTAAAAAAACCAATCTTACTAGCAATCTTTCAGCTCTGAAACTGGATAAATCTCATCAGGTAAACATGGATGCCTGGCCAGCAGGCGAAGCAAATGCCCTTGCTCGTCTTCAAGAATTCCTTAATCATAAAATCAATAACTACAGCGAAT
>Ga0209632_10004051_pt1 | contig 13129 bp, 11 predicted proteins | sample COG_10_FD_184754 | JGI IMG/M metagenome (GOLD analysis project Ga0209632, IMG submission 184754) | Pelagic Microbial community sample from North Sea - COGITO 998_met_10 (SPAdes) (version 2) | ecosystem: Environmental > Aquatic > Marine > Neritic zone/Coastal water | place: Helgoland, sampling...
AAACGTATGACCTCTTCACAGATAGCAGAAGCTCAGAAGTTATCAGGAGAATGTCTCAAGAAAAATTATAAGAATTGTTAGTCCAACCCAAGTAGCTTCATCTGGGCCTGTAATAAATCCAGTTTCCCATAAGCTGCTATGCGGAGCATGGGGTGGGACTTAGCTCAAGCGAATGGTGCTGAAAGTGCTGCAAATAATAAAATGATTGTTGCCAGGGTAATGACAACTGCACAAATATTAGAAGCCCAAATGTTATCTAAAGGATGCCTTGAAAATGAATACAAGAATTGTGTTTATTATTAAATGCATAATTAATATCTGAAAATGAAAGTACGATATAGTGAAATAAAGATTCAGGAGTATAAAAGAAAGATATATTCTAACCCAGCATTTGTCGACTGGAGTTCTGATGAATTCTGTATTGCGATGCATCAGGTATATCATGAGTCGCGTATGCGTATAGCTAAAGAATTTAATGCTGAATGGGTCAAAGGATATGCTGAAGATTGGAGCAATGGACAGTACAAATATGCAAATCCTTCAATTGTGCGATTTTTTAAAGACTACGTGAAAAGTTCAAGGGATATTGGAGAAATGATGTCATTATTTTTCAATACTCATGAGGAGGCAGTAAAAATTTTCCATTCTTGGCCAGCAAACAACCTAGAAGATTTAGTAAAAACAGATGAAACAATAAGGGCAAACTATCTTGACCATGAGATATATTTTTATGTTTTAAGTTATTTTTCTGCAAGATGTAAAGAATTTTCTGATGAAGATTTCAAGAATGGTTATCAATATTTCATAGGCAACATTTCTCATTGTGATAATTTATTTAGGAAATACAAAAGTATGAATGATGATATGGATGCATATCATGGAGAATCATTTGAAGAACAGGGAATATTCATAGTAATAGCGATTGTCTCTATATTTGTTTTACTTCGCTACTTACTCGCTTAAAGGTAATTTCTGATATTATGAAAAAAAAATGTGACTTGCAGAAGATTCAATATCACGAAAGGCGCTTGAAAGAAGACCAGACACATTTCCAGAAAAGTAGAATAGATTTTTGTATTGCTTATCGTAAACAAAACATTAAGGCCCTAAGAGGAATTGGTTTATTCTTCAATTGTGATGTTGTTATGCAAGCTGCAGATGAATGGCATAGATTAGGTAAGCCAAATAAGCTTAACCCAGTCATTCAGCAATATTTTAATACATATGTAACGACCCCTAGAGCAATAGGTGAATTTTTGTCATTATTTTATAGGGATGACAAAGAAACAGCAGATACTATTGTTTCTAAAAATATTTATGGATATATCCTTAACAGGTCAAATTATTTAGATATTCGTGTTTATGAATTTGTAATATTTCATTTCAATGAAGTAACAAAAAAATTTTCAAAAGATGATTTTGATGCAGGTGTTACATTTTTTATCAGGCAGATATGTGAGATTGGTCAAACATACAGAGACAGTGGTTATGTTGAAGTAGATAGCGATTGTGTTGAGCCAACAGAAAATCAAACATCTACTTATAGTGATGCAATTAGTAAGCAACCACTACAAAGTAAAAAATATAATTTTAGTGATTATTTTCCTATTATTTTTATATTATTAATCCTTATTTTTTTATTTATCATGTAGCTATTCAGTTTGGTACCTATGGCGGTCAAGATATCGAATATGTGATAGAAGTGTGAAAGTGCCTTGCCAAACTTCCTACATAGAAAGTTTAATCTAAGTAATAAAGATAAAGATTGATAATTAATATCGTGAAATATGAATGGTGAAATCATAACTTATCTCGAATTGTGCACACGAGAAAAGGCAAATCTGCAACAAGGAATGAATTGGCGAATACAGCCAACACACTCAGTCTTCTTGATGTCAGTGAGAAAAGGTTCTCCTTATGATGATAAGGTGCAAGATGAAGGTCGTACTCTGATATATGAAGGACATGATGCACCCAAAAACACTACTTCTCATGACCCCAAGACTATTGACCAGCCAGGTTTCCTTCCAAGTGGGAAGCCAACAAGAAATGGCGTTTTTGCAAAGGCTGTAAAGCTGTATAAAGCAGGAACTAAGCCACCAGAAAGAATAAGAGTATATGAGAAAATCAAACCAGGTATATGGACATATAATGGTGAGTTTCTGCTGCTAGACCAATGGATGGAAGAATCTGGTGGTAGAAATGTATTTAAATTCAAGCTGACTTTAAATGAAAAGCCACTAAACAAATACAATGAAGAGGTTGACGAGTTATCACTTGGTCGAGTAATTCCAAGTTATGTGAAACAAGAGGTATTTATAAGAGATGGTGGTAAATGTGTAATGTGTGGCTCAAGTGACAATATTCACTTTGACCATATATTGCCTTACTCGAAAGGTGGTACATCTCTATCTGCTGATAATGTGCAAATCTTGTGTGCAAGACATAACTTATCTAAATCAGACAAGATTATATAGAGCTGTTGTCGAAAGTATTTCTACTTTAACTTAACAACATTCTTTGCTGTCTTATCGTTATAAACGAGTAGGTGTTTATTCAATTGTCTCGATGTTTCAGTCAAGCTCTTAACCATATCTGTTGATTCTATTTCTGCTGCTGCATACCTCAACATGTTTGGGTTTCCAGCTTTACATAGCAAGCATCTTAATGAGTGCTTCCTGCTTCTTCTCCAAGCTATATCCATTACCATATTGTGCACCTACTGACTTCCTAGACCAACCACCAATCTCGTCGATAAGTTCAACGCCAATATCAGCTGCACGCAATCTGTCACGAAGACTATGTCTAAACCCATGAATGGTATTGTCTTTATTATTCGTTAGTACCTTTATCCATTTATTCAATGCTGCACTAGCACTATTTGCATTCGTTCTGATGCCATTTGTATAACGTGGGAAACAATATTCACATTGAACATTCTGTTTAATTCTCTGTGCTGCCCTGAGTAATGCGCCTACTAATGGTATGACTCGTTCAGAACTTCTGGTTTTAAGTGGTCTATGGCTATGTGGTTGTATGACGATATGTGGTATTTCATTATCAAGTACCAAATCATCAATTGTGAGTCCTGCAGCTTCTGCCAGCCTCATTCCTGTGTCACTGATAAGTGAAACCAACCAACGAAGGTCATCATCCATTTTCATACATTCTGTTTGGATAATTTTTAAGTCCATAGTACTAATTGGAATTCGTTTCTTAGAATCTTCAGTTGGACTAGGTAAATGAATATTACTGAATGGATTCTCTATCGCTAATCCATGTTCTTGAATAGCTAGGTTAAAGATAGCTTTAATACAAGCGAAGGCTTTCTTGATAGATGCATTAGCTAATCCTTTAGCTTTTAGCCAGTCACGAAATGTGGTTGCATCAATAGTAGTGAAGAATTTGATTGGCTTATCAGCAGTCGCCTCGATTAGATAATTGATGTAACGCTCACTGTGTCTAAAGAAGGTTTCATTCCTATTATTACCTTTAATAGTGAAGTAGGTATCCAATGCAATACGCAAAGTGACTTCAGTGGGTTGATTCAATAGAAAGTTGGAGCAGGGGATATCAGGCTGATTAATTCTAAGTTCTGACCAGTAAGTATCTAGTTGATGAGTCAGTGACCTTGAATAGTTTGCTGCGTCCTTTCTTAAGCGTGTTCTGAGTGATTGAACAATTCTTGGTTGTTTATAGTGATAACGAATGTCATGTGGGACTAAACGACTGAAGTAATAGATACCTCGTTTAGTAAAAGTGTAGGGTGGGTTGTTGATTGTCTTCCGCATTGTCTACCATACCTTATAGCAATAAGTTAAAAACTTTAGCTAAATCAGTACGATAGAATGCTTCGTATCACATGAAGTGGTGCCCCGAGTAGGAGTCGAACCTACGACCTTCCCCTTAGGAGGGGGACGCTCTATCCAGCTGAGCTATCGGGGCGCTCTATCTAAGCCAGTATAGGATCTTAGATTCAGAGTAAGGACTATTAGAGTGTAGCAAATTGATGAAATTTGAGGCCAGCAGATAAAGCACAGGCTTATTTGGCACACAGGTGCTCAGCTCTACAGAATAAGTATATATACAGAGGTCAGTAAGTATAAATTACAGCGCAGATTCGGTGACTCACCGATAAGATGCTGTAATTAGTGGTTTTTTCAAAATGATTGAGATCATTTGGTGCCGAGGGCGAGAATCTAATAAATCGCTAAACCCCTTGTTACTAATGGTTTTCTTAGTTATATTAGCTGCATCTAGGTTACTTTTCAGGTTACTCATGGCCAAGTCACCAGCCAAATACGTGGTCGTTAAGAACGGCAAAGACCTGCTATTCCAGCGCAAAGTACCCAAACAAATAGTGGATAAACTCAGTCTCAAATCAGGGACAGTATATCAACGTGCTCTTGGCTTAACGCTTGGTTGTTCTGATACGGAACTGAATGAAGCCTTGGCGCAATCCCATGCTCTGTTCAAGATACACTGTAGGCAACTGGATAACAGCAGTCCCGATGCCCTGTCGGATAGTGAGTTGGATATGCAGCTAACTGAACTATTGCGTAAGTTCAATCTTCGGGCAGGAGAGTTTGTTGGGGTGGGTGAGAAGCCGTTAGAAACTTGGGCTATGGACTACTGGCGTTGTTGTTGGAAGTCATTACATTAGGCGCCATTAGTCTAGCAAATTCGATGCAGCATGATGTATTGGCGGCTGATGAAGAATCTGATGATTCTACAAGCTCGGAATCAACTACTGACGATTTTGAGCAGCGACGCAGGATGGTTAATCTTTCTAACGATATTATTCGAGGCCAAATACAGCCAGTTATTCGGAAGATCAAGGCAGCGCAATATGAGCTTGATATTGATGAAATCAGACAAGTACTGATGAACCTGTATTTGGCAGGGTTGATTGATAAGGATGCGCGTAATAGCTACAAACTGACTGATCTCTCGAAGCCTTGATATAGGCTAAATTTGATCTAGGTCAGTAATTGATACTGGTAGCAGTATTATCCTTCGAATGTGCGAGTATATTTATAATTCGTCTGATGAGTGTAGAGTGCTTGCTGGATCGAATGAATTGAACTAATCTGCCAGCGTTGTACTCTATGTACTTGAGACTTAAATTGACCGGCTTTTTTCAGTAATCCGAATCGAATTATGCGGACAGCAAAATACAGACAGTTGATCGTTGCGCTACTGATGATGGCATTCATCGGTCAGGTCGTTGCGTCTACGAGCATGTCTTGCCAAAGCCTGTCCGCCCCTTCGCAAGCCCACGAGCTGATGATGGATTCGAGTATGATGGATCACTCTCAGCATATGGGCTCAAATGCGTTCTCGTTAGATGGTGCGGCTACCGCCGATTGTTGTCCTGATTGCGATTGCAGTTTGGGTGGGTGCTCCTCCTCAGTAGCAGCATTACTTGCACAGCAGCCCACTTTTTCTTATAGCCTGAATTCGACAACTGGTCACTATGACGAGTCGGCTCATTTTCAGTTAGCTGTTTCTCTCTTTCGTCCTCCCATTTCCCGCTAATACAGGGTAAGTGCGCCTGAAATTCGGCGCTTCTTACTCGATAGTTGTTGGCGGGGGTCACCAAACTCCCGAATAGAAAGTCTGAAAAGGCCTTGTGCTCTGTGGGAGTTGTCATGAAATGGGTTGTTAGAAGTTTGGGGTGGTTTGCCACCACCACGCTGTTGCTGATGAGTGTTGTTGCGTGTTCCGATAAGGAAAGTTTAACCACTGCATCGAGTTCAATTGCCAGCGAAATAGTCTCGCTGGATGTCTATAAAAGTCGAACTTGCGGTTGCTGTAAAAAATGGATTTCGCATATTGAGGATTTCGGCTTTGAATCCGAAGTGCATCACCCCGCGAATCTGAACAAGATAAAATCTGATAAAGGCATAGAACCACGTTATCAGTCCTGCCATACCGCTGTCTCAAGTGATGGTTATGTATTTGAAGGCCATATCCCTGGTCATATCATCCAGCAGTTTCTTGCCGACCCCCCTAAAAATGCCATTGGTTTGGCTGTGCCCGGTATGCCTGTGGGTAGCCCCGGTATGGAGGTGGGTGATCGCTTCGATCCCTACGATGTGTTGCTACTAAGGACAGATGGCAGCAGCGAAGTTTATATTCATATGGCGAATGCGCAAAGTGGATTGCCTGGTGTCGGAGACAGCTCAAGCGGGGAGCGCCCATGAAAACGTTGACTGCACTTTGTTTGATTTGTAGCGCAACCATCGTTTTCGCACAGGAATCCGGGCCGGAATTGACGCTAGAGTCAGCCATTTCTCAGGCCGTTGCGTTGGACCCATGGCTCAACGGGAGTCGTTACCGGGAAGATGCTTTAAATAACGAATCGATATCTGCATCCACTCTACCAGACCCCAAGATCAGCCTGATGGCTGCAAATTTTCCAACAGATACTTTTGATATTAATCAGGAAGCTATGACCCAGCTCACTGTGGGTGTCAGTCAAATGTTTCCGCGAGGCGATAGTCTGGCACTGTCAAGTCGCCAAAAGCAGGAGCTGGCGGCACAGGAGCCACTGCTTCGGCAGGATCGTCAAGCCAAGGTGACCGCGAGTGTAGCCAAGTTGTGGCTGGACGCGTTCAAGGCCCAGGAGAGCATTCGCTTAATTGAAGGGGACCGTTCGTTATTCGAACATTTGGTAGACGCAACGCGAGCCAGCTATTCATCGGCACTGGGGCGCGCACGGCAGCAGGATATTATCCGTGCCCAGTTGGAGCTGACTCGGCTCGATGATCGCCTGACAGTGTTACACCAGCAATTAGAATCCGCCCAGCAGCGCCTTTCTGAGTGGATTGGTGCACAAGCCCACATTCCGGTCAGGCAAGTATCACCTGACCAAGAGCCTTCTGCACTTGGTTTTCACGAGATGAGCTTACTTAATACATCAGGTGGTGATCGGCAGCGCTATAACTGGATCAATCAGCACCCTGTTCTGCAGGCTTTTGACCAACGCATCAACTCGATGCAGACCGGTGTCGAACTGGCGCGTCAGAAATACAAACCCGAGTGGGGCCTCTCGGCACAGTATGGTTACCGGGACGACGATCCATTAGGTCGTGATCGTGCCGATTTGTTTTCCGTTGGCGTGACGTTTGACTTACCACTTTTCACGGGTAATCGACAGGATAAAGAAGTCAGTGCGGCGAACTCCAGGGCTGAGGCGCTCAAAACTGACAAGCTGCTTATGGCGCGGCAACTGATGGCGGGACTCGATACGGCTATCGTCCAGCTACAGCGCCTGAATGAGCGCCGTGCACTCTATGGGCAGCAGTTATTGCCGCAGATGTCAGAACAGGCAGAAGCAGCCTTGGCTGCCTATAACAATGACGACGGTGATTTTGCTGAAGCTGTGCGAGCCCGCATCGCGGAACTAAACGCCAAGATTGACTTTTTAAACATCAGGATTGATCGGCTGAAAACGATTGCCGAGCTGAACTACTTTTTAACCGCAGCCAACGACGGCAATGCGGAAGGATTAACCCAATGACATCTCCCATGAAAATTCCACTGAATAAATCATTCTTCATCACCATTGCGTTACTGATTGTTACTGCAACGCTTGCCCACTATTCGGCCCTGTGGCGCATCGAAGAAAAGCGCGCTACCAGCGAAGCCGAGGGCAGCAAAGAACCCCTCTACTGGGTTGCGCCAATGGACCCTAATTACAAACGGGATGAACCGGGAAAATCTCCCATGGGTATGGATCTGATTCCGGTTTACGAACAAATGGGGGGTGACGAGGAAGTAGGTACCGTCACCATCTCTCCGGATGTAGTTAACAATCTGGGGGTACGTACAGCTCCTGTCACTCGGGGGCGTTTGGATCTAACCATCAGTACAGTGGGTTATGTGCAATACGATGAAGATCGCCTTGTTCACATTCATCCACGGGTGGAGGGTTGGATCGAAAAGCTCCATGTCAAAGCTGCGGGTGATCCGGTTATACAGGGTGAGCCGCTGTATGCGTTGTATTCGCCGACTTTGGTCAATGCCCAGGAAGAACTGTTGCTGGCATTAAAACGAAATAATCCAACACTAATCACGGCTGCCATGGAGCGGCTATCGGCCTTGCAAGTGCCTCATTCAGAAATCAATCGCCTAAAAAAATCCGGCAAGGTTAGTCAGACCATTACCATCACCGCACCTCAATCTGGGGTATTGGATAATCTGAACACTCGGGAAGGGATGTTTGTTAAGCCGGGTATGGAGATGATGGCCATAGGCCAACTGGAGCATATCTGGGTGATTGGTGAAATATTTGAACGGCAGGCGGCCAGTGTGCAAGTGGGTGATGCAGTGCGCATGCGACTGGATTATTTACCCGGTCGCGAGTGGAAAGGAAATGTTGATTATATTTACCCCTCTCTGAACGCCAAAACGCGTACCGCTCAGGTGAGGGTGCATTTTGACAGCTCGGATAGATTCCTGAGGCCGGGCATGTTTGCGCAAATGACAATAGTTACCAAGCCCTCGCGGGAGACTTTACTCATTCCCCGTGAAGCACTGATTCGTACCGGTAGCCAATCAAGAGTGGTATTGGCAAAAGGTGAAGGGCGTTTTAAGTCCATCGCAGTGAAGGTAGGCAGAATTGGTGAAGATAAGGTGGAAATTCTTTCTGGTTTAAAAGACGGTGAGCGTATTGTTACGTCTGCCCAGTTCCTGATTGATTCCGAATCCAGCAAAACCTCAGACTTCAAGCGGATGCACCACGGCGAAGATCAGCCTAGCTCAGTGTGGGTTGCCGCCACGATCGAGAGCGTGATGCCGAATCATCGAATGGTGACAGTCAAGCATGAAGCGATTGATGCTTGGGAATGGCCAGAAATGACCATGGATTTTCAGGTTAATCCAAAAGTTAATTTTGAGGCGTTAACACTCGGTACTCAGCTGCACATGGAAATTACCAAGCTCGATAACGGGCAGTATGAAATGACTGGCACACATATTATGAATGGCGAGAGTGAGGAGGACATATCTTCGGAGGACGAAGAGAAAGTGGATCATAGTCAGATGAATCACGGTGAGATGGATCACTCCGAAATGGATCACAGCCAGATGAATCATGCACAAATGAACCGCGATGGTAAGGAACCTAACACGGTTGATCACTCCAATCAGCAACAGCACTCAGGTGACGGGGAGTAAAGCATGATTGAATCCATTATTCGCTGGTCCGTTCATAACCGTTTTTTTGTGCTGCTGGCCACCTTGATGTTGGTGGGAATTGGTGGCTGGTCCCTTAAAAATACACCGGTAGATGCTATTCCTGATTTGTCGGACGTACAGGTGATTATCAAAACCAGTTATCCGGGGCAGGCGCCGCAGGTGGTGGAAGATCAGGTCACCTATCCGCTGACTACTGCCATGTTGTCAGTACCGGGTGCGGTCACCGTACGCGGCTACTCGTTTTTTGGCGACTCCTATGTCTATGTCATTTTTGATGAAGATACCGATGCTTACTGGGCCCGCTCGCGGGTGTTGGAATACCTGTCGCAGGTGGCGCCGACGCTGCCACCCAGTGCCAGACCACAATTGGGCCCCGATGCCACCGGTGTGGGTTGGGTCTATCTCTACGCCTTGGTGGATCGCACCGGCCAGCACGATCTTAGCCAGTTGCGCAGCCTGCAGGATTGGTTTTTGAAATACGAACTGCAAACGGTGCCGGGGGTGTCAGAAGTCTCTGCGCTTGGCGGTATGGTCAAACAGTATCAGGTCAAAGTAAATCCGGACAAGCTTCGTGCTTTTAATATTCCTCTCTCTCATATCCAGATGGCCATCCAACGTGGTAATCAGGAAGTTGGTGCTTCTGTTGTGGAGATGAGTGAAGCGGAATATATGGTGCGTGCCAGTGGCTATATCCAGGGTATTGACGATCTGAGAACCATTCCTCTGGGTTTGGATATGAATGGCACACCGCTGTTATTAAAGGATGTGGCCGATATTGAACTGGGCCCGCAAATGCGCCGTGGTATAGCTGAACTCAATGGCGAGGGCGAAGTCGTGGGCGGCATCGTGGTGATGCGCTTTGGCGAGAATGCCCAGAAAACCATTGATGGCGTCAAAGCAAAGTTGGAAAAACTCAAGGCGGGTTTGCCGGAAGGCGTAGAAATTGTCACGGTTTACGACCGCTCCCGATTGATCTCTAGCGCCATTGACAGTTTATGGAAAAGCCTGGTTGAAGAGCTTGCTATCGTCGCGTTGATCTGTGTCATTTTCTTATTTCATGTCAGGTCATCACTAGTGGCGGCCGTTAGCCTGCCGCTGGGAATCCTGACGGCCTTTATTGTGATGTACTGGCAAGGCATTAATGCAAACATTATGTCACTTGGAGGGATCGCGATTGCCATCGGCGCCATGATAGATGGTGCGATTGTGATGATTGAAAATATGCATAAGCATATGGAACGTACGCCGTTGACGCCTGAGAACCGTTGGAAAGTGGTGGCAGAGTCCGCCAGCGAAGTCGGCCCGGCATTGTTTTTCAGTCTTCTGATTATCACCATCAGCTTCGTGCCGGTATTTACCCTGGAGGCTCAGGAAGGCCGAATGTTTAGTCCCCTGGCCTTCACTAAAACCTATGCCATGGCCGCCAGCGCCGCGCTGGCAGTGACTGTGGTGCCGGTGTTGATGGGATATTTTATCAGGGGCAAGGTGGTCGCTGAGAGAAAAAACCCCGTCAACAGGTTACTGATTGCAGGCTATATGCCGCTGCTCAAGGGCGTTTTGCGCTTTCCAAAAATCACACTCGTCATGGCTGGTGTTGTGTTTCTTGTTGGGATCTGGCCGCTTAACAAGATCGGCAGCGAATTCATACCCGATCTGGATGAAGGCGACCTGATGTACATGCCCACTACCTATCCGGGCCTGTCCATCGGCAAGGCGCGGGAGATCCTGCAACAGACTGACAAGCTGATTGCCACAGTTCCGGAAGTAGAAACCGTATTTGGCAAAATCGGACGGGCCGAAACTGCCACCGATCCGGCGCCGCTAACCATGATTGAAACCTTTATCCAGTTGAAACCCAGAGAGGCGTGGCGCGATGGCATGACCACCGACAAACTCAAGAAGGAGCTTGATGCGCTGGTGAAGTTTCCCGGCTTGACCAATGCCTGGGTGATGCCCATCAAAACCCGCATCGACATGCTGGCTACCGGTATAAAAACCCCGGTAGGTATCAAGGTCGCTGGCCCCGACCTCAAGGAAATTGAAAAAATAGGGCGGCGATTGGAACAGGTGTTGAAGGATGTGCCGGGTACGGCGTCAGTGTATTCAGAGCGCGTGGTGGGTGGTCGTTATATCAAGGTGGATATTCAGCGAGAAAAAGCCGCGCGCTATGGCCTCAATATCGCTGATGTGCAGCAGGTGGTGGCCACCGCCATCGGCGGTATGAATGTGGCACAAACCATTGAAGGACTGGAACGTTACCCCGTCAACCTGCGTTACCCACAAGATTATCGCAACTCTCCAGAGCAGTTAGCTCTGCTGCCTATTGTCACGACCAGTGGTCAGCGCATTGCATTGGGGGATGTTGCTCGTGTTTATGTTGAAGACGGGCCGCCTGCCATCAAGAGTGAAAACGCCCGTCTTAATGGTTGGACCTTTGTCGATATCGATGGAGTGGATGTCGGCAGCTATGTGGAAGACGCTATGAAAGTGGTGGCCGATCAGGTCGAACTACCAACAAGCTACTCCCTGAATTGGTCGGGACAGTATGAATACATGTTGCGAGCCAAAGAGAAGCTCTCCTACGTGGTGCCTCTGACTCTGGCTATTATCATCGTGCTGCTCTATTTAAATTTCCGCAGTGTTGCCGAGGTCGCCATCATTATGGGCACCTTACCACTGGCAATGATTGGGTCCATCTGGTTGATGTATTTGCTTGGTTACAACTTTTCCGTTGCAGTGGGTGTGGGTTTTATCGCGTTGGCGGGCGTGGCGGTAGAAATTGGCGTCATTATGCTGGTCTATCTCAACCAAGCACATAGGCTTTTCTTGCTTCAGTGTGAGGAGCAGGGCATCACACCGAATATGAAAGGATTACGGGAAGCTGTTCTTCACGGTGCAGGCTTACGTGTTAGACCGGTGATGATGACGACAGTCTCTACTATTGTCGGCTTACTGCCGATCATGTTCAGTACAGGTACAGGGGCGGAAGTGGTCAGCAGAATTGCTGCACCTATGGTGGGGGGCATGCTCAGTGCCTTGGTATTGACATTGTTGGTATTGCCGGCGGTTTACTTGCTTTGGAAGCAGAGCAAGGTGATGCTAAGGCTCAATATAATCTTGGTGTTATGTATGCCAATGGTAAAGGTGTTCCAGAAGATGATAAGCAAGCTGTTAAATGGTATCGATTAGCAGCTGAGCAAGGTGTTGCTAATGCTCAATATAATCTTGGTGTTATGTATGAGAGGGGTGACGGTGTACCAGAGGATAAAGTCCTTGCTTATATGTGGTGGAATTTAGCAGCAGCAAATGGCATTGAAGATGCCTCCACGAACAAAGGCATTATTACTAAGAATATGACCTCTTCCCAAATTGCAGAAGCTCAGAAACTGTCCAGAGATTGCCTCAAAAATAATTATAAGGATTGTTAATCTAACCTAAGTAGCTTCATCGTAAGATGCGTCTGCTCTAGCTGATACCCATCACCATAACCTTGCCCAACAGTCTTCAATGACCAGCCACCTATTTGGTCAATCATTTCAAGTGGTGAATTGACTGCTCTTAGCCTATCCCTGAACTTATGTCTGAACCCATGAATAGTATTTTCCTTATTATTAGTTAATGACTTAATCCATTTATTTAGTGCTGCACTAGCACTGTTCGAATTTGTTCTATCGTTATTTGTATAACGTGGAAAACAATATTCTCCTGTAACATTTTGTTTAATTCTCTGTGCAGCCCATAGTGATGCACCCACTAATGGTATGACTCGTTCAGAACTTCTGGTTTTAAGTGGTCTATGGCTATGTGGTTGTATGACGACATGTGGTATTTCATTATCAAGTACCAAATCATCAATTGTGAGTCCTGCAGCTTCTGCCAGCCTCATTCCTGTGTCACTGATAAGTGAAACCAACCAACGAAGGTC
>Ga0209632_10004057_pt1 | contig 13117 bp, 9 predicted proteins | sample COG_10_FD_184754 | JGI IMG/M metagenome (GOLD analysis project Ga0209632, IMG submission 184754) | Pelagic Microbial community sample from North Sea - COGITO 998_met_10 (SPAdes) (version 2) | ecosystem: Environmental > Aquatic > Marine > Neritic zone/Coastal water | place: Helgoland, sampling...
ATTGTTATGGGTGATGATGATTACGCTGTAGATACGAGTATTATGACAATTCTAAGTTCCGGTAAGGTGGGGATAGGAGTGACACAACCAGTCGCTCACATTGAAGTTGACTGCACGGGTATAGCCGATCCCATAGAAAATGGTTTACTTGTACACAATACGACATCCGGTGATGCCATTGTGGCGGCACAAACTAACCTAACAGATGGAAATGCCTTTACTTCTTACATACAGACAGATGGTGTATCCCTATCCGGGTGGTCCACCGGTGTGGCGGGTGTTGACGGTGATTTTAGAATTATAAATAACCATGCGAGGGTCGCTTCTAATGCCAGTGTTGGATTATACATAAGTGGATCTACGGGGGATGTGGGAATTGGTACGGATATGCCAAGAGGTTCCCTAGAAGTTTCTGGTAATGTAGTTATTGGTAATCAACTCACATTCGGTGGTGTTCTCGGTGACGAGACTGGTAATACTTTTCTGGTAGAGAGGCGTTATACGGGAGCTCAGACAAAGAATGAGTTGTTAATATTTAAGGGTAATGATGGTTCATCTGTAGATCAAGGTCCAGACAGAATCAGACACATTGCTGCTCAACACGTATTCCAAACATATGCTAGTACTGGTCTAAATTTCTACGGCGACATCCCCGCGGGGATTCTAAAGGTAGCAGATGGTCAAGTTAACTATCCTCTGACCATTACAGCTCAACAAAATCCTGGTATTGTTGTAATTGGGGGTAATGGAGATACCGCAGATAATAGAGGTGCCAATACAAAACTTGTCGTTAACGGTGATATTGAGTTCGATGGTGGTGGTTCGTTTAAATTGGCGGGTTTAGAGTTATCCACAACACTTTTGGGTTTAAATATTATTAGAAATGTGAGGGACGGCTCCACGAGACGTCCACTTACATTTGTACACGAGGTTTCCAGTACTACCGATTCAGAGTTTGCACGTTTTGATCTTGACGGGAGACTTGGTATGGGTACTGTGACACCAACGTCTAACATACACGTGCATGATACATCACCCGGTGATCACGATATTATGAAACTTCAAAGTATCGGTGATGATAATAATACCAATCTACTCATATATACAAACGATAATGAAGGTGGTGTAATCACAGGTTTCAGTAATCTTGATAATGGGGTCGCTACAACTGGTTTAGCCTTAGGTATAGCTAACACCCAAACGGGGGGTACCACAACTTGTATGACCATGATTCATACGAGTAACGTAGGTGTGGGAACACCTACACCCGGACGTCAGCTACACGTAGTTGATCATAGAAACTCACTTCTGGGTGGAACAGGTGTTGCGAGATTTGAGAGTATTTCTTCAAATGCAACTGTAGAACTTACTACAACAAGTGGAACTTCAAATATTTATTCGGATACTACGGGTAATGTGTATATTCAACCAGCAACAAGTCACACAACTGTAGACAGTAACCTTCACGTGACTGGAGATCTATCGGTAGGTGGTAATATTGATTTCGCATTTCTTGCAGTGAATTTGGGTGGTGTACCTGCTCAAGCATCTCTTGAAGTTGGTGGAGGTACTATAATTGGTAGTGGAACCGGCGAAGTTCAACGTAAGTTTTACTCGCATACATTTGATGTCGGAACTGGTGATGCAAAAAATATACAGTTAATATTTTCAGAGGGAGCATTTTACGCAAAGGTAACTGCAATATTGAGGAGAACTGATGGTTCAACAGTGCAAGATATAAATACTATGAATGTAGAATGCACCGGTGGAACTGGTGACCAATCTCAACCAACTTCTAATGTTACATTAGGTCATATGACTTTGTTTGGTAGTGATAATAACAGTTATCCATGGGCTCCTATTGTTGGTACTGGACAACGAGGTATAAGTATGGTACCGTATAATACTCATGTCGATCGCGCATATTCATACGATTATTATATCGAATTATCAACGGCGTGTGGTGGAAAACTCGAAAAAATAACAAGAGATTGGACACTTACAGGAGCTCTTAATAATGGAAACGGTGGACAAACAGAAATTAAAACTTTTGCTTATTAATTTTACCATTCGGGGAAAACCCAAAGGTAGAATCAATTTAATTTAATTATGCCCTGATGGAATCAGAGACGGCTAAAAAAAGAACGCCGACAATGAAAGCCATGACGACGTAATTGCACTCAGTATCTTCGAGGCCAGTGGATTCCGACTTGACCTCTACCTTCTTTGTGACGACGGGTTGCTCACGCCGCACAGGAGGTTCTAGTTCCTCCAAAGGACAGTAACCTATCATTTATACATTACTTAGAGATTAATTTCAGTTTTCTTCTTTCGGCGGACTCTCTTGGGTTTGGCTCCGCCGACTGCAACTTCCTTAATCTCCCCTCCAGTGGAATCTCCCGAAATGGATATGATATCCGAGACATCATCGTCCATATCCACCGAATCCGCCTTTGCCATACTTGTGTTCATAGGTGGTGGTGGTGGCATTGAAATTCCCCCCATTAGACTGGAAATATCAATTCCTGGTCCCTGCATCTCATATTGACCAGTTCCTCCAACTGGTGCTGCATCATCAGGTCCCGAGGGTGCACGGGTTGTGTTCTGCACAGCAGACATCATATTCTTTACGAGGTCTGGGTTCTGCTTGAGAACGTCATTCATATTGGGTAGAGCACTTTTGAACATTGAGTTAGTAAGATGGAACATCATTGCTGAACCACCAAGCATCATGATGAGCTTGACCTCTGGAGCAACGTTCACCTTGGATCTATACTTCACGTAAAGCTCTTCAAAGACTCCATCATAGTCATCTACCCCCTCCATTACATTTTCAGACCAACCCTCCAATTGAATCTCAAAAGGGTTGTAACGCTTATTAAGGAACTCAAGACCTGTAACACAGGCTACAAGCATACGACGTGAGAAGCGAATAGACTGTTCAACGTCAATACTGTAAGTAATCCTCTTAACCTCTGTACGAAGTTCATCCACATTAGAGTAGGCGTTCAACCTCTTATTGACTGTGAAACCCTTCTTCTCAAGACGAGATAATTTATTGAGAAGATCACTCTTCTCTTCATCTACGGAGCTATAGCCCTTAGAGGCTTGTTCACTCTGAGAACCACCAGGACCCTCATCTGGTCCATCATCAAAAAACATTGGCTCATCTTCACCGTAATCAATCTCTTCCTCCATCTGAGGTTGAGCAGGAGCTGACTGTTTATTTGGGTTAACAAATGCATCCATGGCTTCTTGGTGATGCATCTGCGAGGGAGGAGGTTGTCTACTTTGTGCAGGACGACGTACAGGCTGAGGACGAGAACTGGTAATTTCAATTTCATCCATAAGAGCCTGTTCATCGGCGTCCAACTTCATGACATTAGTAGTCCCACGATCAATGACAATTTCTTCGTCCATCTACTCTCTATGGGGAAACTATTAAATTACCTTTAACGCACTTTTGAAAAAATTATATATGTACATTATAAATGTTAAACCTTAACCGGACCAATAGAAATGCTCTCATCAGTATTTTCACCCTGATCGCTGTGATTTTTGTTATTGGTATGCTCAAGCAATCCAGTAAGTATCAGCCTAAGCCCCTCACAATTAAGACTGCCAATGAAGAGTCCATCTTTAGTCTGCCTAACGACATTGCATGTGCTCCCGGTTTCACTGCGGATGGCAGCACTTACACTAAGGCTCTCACTCCAGGTGGACTCTGTGGTTCAGAGGCTCTTGTTGCTGGTCAAGCTGGTGGCTACGAGATTGAGGATGGAATTGGTGGATCTTTAATCTAAGCCTAATATAAATGGCTTTGGTTACTTCTCCCCAAACTATTCCAGACCTTAAATATGAATATCATACTATAACTATTGATTCCATTGGTCAAGATAGCGCTAATACTTTTACTTGTCACCTTCAACAACCCCTTAAAAATGTAGTTCAGGCAAGACTTCTTGGGGCTCATATTCATTCCAAAGATAACACTGAGCACTGCTACATATCTATTAACGAATTAGATTCCATCTTTAATGATCGCGCTTCTAATGTTCTCACTGGACAAGGGCATATGAGCATGATCAGAAGCTCGTTCGCAAGTATTGTAACTGATAGCACTACTCACAGTGGTTCAGATTCTCTTATTAAATTCAAGGATGATTATCCAATTATTACCCAGTATGTAAACCCAATTAGACAAGTTGATCGTCTCAGTTTTGTGATCAGAGATCAAACTGGTGCTACCATCAAGAACTCCTCAACTGCTGGTGATAACTTTTTAGTTTTTAAATTTGTGTGTAGAAAACCAAACTTGTAATTTTCTCTATTTAAAGTAGTATAACATGTCTTCAGGTATTGTTCAATTAGTAGCAATAGGTGCCCAGGATGAGTTCATTATGGGCAACCCGGAGATATCGTTTTTTAATTCCACGTTTAAAAGACACTCCAATTTTTCACAATCCGTCGAGAAGCAGACGATACGCGGAGATGTGAAAAACAATTCGATGTCAAGTGTTCAGATTGAAAAGTCGGGTGATATGCTTGGTTATATTTATATGACTCTTGATGACACTAACGAAGCTTTAGATACAAATGATTGGACTAAAGTAATTGATAAGATCGAACTCCTAATCGGTGGTTCTGTTGTAGACACCCAAGATAGTACTTTTTGTGAAAAGATTGCTATAGATACATTTGCCACTAATCTGTCTAGAAGCGCTATCGGTGCTCGTGCCGGTATTCACTCTAGGTCATTTTTTTACCCTCTCCGTTTCTTTTTCTGTGAGGGTCCACAATGTGCACTACCACTCGTAGCTTTGAACTACCATAATGTGGAGCTTAGAATATATTGGGGAACCGAAGCTTCTAATTTTCCCAATGTAGAGATGCACGCAAACTATTATTATTTAGACAATGAAGAACGTGGAAATATGGCTACACGCACTCATGATATGTTGATAACACAAGTTCAAAAGAGTGTACCAAGTGGAGAAAATGTTCAAGACCTCATCTTTAATCACCCAGTTAAATACTTGGCGTCATCAGATGTGTCCCGTAATGGTTCTCTCACTTCAACAACAAATAGAGTTAAATTAAGTATTAATGGGGTTGAATTGTCAAATTATAAATGGTGTAAACCTCATTTTATTGACGCTATGTCATATTATCATACAAACTTTACTATAACACCCGATTTCTTCATTTACTGCTTTTGTTTATTAACAAGTTCTCTTCAACCGACGGGTACATTAAATTTCAGTCGTATAGAGAGTGCGAAACTTATGAGTGAATCCTTACCTATTAATGACCCTATATATGCAATAAATTACAATATCCTCAGAGTCCAAAATGGGATGGCGGCTTTACTCTATGCAAATTAATTTAGCAATGTATATTAATATAGTTGTCAGTATGCAGATATTTGTCAAGACACTGACAGGTAAAACGATAACTCTTGAACTTGAGTCTTCAGATACTATTGATAATGTGAAGACAAAAATCCAAGATAAGGAGGGTATTCCCCCCGATCAACAGCGTTTGATTTTTGCTGGAAAACAACTAGAAGATGGTCGCACCCTCGCTGACTATAATATCCAGAAAGAGTCTACACTCCACTTAGTCCTCAGACTTAGGGGTGGTGTTAAGAATCTTCCCGCAATTGAGGCTTCAACTAAAATTCGCTTCGGAAAAAATGTACCCGATCCCCAGACTCAGGAAGATAATACAGTTGTGTTTAATGCTAGTGATGTAGATGTTACAACACCTTTCAGTAATGCAGTATACTTATCACCCATTAGGAATAAACCAGATTTCACATCTCCCTCAATTGTACTTCTTATGTATGACAAGGAGTCAAAGGAGATTACCGAATCCGGTGAGTCTGCAAATGCATTGGTTGGTGGTGCTACTCTCGATCTTGCCGTGTCTCGTTCTAACAACACAGCGAATACAGTTCAGTTTTTGATCAAAAGTGAACTTGAGAACAATACATCCTTAGTTGCAGAAGGAAATGTGGGTGTGGCGAATATGAACCCTCAACACACACTTTCAGTTGGTTCAAATTTATATGTGAATGACTCGGGTTCGAATGTCCTTGTCGTTTCAGGTAATGTTGCCATTTTAGATAGCCTTGTCATTGACGGTAATCTTAGGGTTAATGGTGAAACTACCGTGATCTACACAGAAAATACTTCAATTAGAGATGCGTTCGTTGAACTCGGTGCGAATAATAGTTCTGGTGATACAACCCTTGATTTAGGTATTTTGATGCATCGCCCAGATGCATTATCAAACGTAGTCATAGGTTATAGGGAAGGTACTGATGAGTTTGCGTTAGCTTACACCACTGCAAAACCAACTGATAAGACATTTACTCCGAAGATGGATGAAGATATTAATGTACACGTCTACGGTTTAACCCACGTGGATGCCAATATTTATGCACATGAAGATGTTCTCGTGGATGGAAACGCCTATGTAACTGGGAATGTTTCCATTACGGAAGAATTAACTGTTAGCAACAACGTGTACGCTGACAAAGATCTTGAAGTTATGGGTAACGTATATGTCGATGGAAATGTGGTAGCCTATAAGGACTTCACCCTAACTGGTAATGCATATGTTACCGGGAATGTTTCCATCATAGAAGAATTGACAATTAGTAATAACGTCTACGCCGATAAGGATCTCGAAGTTATGGGTAACGTCTACGTGGATGGAAATGTTTCCATCATAGAAGAATTGACAATTAGTAACAATGTCTACGCAGATAAGGACCTAGAAGTTTTGGGTAATACTTATATCACGGGAAATGTTGTAGCCTACAAGGATTTCACATTAACAGGTAACGCATACGTATCTGGTAATATTTCAATTACCGAAGAACTCACTGTCACAGGAAATATCTATGCCGATAAGGACCTAGAAGTTTTGGGTGATACTTATATCACAGGAAATGTCACGATTGATTCTACAACACTCCATGTAGATACAGAAACTAATCGAGTGGGTTTGGGGACAATAACACCAAAATCCACTCTCGATATTCTTGGTAATGTCTACGTGACTTCAAATATTAGCACAGCTTCTAATGTTCTTATTACTGGTACCGCAGCTTCTACTTCTAAAACCACTGGTGCTCTACAAGTTACTGGTGGTGTAGGCATTCAAGGAGATATTCACGCTACACATGCAAATCTTGAGGGTGTTGAGGCTGATAACCTTACGGTGACAGATGCAACTCAATCTACTTCCAAAGATACCGGAGTTGTGGTTATAACTCAAGGTGGTTTGGGTGTTGAGTCCAACATCCACTCTACAAATGTCTTCGCGACGTCCCACATAGGAGTGGGTACTTCTGCTACTTCTAATACTTTTGATGTTAGGGGTACAGCTAACGTAGGTGCCCTTGTGACTACATCTACCCATATTTCAGACTCAACTACATCTGTCTCAAAGACTAGTGGTGCTCTCCAAGTGACTGGTGGTACAGGTATTCAAGGTACTCTCTATGCAGCTGATACAACTCTAGACAGTGTGCAAACGTTGAACATGTCAACAGGTACAGTACCCCTTACAGATGCAACTAAGAAACTTGTTGATTCTCTCATTACTCAAAATGATGATGGTTCAATTATAATTGCAGCAAATGTGGAAATTACGGGTAATATTTCTGTAGTAGGTAATACATTTGCACTTACATCAAATGACGTGATTATAACTGACCGTATCCTTGATTTAGCTAATAATAATGCATCTACTTCACTGGATATTGGTATTCTCATGGAACACCCCGGTAAGAATATATTCGTTGGTCACCATACTAATCCTCATGACCACTTTTCTATAGGTTATACAGATGCAGGGTACACAGAGGATCACGTAGAATGGAATGGAGAAGATCATATAACTGCGAATGTTTGGGGACATCTCATCACACAAAACACTGTGACAGTTGAATATGGAAATGTCTACATCGTTGATGGTGGTCTCGGTATTGGAATTGGAGATGGTGAGAATGACAACGTTCCAGACTCAAAACTATATGTAACTGGTAATGCCCATGTAACTTCAAATATTTCCACAGATTCTAATGTTATTATCGGTGCCACAACTGCAACTACTTCAAAGACAACAGGTGCCATCCGAGTTGCAGGTGGTGTGGGTATTCAAGGGGATCTTCATGCTACAGATGCTAATCTTGAGAATGTAGAGGCTGATAGTGTAACTGTGACAAATAGTGTAGATGCAACTGATACAATTACAGGTGCTTTGAAGGTTGCGGGTGGTCTCGGTGTTGTTAAGAGTATACATGCCGCCGATACAACTTTTGAAAGTGTTAATATCACAAATAACACAAATTCTACCGATAAAGATACGGGTGCTCTCATAGTTCAAAGTGGTGGTGCCGGTATTGAACTAAACTTAAATGTCGGTGGTACAGGTAAGATTTGGGACGCTACAGATGCTACCACAACAACAAGTGGTGCTTTGAAGGTTGTAGGTGGTCTCGGTGTTGAAAAGACCATCTTTGCAGCCGATATGTCATCGGGAAGTGTCAACATCACAGATACAACTATATCTGCAAATACAATATCAGGTGCTCTACAAGTTGCAGGTGGTGTCGGTGTGGCTAATAATGTTCACGTCGGTAATGATGTATACATAGGTTCAAACTTGAATGTGGATACAACCACCTTGCACGTAGATTCAGTGTCAAATAGGGTGGGTATTGGAAAAACCAACCCGGGTTTCACCCTAGATATTAACGGTGACATTAACTTCAGTGGGGACCTATATGAAGGTGGCTCTCAATTTATTAGTTCACCGTGGGAGATTGAATCGTCTCCCACTGCACTCAGTTACACAAATGGATTTGTAGGTATTGGTGAAATTACACCCGATGCAACCTTACATGTCACAGGAAATACATTCATTACATCAAATCTTACAGTGGATACAACCACCTTGCATGTAGATTCCGTAGCAAATCGAGTTGGCATTGGAAAAACAAACCCGGGTTACAGTTTGGATGTCGTGGGTGACATTAACTTTTCGGGTGATTTTTATAACGGTGATGCCCTATTTGAAGGTTCCCCGTGGACTACAAGCGCAAACCTGCTTACTTACAATAAGTTGAATGGTTTTGTTGGTATATCAACTGATTCTCCCGACGCCAATTTACACGTAACGGGTAATATTTTTGCCACTAATATTGAGTGTTCAAATTTAATTTTTGATACGATCGTAATAACAGCTGGTACAAGTTGGGATAACGTTATTAATGTGTCAAATATAACATCAAATATAGTACAGTTTACAAATCCAGTTACGAGTCTTATAACACTTGGTAATATTGGTGTACATACACGTTTACCCGCCCATACCCTTGATGTAGCAGGAACTGCTAATGTTGAAGCTTTAATTGCGACAAGTAATATAGATTCTCCTCTAATCAACGCTTTTAGTATAACATCAAATCTAATAACACAGGAGGGAATACCAGCTTTTACCGTCCAACTCGACGATGGTACTTTAGTAGGTGCAAGTATTATAGATTACAATACTGTTATAAGAGATAACACTGGTAGTTATTCAACATCAACTGGACAATACACTGCCCCACATACAGGTCATTATTTCTTTAGTGCACAAGGTGTTTATCAAGGTGATCTGACTATTTATGATTTTAGGATCAATGGTACTCGTCAAAATATAAATGCTTTATGTGATTCAACAGCTTCGTCCAGTAATTATATTCCACTTACAATTAACGCTGTACTTTATTTAACCACTGGTCAAACTGTGGATGTTTTTCAGGTGGAAGGTGGAACATTTGGTGACGATAATAATTTCTTTTGTGGATATTTTATTGGTTAATAGTATACGATGGTTCTTACATCAAGAAGAAAACATAAAGCCTTTGTGAGAGCTTTCAGAAGAAAGTTTGCGTCTGTACCTTCATTTTTTAAGTTTAAAGTTCACACTGACTTTAGTGATACCTACGATAGTATTGTTGTACCAGCTGGTGTTACTAAACCAACTTTGTCAGAACTCCAAACCGTTTTTGACGAGGAAATAGTTGTTGAGGAAGCGGAGAAGGATGCTGATACAGCTGGTGACTTTCAAGTTGGAACGGCAAATCTATATGTAGATATTTCAACAACAAGAGTGGGGATTGGGAAAACAGACCCAGCTTACACACTCGATGTAGTGGGTGATGTCAAAGCTTCGGGTGATGTTCTCATGTTTAGTGACGAAAGAATGAAAACTAATATTGAACCAATTCCAAATGCCCTTGAAAAGGTTTTACAACTCTCAGGTGTTACTTTTAATAAATTAGACCATCATGATGACCGTAGACACACGGGTGTTATCGCCCAAGAGGTTGAAAAGGTATTACCCGAAGTCGTGTATACTGATAAAGACGGGATGAAAAGTGTTGCCTATGGTAACGTTATAGGACTTCTCATAGAAGCTATAAAGGAGTTGGCTCATAACAAAGAGTAAACCGGACGAATTATAAAAAACCTCCCTAAACAGTAGATGAGTGACCCTCTACTCTTTGTGGACACATCAGAGGGTAAAGTCGGTGTCGGGACAGGGAGTCCGGGTGCAAAATTACATGTGAATGGGAATGTAGACAACGTTGGAGTATCTATACAAAATAACGCCCGAAAATACACCGTGGGGGTACGTGGTGATACATCAGATGTATTTTCAATTGTAGATGATACAGCGGCGGAGTTTAGAGCAGTAATTGATAGTAGTGGCAATTTAGGCGTCGGCACAGCGAGTCCGGGTGGCACCTTAGACGTAGCTGCACAACACGGTAACACAACGAATCCGATGGTCCATTTTAGAGCGAATCGTGATAGCGCTTCAAATGGAGACGGTAACGTCTTGAAACTCGAGAATAGTGGTAATCGAAGTGATTCTGAATTGTTACAATGTGTCAGTAGTGGAAACGATAGGTTCATTGTGAGAGCGAATGGTGAACTCACAATCAATGGTACCACTATGTCTAAAGCACCCAGAATCGTACATATAGACGATACTGTGCCGGGGTGTCCTCCAACCAGACCCGCGGGTGATATTATGTCTTATAGTCTCGTTCTAACCAGACCTGCGTACGTATACGTAAGTGTAACCACGATACTTAATCATAGCGCTCGATCCGATTGTGAAATATATTTCGGATCTACTCATATACAGAGTCATTTAACAGCTGCGGACAATACAGGTTGGAACCCCGTATGTATGACAGCCGGTGGGACAGTACCTGCTGGAACGACTAATATACGATTCCGTTCCAACCGTGCGAATGTCGTCGGGTGTCAAAATAATTGGGGAGGAATGCAAATATTAATTTTTGAAACGTAACTCATGATACGTAGAACACCATTGTTTCCTGGCTTCATCTACAGTCCATATAAACCCCCCAGTTTTCTCGTTGACGGCGTTATGAATATCTACGGTCCATTTAAATAGAGTATCTCTGTCAGTGAGATCAATAGGGTGTGCATCTTGAATATTTTTATGTTCCTCTCTACATATTGGACATGGTAAAACCTTCATGATGAGATCGTAAAATTGTTTATATTCCTCTTTATCCGTTTCAGATGGTATTTCTGGATAACCTATGGCGACTTCGTGTATCGTTCCCCACACGAAACCACCCCATTGTTTATTCACCGTATACTTAACGATTTTTACGTAATTTTTAGTATCAAAAAAATCCATATAATAGTAATGCACGATCCCTTTATACTTAATATGGTACAGAGAGCTTTACAAGCTACCACGAATGTTATGCCCAATAAGTTTTATTTGGACCCCGATTATGATCTCATACAATTTGAAGAAGGATACGATAAACCACCCAGGGAAGTATTTTACGCCAAATATAACGAACTTTTGAATACCCACAAATACAAAGTGTTTCGTGAACAGAGAAATAAAAAACTTACAGAATCGGATTTTATGATGTTATCCGATTATCCCAAAGAAGATATAGAAGAATGGAAAGTGTACCGTCAAGCCCTTAGGGACTTACCCTCGGTAACCGAGGATCCAGAAAATCCCGTATGGCCTACTCCACCCAATGCATAAAAACCTCCGTAAACAGTAGATGAGTGACCCTCTACTCTTTGTGGACACATCAGAGAGTAAAGTCGGTGTAGGCACGAATGCTCCGAATGTTAAATTGCATGTTGGCGGTGGTGATGTTGGAATTGATAGAGACCAAAAATTTGATTTTGGTGCTGGTTACAGTGCTAATTGGTATATTAAACAAAAATCCGACGATAATAAGTTATATTTTGAAAGAACAGGTGGAACTGGAAATGAATTAGTAATTGATACTACCAGAAACGTGGGTATAGGCACGGCATCACCCGACAAGGAATTACATGTCTATGGTAGTATAAAATGCCATAACACTGGTAGTACGGGCACTGAAAATGGATTATTTTTACATTCTCAAGGTGATTGGTACAATCTTTCGCCGGGTAACGACGGATATTTACACCTCCTCGGGGGGGCGTCTGGACAAGGTAACATGTCTGGTAATTTCTCCTCAATGAAGGTCGGAAAATTTATCACAGATGATAGCGTCAGTGTAGGAGGACCCCTGTATGTAGGTATACGAGGTAAAGATGCCGGTGCGGCAAGTGATGGAAGAAAAAACATTTTCATACAATCAACATACGGTGGAAATACATCCCAAAATTACGGGTGGTGGATAGGTGCACAAAATCAAAATTTAAGTTCGACTGACAACGATATGTATTTCAGTGTTGTTAGAAATGGGTCCTATAATCAATCTGCGTATATACAAGATAATGCCGCCAATATTCGAATGAACTTTACAGGTCAACACAGAACCTTCGTCAAAGATACCCCGACTAATCAACTCGTCGATAAGGAAGGTTTAATCGTCTCCGCGAATCAAAATGAGTTCGTTAAAATGAGTGGAGGTGTGGTATATGGTAACGAAGCCATTACCGTCAACGAATCTTTACCACTCGTATCCCTGTCGACCAAGGCGAACGACAAAAAGTGTTTCGGGGTCTTATCAACCACTGAAGATCCAGAAACGAGAAAAGAGGTACAC
>Ga0209632_10004058_pt1 | contig 13114 bp, 12 predicted proteins | sample COG_10_FD_184754 | JGI IMG/M metagenome (GOLD analysis project Ga0209632, IMG submission 184754) | Pelagic Microbial community sample from North Sea - COGITO 998_met_10 (SPAdes) (version 2) | ecosystem: Environmental > Aquatic > Marine > Neritic zone/Coastal water | place: Helgoland, sampling...
TTCTACACCTTTCAAACAAATATAGATGAATATAGTTCTGAATTAAATCAAATTTATAAAACAATACGTAGAGAATTAAATAATGCTGCTAATGGTAAATATGATTATAATGATGATAATAGAGTATCTTATGGTGTTTTACCTGGTGATAATATAGAATATACTCAAAATATAGTAGCAAGTGATGGTGCAGTATATTTACCATATTGTTATTCTATTTATAGATTAAATAATGACCCACGATTTGGTTCAATATATCAAATTTCAACAACAACAAATAGCAGTGCAGCATATACATATAACAAATTAAATGATAGATTGATTGATTCTATATTGGAATATGATAATAGTTATAGAGAAAAACCTGGATATTATCCAAATTTGAATGAACTATCGACTAATGGAGCAGTGCAAAATGTACCTACATCTGATGGTATGGAATGCAAAGATTTATGCAATGATTCACCTGTATGTGGTCATTATTATACATTCGCCCAAAATGGTGTTGCGAAATGTTTATTAGGTACAAATGCTTCAATACCATATTATAATACGATTCCACATTCTTCAATTGACCCTGATTCATCATCATTAAATTTACGTAATTTTCAAATAGATACATCTTCACCACAGGGTTGTGATGTAATAGGAAATACAAATGTTATTCCTATTACTATGACGAATAATTATTCCGATAATTTTCGCTATTCAAGATATTCAATTGTAAATGAAGAAATTACTCAACCTCAACAAATCGGTATATGCGGTGATGCTAGTTATAATAATTTGAAAAACGAGGCCTATGATATATTATATAATAACGCCATGTATTTTAAAGATGGTACATTTGTAGAAAGTTTTACACCAGATAAGAAAGTTACACATGGTATGAGTGATACAAATAATTCTATTAGAACAAATTTACATAATGAAACTGTTTATGCTAAAAAAATGGAAGACATTGATGAAAAATACAACATTATTAAAGAAAAAATACCAACTTATGAAGAAAAAAGACAAATAATGATTGATGATCCAAAATACGATTATAGGGGCGATGAATTATTATATTTTAGAAATAAACTTTTACCAGATGTTCAGAAAAAAAGAATCATGGACAATAATGAAACATTTGTAAATGCTGAATTATTGTATGCTTTAGGAACAGTTAGCGCAGTTACTTTAATTGTATTCGCAATTGTTTTAGCTAGAGACTAATTGTATTTTACTAATTATATTATACTAATATATTATAATTACATGTCCAATTCAGAAGATAATAATGAAGGTAATTTTGATTTATCTGGTGTTTTTCATATTCAAAGTGATTATTTAACAGATATGTCCAATTCAGTAACATATGAAGATGTGAATAATGCTCCACGTCTTGCTGAATATGTTTTAAAATTACAAGAGAAAGTAAGAGAAGCACGTAATAGTTATACAGAAGCAGATACATCTGCAGATAGTATTTTAACAGAACAAGAAAAAGTGATTGATATTGTTACTGAAGAACAAAAACGTCTTGATGAAAAAGCATTTTTAATCGAGCAAGCCGAAGAAACTGAACGTAGAAAAGTATTATTAACCGAATCAAACACACTTAGAAAAGCTGAATATACAAAAATAATTATGATTTTTATTATTTGTATATCTATTCATATTATTTTATTATTAATTGTAAAATATTTAGTACCGGAACCAATGGACCCAAAACTAAATACTTTTTTCATTTTATTACATTTGTTTAATTTTGCATTATGGACAATTGTTGCTTTTTATATTTTTGTTACCATTCAATCGAGAAGTCAAATCAATTTCAATAAATTAGAACTTCCTCCTCCATCAACAACCACTACTCCTTCTACTTCACCAAGTACAAATACAACTTTATTAAAAGATTTAGGATTTTGTTATACAGACAGTTGTTGTGGAAGTAATACAACTTTTGATGAAAGTAGTGGTGAATGTGTCGCAAACTCATCTACTCCATCCAATGAAGGATTTATAAGTGATTTAACTATAAAACCGGCATTTGTAGATGGAGAAACAAGTGAAGGAGTTGAAATTAATTCAACTTATGGTTACGGTATTCTTCCACAAGAAGAACCAAAACCCTTTGATATTTCTACAGCGAGTTTTGACGAGAAAAAAAATTATTATAAACAACAGATGAAAGGACAATTTAGTTCACAAATGGCTTCATCGGGGTCTATTCAAAGTATGACCGAGGTTGAAGATAACGTCAATTTATCTTTACAAGAACAACTTGATAATTTAGACTTAGGAAATTCTTTAGCTAGTGAAGGTTCTGTTAAATGTTATTTTACAACAATGAGTGATAGTCCTGAATTAAATTGTTCTAAAAATAGAGCGATTTATCAACCAAATAGTCAAAGTGAACTTTTACCTAGAAATGGAGTTTTAGACCATACAATGTTTTATGAAGGAATCAATACTAGCGAAAATTTAACAAATACTTATTCTAATTATAATTAAATTAATATCACAATGAATTATATATGTCTACACCATCAATTGCACCATCAATAGCACCATCAGTAGAAACACGTAACGACACTATCACACAATCATCAGCACCAGAATCTACTGATTTGTATCAATCTATAAGAATGCAAAACCAGCAAATAGATATTGAAAGTGGAAATATGCGCGATTCTTATTCCACAGATAAACAACGCATTAAATACATGAATTATAATATTATTAATTGGAATCGTCTCAATTTTTATTTATGGTCAGTATATTACATAATCGTTATTGTTATTTATTATTTATTCATTAAAGGTGAAATCGAACTTAAAAAAAATTCAAAAATTTACATTGCTATTTTATTATTTATATATCCGTTTTTGATATCAAGTATCGAGCTTATTATTTATAATTTTTTCTATTTCTTATACACAGTTATTATTGGAATTCCTTATCCAAAAAATACTGATGAACAACCTTATTTTTCTGTATTTAATGGGCTTCCTGGTCTATATTATTAGTTGTATCTGTAATGATTCTTAAAAATTCGTCACTATTGTCTTGATGATTAATAAAAATATTCATTAATTTGGCCGGAGTATATTTATAATCAATAATCTTTTTTTTGTATTTATTTGGAATCGATTTTTCATATAAATGCTCGTAAATTTCTTCTACGCAAGATTTCGATAATTCTTTCATAGAAAGTTTAATATCTATACGTCCTGGACGTATTAATGCTGGGTCTAAACTATCATAATGATTACTTGTAACAATAAGAATACGACCAGGATTTTCATAAATTCCATCCCACATATTTAATATATCATCCAATGTAATAGGGTCTTGATTCGTCATTGTTTTTTGAATTTTTTGCAAATCTTCCTCGTTATCTGCTTTTGTTTCTATAACACTATGGATGAGTGCACTCAATTGTGTATCTTTTTGTACCATTAGTGGACTTTTCAATGAACGTTTTTTAACAATATCTCCTAAACAGTCTATATCTTCAATCACAATGATTTTTTTATCAAAATCTATGGAATCGGTTACATTTTTTCCATTATAAGTAGATTCAAAATAAAAACGATATAATTGTTTTCTGTTTTTGAATAATTTCATAGACAGATTTACAATATGTCGATTTGTGTATTTAGCAATTGCCTTTATAATGGATGTTTTTCCTGTTCCTGGTTCTCCTGAAAGACCGATACCTAAAGTATATGGAATACCTTTTTTATAATACCAATCTTTATTTTGTAGAAAAAAGTCCAATTTCGTTAATAGTTCTTTTTTTTCATTGAAAAACAAATTATCGAAACTACGTGTTGTTTCAAATACAGACTCTGACCAACAATCGCTGTAATAATCTTCGCCATCTACTTGTTTAATAGTGTAAATATATTGGTTTTTCTCACGTTCACTCTTAATACTATTTATATACTCTTCTGTAAGATTGTCCAAAAAGGATTTTATTATAGCTACATTGGATACATAGGAAAAAATTTCGATTGTAATATGTTGACTGTTTGATAAACCTGATGAACGTTTTTTTTCATGAGTTTCTGTACTTACAAACGTTTTTCCATATATTTTCAACTTTTCGTCAATAATAAAATATTTGGATTGGGATACAAAAAAGAAAGCGGAATTGACTTTTTTTATACAAGAACTTCCATTATTATTCATTTCGGTAATTTCGAATATTTTCTGTTTTTCCGAATTGTTTTTAATTAAATAATTCCAAATGGCTGAAAATGTATTGGTAAACGCCTCTGATACATATACTGAACCAGAATATTCACAAACACTTCGAATTCGTTCACCTTTAAGCGATATTTCATGCTTTTTATAAAAAAGTGTATTCATAAAATGTCTAAAATCGAATTCGTGGAAAAAATAAGTCAAAGATTTAAAATTAATGTTATCTATTTTTGATAATATTTGCGTAACAAACGTCATAATTATCGGTAAAACGAAAATATTAAAATTTGTACTATCCATTTAAACTAAATAAAAAAATTATCTTTATTTAGTTAATATTTATTATTTTAGTAAAAAATAGAATTATTTATGTTATTTCAAAACAATATAAATATTTTCAAACAATATATTAAAATGCAAAGTTTTTTATTTCTCTTCCTCTCTTCTATTTTTGTGGGTTTTTCCTATGAATTTTCAAATGAAAATCGTTTTTCTTTATGGTTAAAAGAATATTTGATTACTGTTAAAAATGAAGACCATAGACATCGTCTTTTTGAAAACTGGTTATCCAATGACGAATATATTGAACATGTGAATCATCAAAATTTTACTTATACTTTAGGGCATAATAAATTTTCCGGAATGTCTCAAAGTGAATATATTGATTATTTTAATTTAAAGAATATTTTTTTTGATTATCAACATGGAAATAAGGTAGATACTGAATATGTTGAACTAGCAGACTCGGTCAATTGGGTTGAATCCGGAGCGGTGACTCCGGTGAAAGACCAAGGTCAATGTGGTTCCTGTTGGAGCTTTAGTACAACTGGATCATTGGAAGGTGCTTATTATATTAAATATGGAAAATTGCTTTCTTTTTCCGAGCAACAATTGGTTTCGTGTGATAATTTTAAGCATGGAGGTCATGATATGGGATGCAATGGTGGTTTAATGGACAGTGCATTTCAATGGATTGAACAAAATAATGGTTTGTGTTTAGAGAGCGATTATTCATATGTTTCTGGAACAACTGGAAAATCGGGGTCTTGTGAAACTACTTGTGATGTTGTTAAAAATAGTGTAATTCATGAGTATAATGACGTTGCACCTAGTTCAGATGACGCGATGATGAGTGCATTAATGCAGCAACCTGTATCAATTGCTATTCAAGCGGACCAACAGGAATTCCAATTGTATCAATCGGGTGTTTTTACTGGAAGTTGTGGTGTAGAATTGGACCATGGTGTTTTGGTGGTTGGTTATGGAAGTGAGAATGGCGAGGATTATTATCTTGTTAAAAACTCATGGAGTACAAGTTGGGGAGATAATGGTTATATTAAATTGGGAAGAGGAAGTCAGTATAATAGCGGTGCAGGACAGTGTGGAATGTTAATGCAAGGTTCTTATCCGATTGTGTAATTAATTGGTAATATATAATTTATATTCATTATTTATATAATGAATATATCAACATTTGACGATAAATCGTTTGATAAAAAAAAATATGAAGTTCAGTTATATATAAAAAATAATATTTCAAGGAAAATATATCAAAAAAAACAAAGAAAAATGGCTGCACAAGAGGTTGTTATTATTAAAAATATTTTTACAAATGAAGACGATTTTAAAATAGACCCTAAATTATTACTAAATGAATTATTAGAATTTCGTAGTTAACAAAAAAAGCAATATTTTATTGTAATTTCTTTTTTGTCTGATTTTGCATAATATAATTTCGGTTCTACATAATTATTACTGTACCATATTTTAGCATCTTTTAATTTTACTACACTATTATCATAATCATATACGAGACAATCATAACCTCTCTTATTTATATCACTTAATCTATATAACTTGCGGTCTATATTAAAAATATCCATTAATAAATAATTATATTTTTTTGTATAACTATTTTCATGATAAATTATATTCTTGTTCCACTGTCTCGCTCTTTTCATCCATAGTCACTTGAAAATCAGACTCTTCCACTAATTTCAATTTCACACCAGCCCACACACCTCCTTTATTTTTACCATATTTTTTGTCCATATATTCATGTAATTTTTTAGGACTCGAATTTTTCCCACCAATATTTGTATTGTACCATAATTTAAAATCATTCGATAAATCACTTTTGCGAATACTATATCCTTCACATCGAACCACTCTATCTTGAATATATTCAGACAAATGGTCTTGTTGTTCTCTATATGCACTTGATGCAGACAATACAATATCGCAATCTCGAATACGGCCTTGTTGTTCATATGCGCGTTCTACTAGCATAGCCAACATTGTTTCTCTCCAAAGAGGGAAATTATCCATCATCTTTACATCAATTTTAAATTGATTTGGCTTCTCTGGGTCCCCACTTATTGGCTTTTCTGTAAATAAGGATTCGAAAGGAATTACTTTCAAACGACGCCATGTACCATGGTCCTGTGTTCTTACACTAAGCAATTGATTACAACATACAATTAATGCAAATTGTGGAACGAAAGTAGTTGACTTCGTCATATATGGAGCACGAGCTGTAATTGGTTCAATACCCGATACCAATTCTTTCATAGGACCCTCATGGATGATGTCGTTCGATTCGGGTTCTTGCATAACTACATAACGTGCACCTTTTAAACCAACTATTTCCGGTGCTAGACCACCCACTTTACCACGACCTTGTGTTATAATCGAAATAGGAGCTTGCGCTTTATAACTACCCAACACTTGCGACATGAAATCAGTCAATGCAGATTTTCCGTTTTGACCAAAACCGATATAATTATACAAAGACTGATTTAACGAAGGCATACCTATTAAAACACCCGCTAAATGATTCCACATATACTCTTTTAACTCTTCATTCACAAATATTTTACTCATAAATTCATGTAAAAGAGGAATATTTTCTTTGTGTTTTGATGATGATAATGGTACATAGTTAATTTCCGTACATTTTGTAATATAATCTTCAGGTAATCCTTTTCGAAATATTCTATTTTTGAAATCAACTACACCATTTTTACAACCTAATAAATAGGGGTAACTATCCAATCGGTCATAAAATTCGTCATCATAAAAGAGGTCTCTTGATTCTAACATAATATTTTTCTTATCACTTGTTTGACCTAAACGCTGGATAATTTTGATAACAGTATCGATTTTCAATTTATGCATTTTACATTTCTCATCTTCGGGGTCTAAAGAAGCCAAATAATTTTGCAATTCCGTTACACGATTTTCATATAACTCACGCAAATCATTGGAAATAGCCTTTCTCAATGTTGTTCCACAATCAATTTCGCGCCATCGATGATTTTTAAACCTCCACCATGTACCGTTTTTCACATCCGAACATATATATTCGTCTTTGAACATTTGATGCAATACTACCGCTATATCATAATCACCAGCACCTTTAGCATTTTTTGATGAATTTGCTATTGAATTAATTGTTAAATTATTGATAGTCATATCCAAATAATGTCCAACTGTGCTTTTACGAATCGATTCTGCACTATCAGGACTATGTTGTGTTGCCCAATAAATGATAGAACGCTTACTTACTCCACTACCCTTTTTAATATCAAATGACTCCCATTGTTCACACAATTCAGGAATCGATTTATAATCAAAAGATGAAGATTTCGCACTAAATACAATCCATACAATTAACAGTCGATTGGAAGTATTTTTCAACGCCCATCCAACACGAATCCATTTTGCATAAGAACCAGAACCATAATAAGATTCGGGCAATATAGTTGTATAATCATACAATTCTCGCAATTTATATTCACGTGTAGGAATTGAATCTATAAATCTTTGCAAATATTGTTCTAATTCTTCCGCATTTGTTATTTTCATAATTTCCGCCGCCCCTGAACCATTTTCGAAAACATTCAATTGTTTTGGTTGGTTTTCTTGATTTTGTCTAGGAGGATTGGATGTTTTGTTCGTTTCTAGTAAATTCATAAAATTAGTTTTATAAAATAATGAACAATGATTTGTATTTCTTATTGATAACATCTTAAACGTATCCTTCTTTAAATGTTCCGACACATTCCCTTTAAGATTAATCAACTCACTATCATCCATATCATATGATATATTGTAAACGGTTTTCAATTTATAAGCTTCATGGTGAGGTTTTGCTGAACCATATAGCTGCCAGTTTGTGTATCCTATACTTACACCTTCATCAAATACATCATTCCATGTATTTATTATGGGAAAATCTCCCCATGCTTCTTGAATTTTACCAATGATTCTTTTACGTAATATGCATTGGGATTTATGGTCCATCTGAAGTCCGATAATCATATGAATCCCATCTTTTGTAATGTTTTTTTCTGCTACTCGATTCATGTCGTCCTTTTCAAATAAGAATATGGGGAATTTTGTATTTTCGTCAAATTGAAAAATTAGTTTCAATTCTTCTAAATACAGGTCGACCATATCGTCCAAATGTTCTTGTGTATAAACACGCGAGTCTATATTGTAATCAAAGTGCAAATCAATATCAATCGCAATTGGACTTGCTTCATTTGGTAATTGACGTTCTGTTAAATATTCTTGTTTGTTTTTTTTAATAATATCGTTAAAATATAGCTCCATAAAGTGGTCATATTCATTATCTGGAATGTAATATGACCCGCCTGGAATCTTTTTTTGGTCGCCTATCCGTGTATGTGTTGGACCATCAATATGTATATCCTTATTATACTTATGTCCCTGTAGAAAATCGAACAAACTTTTATATGTTTTTATTTCTATTGGTTCGTTGTTCATTATAGATTTATATGATAATCCTATATTTATTTTGTTTTCAAAAATCAATTTTATAGTAGGGTAGGGGAACCAACGGTTCCCCCTACGACCCCCTCCTGTTGAGTATAAAATTTGCAAACTTTTCAGTTATTTCATATATAATAAGAAGGGGGAACCATTGGAACCACTACAGGGGGGTCGTAGGGGGGCGAAGCCCCCCACTATAAAGGAGGGGGTCGTAGGGGGAACCGTTGGTTCCCCTACAATACTATAAAATTGAATCTTTACCACCATCTTAAAGGGTTAATATTATGGGAAATATAACAAATTGTATACAAAATATGACTTCTACTTCTAATATCGATGAACTTATGCGAGAAAACGAAAAGCTTAAACAATCTATTTGCACTATGTGTGAAAAAATCAACAAGCACAATGAGAAATTTAGAGATAAACAAATCGATTTGAGTGATATTGACTTAGAATCCATTAAAGGAGATGGTAAAAAGTTAATTGGTACTTATGATGCTATGGATGATGCGAATAAAACTGCTATGGATGTAATGGCTAATGGTGGTACGGATGCTGCTGTAAAACATATGATGACTGGTACAGATGGTAAACCACGTAGTTATGCTGAAATGCGCTCATTGTATGGTTAATATGTGAAAATAATAAAATTGAATACAAAGAACATAAATATTGGGTATATATATAGAATACTTTAACTATGAAATTTTGTATAAAATGCGATAATATGTATTACATTGGGATTAATGAAACGAATCCCAATGAATTGTGTCACTATTGTAGAAACTGTGGATATATTGATAATACAAACATAAGTGATGACTCTTGTATTTTAAAAACAGACATAAAAACAAATGAACAAAAATATAGTCATATTATTAATAAATATACCAAATTGGACCCTACATTACCACGTGTATTTAACATTAAGTGTCCAAATGAGAATTGCAAGACAAACACAGATGGAGAAAAATCAGAAGTATTATATATTCGATATGATGAAAATAATATGAAATATTTGTACATGTGTTCAATATGTGATACAACATGGAAAACGAATGATGCGTCTCTATAAAAATATATGAATATGAATATAAATCGAGTATTTTTTTTGAAAAATTAAAAAGTGAACAAAATTGATTGAAACCATTTAGAAATATCTATCATATATATAATTATTTACGATGTCTTTTGTTGATGACGATGAAATATCCATTTCTTCATTAAATTCTGATGTGAATGAAGAAACACTTGATAAAGATTTAAAAAAAGAAATAGAAGTTTTAGAAAATACACAAAAAAAAGAACCTTATGAAGGGCAAAGTGAAGAAGAGGAAGAGGAAGAGGAGGATGAGGAAGATAAGGAAGATAAGGAAGATAATGAAGAGAAAATTATTGAAAACGAATATCAAGATAATTTTGAAATATCCGATGAAGAAGACGATGACGATGACGATGACGATGACGATGACGATGATTATTTTCAACGTTTAGATGAATTGAACAAGAGTGATATTATAAACAAGTATCATCCTGAATTGTTAATTAATAATAATAATGAAATAGAGTTATTGTCTATTATAAAGCGTAATGAACAAGGAGTAATAATAGATCCTTTACATAGAACTGTACCTTTCATTACAAAATATGAACGTGCACGTATTATTGGTGAAAGGGCAAAACAATTGAATATGGGTGCTAAAGCATTAGTAGAAGTTGGTCCAGAAGTGATTGATGGTTATTTAATAGCATTAAAAGAATATCAAGAAAAGAAGATTCCGTTTATTTTAAAACGACCCTTACCTAATGGAGGATGTGAATATTGGAAAGTAAAAGACCTAGAATTGATATAAACTCTTAAATATTTAACATGTGTACATTTTGAATGTTCACTATTATAAAATTGAATAAGTATATTTGTATTTTTTATATGAAAAATACAAAATGGAAAATAGAGTACATACATACATCCCCTTTCTACCGAAGAATATAAGCGAAGAAGATGTTAAAAATATATTACGTAATCAAGGGTTTGGTGAAGTTATGAATATAAAAATATATACAAAGAAATATTTCAAGAAACAAAATCCACATTTTAGATATTATGCTTTTATAGATATTCATTTATTTATTACTACTATGGGAAATAATATGAAACATAATTTACAGAACAATAAGACCACACACGTTATGTTTAATAAAAATAATTTTATTGAACATATAGATATAAAACGTTATTTATCATTAGAAGAAAGGATAAATAAGGGTTATAACACGAACAATTCATTTATCAATAGCAAACATTTTGTAGAATTGGATAAAGAAATGACGAAATTATTATGCCTTTGACCTAAATTTCATTATTGTTAAATATAATACAACTAAAAATATTACTCCAGCCCACATGTAAACACATGTTAATAAAAATTTGTTTTCTGCATCATATTTGTAAAGTGATAAAGATATTTCTGAACTTTTTTTTCTGTGACTTAAAAACAGATTTGCTAATATAGGAAAATGAATAATAATAATAATAGAATGAACAAATTCTGTAAAAGGTCCTAAATCAAAATTAAATAAATGTCCAAATTTCGATTGTATATTTTCTCTAATATCTTCAAAATAGTCATCAATCGGTCCTAAAACCTTATTTACTTGTTTTTTTGTCCCATCTGCTACACTTTTTAATTTATCCGGTACAGAGGATATTTTTTTTCCTACTTGTTTCACTTTTTCTTTTCCTACTTCTCCTACTTCTTTCACTCTCTCTTTCACATCATCTCTCCATTCCTTATTTTTTATTGCTGTTGCTCGTTTTTCCATTTCTTTATTGTCGTTATACCGTTCTTCCGGTTTGCGTTCGTCCAACATTTTATGTAATTTTGGTTTAACTTTTGATTCAGCTTTCATATCTTGTTTGCCTTGTGAATAAGCATTTAATAATCCTTGATAATTAGGAAAATTACCTTTAATATTATAATCTGGAACTATTTGGTCTTCTTTATTTTCACTACTCATTATATTATAGTTCTACAAAATGTGTATTTGATTTAACCAACCAAAACGGATATTCTTGGTCTTCAACATTTTCATGATAATAAATACTATTATCATTTTTACTTAATTCAATTAGCTCTTGTTGTTCATCATCTTCTTCTTCTTCATCAGCTACACTTTCTTCTTCATAAATTTCAACAAAGTCATCAAATTCATAATTATCTTCGGCTAGACCAATATTCAAAGCTATTTGTAGTATAGTTATTGATTCTGGTTCTTTTGTACTTGGAATACGATATAATTGATTTTTATAATGTACTGATGTAGCAGACCCTTTTGGTTCATTCGGATAACCATTTGGCCAAGAAAATTCATCTCTTCTATCTTCAACATCAAAAGGTGGTGATTTCCATTTGTCTACCCATTTATAAGAAAATAGTTCATTATTATAATCTTCATCCTTTATATTTTCTTTTAATTCTTTCCAATAAATTACGACTGAATCTGGAGTTTCACTTGGAGGATTACTTTTAATTCCTTGAATCATTTTTCTTCCTTTTGTTTTCACTTCTTCAAATTTCTTTTTTAACTTTTCCATGTATTTTTGATATGCTTCTTGGTCACTTTCGGATTCTTGGTCACTTTCAGATTCTTGGTCACTTTCTTCCTTTTCTTCTTCATCTTCTTTACCTTCTTCATCTTCTGATTCTTCAGATTCTTGGTCACTTTCTTCCTTTTCTTCTTTGGATTTAGTGATATCTTTTATTGTTTCAATCATTTCGTTTGGTGTTTTCTCAATAAAAGAGGGTATAATAGAACCTAAAGTGAATTTTTCTTCTTTTTTTTCAATAAAGGATATGTTTTTAACTAAATAAATAGGTTCATTTAGAAAAACGGCATATCTTTTTAAATCACTACTTTCTTTTAATGCAACACAGGAAAATATAAAATTATCATCTAGCAAAGGATGAACGCTTTTAAGTTCAATCAAGGACATATACCCTTCTTCTAATTTTTTCTCATTTTCACATTTGCCGTTTTCAATATAGCATTTGTATAATGAACTAGGTATTTCAATTGATTTACCATTTTTGTCTTTAATATGAATAAGTTCAGGGAG
>Ga0209632_10004063_pt1 | contig 13103 bp, 12 predicted proteins | sample COG_10_FD_184754 | JGI IMG/M metagenome (GOLD analysis project Ga0209632, IMG submission 184754) | Pelagic Microbial community sample from North Sea - COGITO 998_met_10 (SPAdes) (version 2) | ecosystem: Environmental > Aquatic > Marine > Neritic zone/Coastal water | place: Helgoland, sampling...
GCGCGCTATTTGGCAGTCGGTTCATTCAAGGCAGTTGTTCACGCTTTTTTTCCTAGTTTGTATATTACATCGTCTACTGATTTATTAGTTACTATGAAAGAAGATATGTCAAAAATTGGATGTCATAAAAACAAAGAGAAAGTTGTAGACGAAGAAGAAGAACCTACTGATAAGAAGGAAGAAAAAACCTGGAAAACACAAGGTACATCAACAATGGAAGAAGAACATACTGATAAAAAGGAGGAGAAAATCTGGACAACTCAAGAAACATCAACAATAGAAGAAGAACATACTGATAAAAAGGATGAAAAAAGTTGGACAAATAGAGGAACATCAATAATAGAAGAAAATGATGATGACGATGATTTATTGTAATGAATTGAAGGTAAATAATTGAATTATACGAATTCAATTATTTTCATTTTTTCAAAAAAATATATAAAAGTTCTTTATTTTGACACATCCTTAAACATTTTGTTCCAATTCCAACAATCTGATCTCCAACTTGTATTTACTGGTTTTGTTCTATAATTATCTAAATTAATGGAACTAAAATATTTCTCTGATATGAAATAATCATTTGTAATTTTTTGTTCCAATAGTTCTACTAATTTAAAATTACATTTTGGATTAATTTTTTGAATATTATTAATAAATGTATTTTTTTCGTCTATTGTAATTCCCCCCTTCCTTATAAAATAAATTTTGGATTTATTATTCAATATAATTTGAATAATTTTATTATATCTTCTTTTATATTTTACAATAAATTTATTAATATGTGATGAGTTGTATAATATTGGAACGTCGTGGATACTTTCACAATATGAAAGAGATTTTATATTAATTATTGAATTCCTATGAATTGTAGGATTTTTTTGATTTTGAATAATATTTTCAAAAAATAATATACTATCGATTTTGTCAATGCCTAAAATTGTATTTACTGAATTCATATCCGTCATTAACCAATCAAAAAATAAGGTTTCTTTAGAATCAGTAAATACGTCAATATTATATTTTACATCACACGCATGTCCGATTGAGATAAACATCTATATAAAACCATTATAAACTATATAATAAAAATATTATGTCACGTGGTTGGTAACAAAAATTGGCATTTTTAAATATCAATGGAAACAATATTCTTATCCGAACGCTGTTTGCGTTTAGTGGATTTAGGCATATTTGTATTTTGATTATCGCGTAATGAAGAAATACTTACCATCGACTCGTTTTCATCATTACGTGTTTGAGGATTAACATCGCGACTAGATTTTAATCCGGACAAAAGGTTGTCTAGATCTACGTTTTGTGGACCACGCATTTCCGGTCGTTTAGGTCCTTCATTTGGGTTACTATATTGTTGATTAATGTCTATTCCTTCTTCGCGGAACATTGTTCCACGACCCATGGAAATATCGGGTCTATTTGATTGCTGATTTGTAAATTGCATAGAAGGTCGCTGAGGAGGAGCTTGCTCTTGTGTTTGTACCGGGGCAGGGGGAGGTCCAAAAGAGGTGTTTACTTTCTCGTCGGGATGTAATACACTGTTTACAAATTCAAAACCAGGATTTTGTTGACCCATTGTTTGAGCAGTTGCGGTTGAAAACATTTTCATTAGTTCGGGACTTTGCTTAATAATATCATTAAAACCAGGAGTTGAAGTAGAAAGTGCCTTGTTTGTAATATTTAATACAGCACCACTGAAAGCAACGCGTAACAGTAATGATACTTCTGGTGCCATTTTACCACCTTTGTATTTATCGTGTAATTCAGAGAAAATCTCTTCATAACTGTCAATATCTTCGTTAATTTGCTCACCCCATCCATCTAGATTGAGACCAAAAGGATCAAATGCGGCATTTCCGTATTCAATGGAATTGATTAATGTTGTAAACCACCAACCTTGGAGTTTAATACTATCTTTTTTACGTTTGTCTTCCATGGCACCTTCATATTCGTCTTCAATTTCATCATAATCAGAATCTATCGTGAAGCGAGAGTTGTGCTTAATAAGTCCTTTCTCGTACCATTCATCTAATTTCTTGATCATAGCACGCTTTTTACGACGTTTCTCGCGATCAGTCATTTTACTACTAGATGACTGATTGGGAACCTCGTTCGTTTTCGCGAAACCATCCCATGTTTTAGTATGACCAATACTCTCTACAGTAGCAGAACCAATACCTGATGATGTTTCATGTAATTTCTTAATATCATCTTTTTCTTTGGGTGGTTCACTAGATTTCGAAAAATTAAACAAATTTCCTAAACCACCTAAAGTACTTGAAGACGGTTCATCAACTTTCACAGATTCTACTGAACCCACATTTTTGGATAAATCGTTCAGTTCACTTTCTAAATTATCTAGGTCCGAAACATCTACTTTGGTAGAAGAAGATGCGCTAATTTTTTTATCATTCATTAGCAATTCTAGACCTGGTCCGAAATTAACAGAGGATGGTTCCGACATATTTTCGACAGGTTTATCTTCTTGAAGATTGAAAGAAACGGGTTCTAAATCACTTAATCCAATGTCAATGACTTCCATTGTTTAATTATGATAAAGTTACACAATTAATATTTAAGTTCTCCGCATAAGTAATTATATTTTCGCGTTTCATATACCAGATTCCTTGTAAAAAGGCGTCGGCTAAATCATCCTTCTTTTTCGTTTCAAATATGGGCGTCCAAGAAGATAGTTGGTCGTTTTCTTGGACAAACTTTTCACATATTAAAATTCCGTCATTTTTATGTTTTTTATAACTATTTTCTTGGACATTGTTTATAACTAAATCCTTCAGTTTATTCGATGATGAAACATATTCAATATGCGATTTTGTATCTTGCATAATAAAATATTGTGACAACATTCCTTGAAGTGTTTTCATCCGTGTAGCAATAGTAGATATTTGATTTTCTATGATTACATGTGTTACTTCTTGGACCCATGTTTTTTGGTTTAATTCGTCCTTCAAATTTCGTCCAATGGATATTAAATCAATGTCATTTGCGGTCCTTTTCTTATTTTTCGCAATAGGTTCTAGCATCGTTTCTTGGACTTTGGTTAAAATAAGTTGAATGAAATCCTTTTTTGTTTTAGGAACTTCTAAATTCCATGAATAATCTTTAATAAGTATTTCTAATTCTTCTTTCGATTTCTTTTGAATAACCGATTTCTTAAGATTTGTTTTAGGAAGAGTCCAAGAAAATTGCTTACATGCCATTTTTGCGTGGGTTTCGCAGAAAAAGCGATCATTTTTTGTATATTTTGCCTTTTTTCCACATATTTTAGGATGTTTCCCTTTAATATTGAAATCACAACACGATATTTTGGGCGTTTCGTCCATCAAATTTAATACTCCCCAGTCTTGGACTTGGAATTGGTTATGTTCTACGGTTAAAACACAATATGCCATGTTTTTTATACCAACATCAAAACTAACTACTTTCATTGTATAAATACAAATTTTTGCGTTTATATTTATAATTCTTTAATTTATAAAATGAATGTATTGAAAAGTCCAAGAAGATGAAAAAGAAATATTGACAATATTAGGAAAAAGTTTAAAACACAATAGTCCAAGTAACAATGTGGAAGAATTTATTTCCGTCGCGAATCAATTATCATTACGTTTACCATCTCGTATAAAACGGGAATTGGAAAAATTCAAAAAAAACGGTCACAAATATGGAGCATTACTTATTCGTAATTTGCCAAACGAACCTTTTGTAATAACGCCTAAAGATAATAAAGAACATGTTGGCGAAACGACTATTTTGGCAAATGTCCAAACATTATTCAATGAATATATGGGACATATGGTAAGTTATGAAGCAGAAGGAGACGGATATTTATTCCAAGATATGGTACCAAATAAAGAATTGAGTAAAACACAGACTAGTTTGGGTTCTAATGTGGAATTAGAATTACATACCGAACAAGCGTTTTCTGATTATAGACCGGATTATTTGAGTTTGGCGTGTATAAAAGGCGATAAACATGCATATACCTTTTTCTTACATGTGAATCAAATCATAGAACAATTGACTGATGACGAAATCCGTTATTTAGAAAAAAAGAAATGGAAAATTGGCGTAGATATGTCTTTTGCTCTAAATGGTTGTGATTTTGCGGCTCGCGGACCTTTGCCAATACTAAAATATAATGGACAACATTATGATTTAGTGTTTGATCAAGATTTATTAATGGGGATGTCGATTACATCTTCAAAAATGATTGGTGAAATTGTAGATATTTATTATAAGTGCCGTAACGGATACGTATTACAACCTGGAGAAATATTGATGTTAGATAATCATAAAGTAGTACATGGACGGTCTGTATTTCAACCAAAATTTGACGGAAATGACCGGTTTATTGTACGTTCGTTCATCATGAATGATCTAGAAAAAATTCATGAGAAAACCCATGGAAAACGTACTGTAAAATGTAGATGGAGTTAAGAAACTAACATTTGAAACGTTCCCAATACATATTCTACATCCTCCTTTGTAATATTACGATGTAAAACAATACGAATTAGATTAGTATCCCAACCTGAAATTAAAATACTACGTTCTTTGAAAAATTCCACGACTGTTTTTTCGTTATGAATTGGGTGATCAATCACCACAAACAATATATTTGTTTCCACTTTTTCTTGAGGAATAAATCCAGGTATTTTTGCTATTTCATGAGCAATAAGTTTGGTATATAAATGATCATTTTTGAGCAATCCATTTTGGAAATCGCGAAATCCGATCAATCCGGCATTTGCTAAAACACCACTTTGTCGCATACCTCCACCGAGTGCCTTACGCATGCGTTTCGCCTTTTTAATAAAATCATTTGATCCTATTAAAACAGAACCGACAGGAGCACCCAATCCTTTTGATAAACATACACTCATCGAATCCACATAAGAACCCATTTCAAGAGGAGAAATAGTACTTTCTTGTAACGCGTTCCAAATACGTGCACCGTCTAAATGAATTGGGATATTATGTTGTTTGGATAAATTACAAAGTTCTTGGAAAAAAGATTCTTTCAATACCTTTCCGCCACATGCGTTGTGTGTATTTTCTATACAAATCAAGGATGTAGATGGTTCATGAATATCGTCATCTCGAATTGCCCTTTCAATTTTTGTGATGTCCATGGTTCCATCCTCCTTATTGGGTAAAGTGCGCATACATATTCCGCCAAATTGGGAAGCGCCACCTTGTTCAAAAAGAAAAATATGACTTTGATCTCCTACAATAATTTCGGATCCGCGTCTATCATTCCAACATAATAGAGAACATAAATTACACATGGTTCCTGTGGGGAAAAAAAGAGCGTCCTCTTTTCCAAAATATTCGGCAAATGTAGTTTGTAATTGTTGTACACTTTTGTCTTCTTCATATACATCATCGCCTATTTCAGCAGAAAACATAGCATTGTACATTTCTTGACTGGGTTTTGTGACCGTATCACTTCGTAAATCGATTTTATGGTCCATGCTTATAAATATTACACATAAAAAATTGTTAATATATAATAAATAAAGTTAAAGGCGATTTAATATGAAATTATATAATGAGTACTTGTATCGGTATTGATCTAGGAACAACTTATAGTTGTGTTGGTATTTGGCAAAATAATAATGTGGAAATTATTGCGAACGACCAAGGTAATCGTACAACGCCTTCGTATGTAGCGTTTAATGACAACGAACGTCTTGTTGGAAACGCCGCAAAATCCCAAAGTTCGCAAAATCCTACAAATACTATATTCGATGCTAAACGATTTATTGGTAGAAATTTTTTAGATAGTACTGTTCAATCTGATATAAAACGTTTACCATACGACGTGATTAAAAATAAAGACGGAAAACCTGAGATTAAGGTCATGTATAAAAGAGAAGAACGTATATTTCAACCCGAAGAAATTTCTTCTATGGTATTGATAAAAATGAAGGAAATTGCCGAAAGTTTCATTGGTAGTGAAGTAAAGAACGCAGTTATTACAGTACCCGCATATTTCAATGATTCACAACGACAGGCAACCAAAGATGCTGGTTTAATTGCCGGACTAAATGTTTTACGTATTATTAATGAACCTACTGCTGCTGCCATTGCGTATGGTTTAGATAAAAAAGGCGGAGGAGAGAAGAATATTTTGATTTATGATTTGGGAGGAGGAACATTTGATGTAACAATCATGACAATTGAAGACGGTATTTTTGAGGTGAAATCAACTGCCGGAGACACACATTTGGGTGGTGAGGATTTTGATTATAGATTAATGGATTTCTTTGTTCAAGATTTTCAGCGCAAACATAAAAAAGATATGACCGGCAATAAAAAATCTATGCGTCGCCTTCAAACTGCCTGTGAAAACGCAAAAAAGACATTATCGTCTTCCACGTCCGCATCTATTGAAATTGATTCTCTTTACGAAGGTATTGACTATAGTGGTATAATTACACGAGCGCGATTTGAGGATATTTGTAGTGACTTATTTAGGAAAACATTCGATCCGGTCGAGAAAGTATTGAGTGATGCGAAAATGAGTAAAAGTATGATCCATGAGATCGTATTAGTAGGCGGGTCAACTCGTATTCCAAAAATTCAGACACAACTAAGTGAATTTTTCAATGGAAAGGAATTGTGTAAGAATATTAATCCGGATGAAGCTGTCGCATATGGTGCTGCGGTTCAAGGTGCTATTTTGACAGGCGTAAAAGACGAAAAGGTACAAGATTTACTTTTATTGGACGTGCTGCCACTATCATTGGGTCTCGAAACTGCTGGGGGAATTATGACCAATTTGATTCCTAGAAATAGTACTATTCCTACAAAGAAATCACAAGTGTTCAGCACATACGCGGACAATCAACCTGGTTGTACAGTTCAAGTATTTGAAGGAGAGCGTCAATTTACGAAAGATAATAACAAATTAGGAGAATTTCAATTAAACGGTATTCCACCAATGCCTCGAGGTATGCCACAAATCGAGATTACTTATGACGTTGACGCCAATGGTATTTTGAATGTAAATGCTGTTGAAAAATCAAGTGGTAAGGCAGAGAAAATTACGGTAAATAATGAAAAAGGTCGTTTAAGTGCTGAGGATATTGAAAAAATGGTAAATGAGGCAGAGAAGTTCAAAGACGAAGATTCAAAACATCGTGAACGTATAGAACAACGCAATGCGCTAGATGGTTACATGTTGTCTGTCAAACAATCATTGAATGATGACAACTTGAAAGACAAATGGTCGTCAGAAGATAAGGAATTAATTCAGAATAAACTAAATGAAGTGCAAGAATGGTATGATTCGAATAGTGAAGCATCAAAAGAGGATTATGAACAGAAACAAAAAGAATTGGAACAAATATTTACTCCTCTCATGACAAAAATGTCTCAATCGAATCAACAACCCGATGTTCAGCAAAGCACTGAAACTCAATCACAAGAACCTGAAATGGATGAACCGAAAATTGAAGAAATTGATTAATTATACCGTAATTAAATATATTCCGGTATTAAAAAAATAAAATTGATTGTATTAAAAAATAAAACTGATAATATTAAAAAATATTAATACTATCAATAAAGATGAATTACGAACATGAATGTAACTATATCGAAACAATGAAGGAGGTTTCAATAGAATGTCAGAATTGTATTGAAAAATTTAGATATGCGTCAACGTCAGGTGGTCACCTCACATATTTTACAGATTGTATTTGCGAAGATATAATTATTACCAAATCAATATGTATTCAATGTGAAAAAATACGGAATAGAATAAATACATTAAAGCGCGAAATAGATAATCTGTTATTTTCATTATCTTATGAAATTAAACAATATAGCGACTGCGATGATGATATAAATCATATCCATGACATCTCAAAAGAACTACGCACACTTAATCGAATTTTACGAATAAATGAAATCAATGTAATGAAGTCGTAGCTAATAAATCAGCATGATGGTTTCCAATAGAATGAATATCGTCGTTAGTTGTATGTGCCTTAATATATTGAAATTGTATATTTGGGTATGTCGAAACAAAGTCAAACAATGTTTTCACTAAATATTTGTTGGGAATGTCTTTTTTCCAATTTTGTAATGCGTTCTTTTTGCCATAGTTAGTAGCACATAAAATAGAATAATTGGAATCGGAAACAATAGTAATTATTTTTCCATTTTTAAGATCATCTTTAATAATCTCACACGCTTCTATTATTGCGGTTAGTTCCGCAACATTATTAGTAGGTTTTCCGAAAATTTGTTTGGAGACATTTCTTGAGTCATTATTTCCAAAATACACGCCTATTCCAGCAATTGCTTTTTCATTACCATTATTTGAGCATGCTCCGTCTGTATATACATAATAATCGGGATCATATGGTTCTATTATTTCAACTTCCAGTTGAATATTATTATATTCTTCAAGAAAATGTTTGGCATCGTCTTCATGGGTAAACTTTTTAAACTTAGCATTTTTAAACCCATTGATTTGTTGTTGACATTCTTTCCAAGTATGATAGATTCCAATATTTTCACCTTTGGCAACTGCGTAATAACTCATAATATTATAAAATAATAATTAATTTATAATACGTTTTACTTATATTTATAAAAACAATTTTATTCATCTAAATATACTTTTTTAAATATATTCATTACTTTTTCAGGAGTATATTCAGAATACGCATTCCAGTCTTTTTTTTGTTCTATTTCAGGATTAAAATTTAATAAAATTTGGGTTAAATCGGTTTCATTTGTATACCACAACGCCTTTTTTCCTAATAAATAAACATGACCTAAATCACCACCACAAAAAATAGTAGATATTACGGGTTTATTAAATGTTGAAAATTCTCCTATAGCAATACCAAATGTTTCGCCGTTTTTACGACCCCATATCATAGCATCACAACTGTTAATAAATTTAACCTTTTCATGTAAATCAGTAATCATCGGTAAATGAATAATGTTAGGTAAATCCAAACAAAATTTTGAAAAATTGGCAAATAAAAAATAAATGTGAGAATTTTGTTTAGCAACGTTATATACTACCTCACGAACAAAGGGAATATTAAAGTTTTGTGATCCCCCATAACCACCAAACACAATTGCGTTTGGCGGTATATTAAGTTGTGTTCGCATGGATTCATCATGCTTTGGTAGATTTATCATATGTGGAACTACGGGATATTTTCCAGTATTTCCCTGAACCCAAGGAGAAATAGAACTATATATTTCTCCATGGGGGTCATTACATGAGAAAACGGAATGGATACAATTTTTCGCAACCATACTTAATCTAGAATCAAGTTCACCTGATTTAATGATGTAAATATGTGTTATATTATATTTCAACAAATATTCATCCACCGCTTTAAAATCATTTGCTTCATGTACTACAAAATTTTGTTTAAATTTTTCTATAATAGTACTATTATTTTGCTTATTATTTTTATCATAAAAAATATAAGATTTATTGTTTAAAAGTGTCTGATTATAATATGCGTAGTCAAATAAACTGACACTTGTTCCTCTTTCGCATAATTGATTATCCCAAAACGCAATGTTCATTAAAGATATTATTAACATATGTTTAATTTATTTACATCTTTATTTATAAAGCTGTAAAAATTACTTTGATATTACAACACCATCATCTTTTTTATCATCAATATTGAAAAATTTTGTATTTAAACCAAAATAATTACGTATTTTAGTAATACGCATTTCAATATATCCGGATGTAAGTAATATGAAACTTGTAATAGTGGTAATATCGGTTAATTCGGGTAGTTTTCCATGTTCAAATCCGGCAATTAGATCAAACGGAGAAGGTATTTTTCGAATAATACGTCTACCTAAATATGCGAATGAAACTAATAGCGCAATCATAAAACACAATAATACAAAATCAGTTACAATATGGTCGTGTTCATCAAGTTTCTCTTGATTCGGGAGTGTAAAACGGTCAATACCAATATTTATTAATATAGCAAAAATGAATTGAATCACAGATAGGTAAGCAATATCTAAACCCCGAACGGTTTTATAGGTAAAATCTTTGCCTAAATAAGATTCAACTTGTTTTAACATATAATATATAATAAGAATTATTTACTTAGTTGCGAGAATAATTGGTCTTGTGTTAATGTAATGGGTTCATTACGTTGTTGTAATTCATCGCGACTTAAATACAATTGTTTTAAATCACTTTGTTCCTGTAACATAGTTGATCGTTCTTTATATTGTACTTGACTAGGGGTTTGATGTGTTTCACTTTGAAAACCTTGCTCATCGGTTGTAAAACGCTGAAAATACCCAGCATCATTACACGCTTCACGAAAGTTGTCTTGGGCAATTTGTTGAGAATTGTCTATAAGATATTTGCGATATTCCCAATTTGACTTAATATTATTTTGTTTTAAGATATTACTGTTTATTACTGCTTCAGGTTGATAAGCAGCAATTAAAGAACGACTATCTGTCATTCGTGATGGCATATTTTGATATATATTATTTGTGCCATATCCCATTTTTGAATTTGTAGAACATTCAAGAGTATATGCGTTTTTTAATGGTTCTGATTGTGGATAAGAAAACATTATATATTTCTTATACATAATGTTTTCTAACAAATGAAATTATTGATGTTCTTGGATTAAAGATAGAATTTGTGCCTTCTTCATTTTGGAAGCATCTTCCACCCAACCTTGTTCGGTAATATAGGCTTTCAATGTGCCTAAATTCATTTTGCTAAAATCAGGTTTTTCGATTTCTTCCACAATTTCAATTTTTGTAGGTTCTAAAGTATCTAAAGACTCGGGTTCTTGGGTGTTTGGTTGAATATTTTCTAAAATATCTACAACCAATTCTTCAGAATTATCATCAGTATCTTCGGTAGGACGGATTTCCTCTACACTAATATTGTCCTCCTCGTCTGAGACAATGATCTTGTCCTCGTCATCACTGTCCTCGTCGTCACTGTCCTCGTCGTCACTGTCCTCGTCGTCGTCGACCTCTTCATTTATCATATGCTTCATTTGTTCATAGATTCCAATATTTTCACTAGAAACAGGTTGATTTGAAACATTGTGCGGATAAGGAGTCGATGGTCGATTCATTAACGATAGACTCATTTTAATATTGTTAAGTTCTTGGGCTAAATTGTTGATAATTTCAAACATAGTATCTTGTTTATTTTCTGCGACGCTTAATCGTTGTTTAAAATGATAAATGAGTAATAAAAGAAGTACAAAAGTTATTCCTAAACTAATTACAAATGATGTTTCCATGAAACTAAATGCCATTTATATTACGAAAACATAAATACTCGATTATCTAAACGAACAAAATATTATATGTAATTAGTGTATAATGGAAAATACGGATCAAGTAAATAATGAAAATATTGATAAAATGTCTAAAATAGAATTGGGAGCAAACAATAATTCACGAACTATTATTATTGTGCTCGGCATTTCTCTAATTTTATCCCTTTTAGGAGTAAATTTTTTTTATATGATAGGCAACGTTTTAGATAAGTTTTTCAGTGGATTGAAATATTATTTTTTACAGTTGCTTACATCATTGGGATTTTATAGTGGTGCTGTGATTAATACAACTGCCGATATTGTAGGTGATACAGCAAAAACAGGCATTGATATTGCTGAAGGGACTGTTCAATCTGTTGGTAATTTATTACAAAATAGACCCAATATGGGTGGTACTACTTTGGAACAACAACAATGGAATATGAATGTTTTTGACTTAAATCCGACACCATTAGATGAACAAAATCAATCATTACAACAACCCCCGAATCAAATGAATGAACAACAACAAGTAAAAGTTCAAAATATCAACGATAAAGTTACACAATTTGCGAATAAGATAAATGATAAGAAAGGGTTATTGTTAGAATTAGATAATGAAATTAATGAAAGACACACGATGTTAAAATCAATGCCAAATGAAAATATCAGTTCTGATTTACAATGGTGTCCGATCGGTGCAGACAAAAAACAAGGTTTATGTATGCAAATTGGTAAAAATGATAAATGTATGTATGGAAAAACATTTGGTTCTAAAGAACAATGCGAACAAACTATTTCTAAAGATTCGCTAAAAACTATGAAAAAGTATGACAACAGTTATTTTCCAAATTGGGGGAATCCAATGACGCCTCCTCCTCCGGGTGCTTTAGCACCACCTAATTGCCAAAGTTCTTGTCAACCATTGCCTGGTATGTGCCTTCAACAGAAACCAATGTGTGGTCAAATGAAACAAATGCCGTTACAAACCACGCCATCGCGTGGACAAATACAGCAAGGATTGCCGCCTGTTTCTCAGCAACAAATGGGACAACAGCAACAACCGCAACAAATGCCTATTCCCCCTTTACCAAACAGTCAACCGATGAATGTATCACCTCCAGGGGAATCAAATCCAAGTCCTTCTGAAAACACACAACCCAGTCCAAGTCCTTCTACTCAATACAACGCAGATATGGATAATATAGACTATCAATCTTTTTCACCCGCACCGTCTAGTGCTCCAATTGATTATAGTGGTATGATTATAGCGTCAGCACCATCCCCATCCACAACTACTGAACCCGTAATTACACCATCCACAACTACTGAACCCGTAATTACATCTTCTACGCCCGCATATATAGAAGGTTCATCACCATCCACAAATGTAAATATCCAGTTGTCAAAAGATGGAATTTTTATACCAGAAAAAGCATTAGGAAAATTTGGAAAATATATGGGTAATGATGAAAAAATAGTTCAAAAAAGTCATAGTCCAAATCAACATGTATCTGCGCCAGGTTCTATGATGAATGGAGAATTAAATACAAGTATTTCTAATTTAACAAAAGCAATTAACAAAAACACGTTGTCTCGCGATGAAATGGAAAACATATCCATTTCTACGCCAGCAATTAACAAAAATACATTTTCTAGCGAAGATGTGGATAAATCATCCAATGCTATGCCAGAAATTTCAAATATGTCATCAATGCCAAAACCCCCACCAACAAAATCAAACTGTTTAGATAGAGCAAA
>Ga0209632_10004065_pt1 | contig 13098 bp, 10 predicted proteins | sample COG_10_FD_184754 | JGI IMG/M metagenome (GOLD analysis project Ga0209632, IMG submission 184754) | Pelagic Microbial community sample from North Sea - COGITO 998_met_10 (SPAdes) (version 2) | ecosystem: Environmental > Aquatic > Marine > Neritic zone/Coastal water | place: Helgoland, sampling...
GAATAAATAGTCCCGTGAATAACACAAGCACGGCACCGGCTGTGACACTCAACCAATCATTAAAGTAAAATATAAATTGGCTTATTAATGCTGTGATTATTAGCAAAAAACCATATGTTTTTCTACGTTGCGGATTGGGAATTATATAACTACCAACAGCTAGTGAGTTTAAATCTTCAGGGATAACCTGCTTATCTGCAGCTTCTTGTGAAATTTCTATTCTGTCAACCATTAGAATTCAAATTCTGGTTCTGTCACGTCATCAATAATAAAGTCCACTAATGACGCGATATCTAAATTATTTTTGCTTTCGCTATTAAGAATATTTAAAGATCCCGTGTTGTTCGATAAATCTTTTTCACCAATAATTAAAGTCAGTGGTATATTTTGTTTCTTCGCATCATGAATCTTCTCACCTAACCTTATGTTTCTATCATCAATTTCAAAACGTACACCAGATAATTTAGCAGTTATGTTCTTTACATAATCTGACACATCACCAATGGTAAGTATCTTTAACTGCGTAGGTGCTAACCATGACGGAAATTCTCCTGCATAATGTTCGATGAGAATTCCTGTAAATCTTTCAATTGAACCCAACAAGGCACGATGTATCATTACTGGTCTATCTTTTGAATTCTTGGTAGATACATACTCTAAATCAAAATTATCTGGTTGCGCAAAGTCAATTTGAATGGTTGATAATTGCCACCTTCTACCTATGGCATCTTTGACGTGAAGATCGATTTTTGGTCCGTAAAATGCACCCTCTCCCTCTGCAGTTACAAAGTCAATCCCCTCGTCTTCTAATGCTACTTCTAATGATCTAGTAGCTATGTTCCAATCTTCATCGTTCCCTATAGCTTTATTAGGTTTAGTTGATAAATCTGCTTCAATATTTTTAAAACCAAAGGATTTAAGTAATGCAATTGAGAATCGAAGTAGATTGTTTACTTCAGTGTTAATTTGATCAAACGTACAAAATATGTGGGCATCATCTTGTGTGAAACCCCTTGCTCTAAGCAAGCCATGTAAAACTCCTGTTTTTTCAAATCGGTAAACAGAACCGAGTTCGAACAATCGTAGTGGCAATTCTTTATAGGAACGTAATTCACTCTTGTAGATGAGTATATGAAAGGGACAGTTCATAGGTTTAAGATAGTATCTATCGTCATTATCCTTACTTTGCAAAGGTGGATACATTCCCTCCTCATAATGTTCTAAATGACCAGAAGTTTCCCAGAGAACCGAGCGGCCAATATGGGGTGTATTTACAAAATCATAACCATTATTAATATGCGCCTTCTTACTATAGTTTTCAATTGTATTTCTTAATAAGGCTCCATTTGGTTTCCATAAAAATTGCCCGGGACCAAGTTCGTCTGCAGTTGTGAAAAGTTCTAACTGTTTACCTAGTTTCCTATGATCACGTTTCTCAGCTTCAACTCTACGTGTTAAATACTGTTCTAGATCTTCTTTGTTGAACCAACTAGTTCCATATATTCTTTGAAGTTGAGAATTATTTTCATCTCCCCTCCAGTAAGCTCCACCTAGACGAGTTAGTTTAAAGTGTTTTATAAAACCTGTGTTAGGAACATGTGGGCCTTTGCATAAATCAATGAATTCGTTATTTGAATATAAAGAAACTTTAGAATCTTCAACACCTTCTGTTTCATCCGCACTATCAATTAATTCCATCTTGAATTGCTGATTCTTAAATAATTCCATCGCGTTTGATTTTGTTTGTGTAGATTTTGTGAATTGTTGGTTTGCTTTCGATAGTTTCAGCATTTCCTTTTCAATCTTTGGTAAATCAGCATCGCTAATATTTTCTTTAAAGAGAAAATCATAATAAAAACCATCTTCTATGTCTGGACCCACTCCATACAACGTACCAGGATAGAGGTTTAGAACTGCTTGAGCAAGAAGATGTGCTGACGAGTGCCTGAGTATAGACAAAGATTGTATGTCTTTTTTTGTAAGAATTTTAATTGAAGCGTTTTCTTTAATTACATAAGACGTATCATAGAGTTCTCTATTTATCTCTATAGCTACAGCATCTTTACCTAATTTTGGACCTATATCAAAAGCTACTTCCTCACCAGTTATAGCTTTCTCGTATGTGCGTACTGATTTATCAGGTAATGTTATTTCAATATTCATTTGTTCTAATATTAGTGAAACTTAAGAACTATTATTTTCAACAACAAAAAACCTATAAGAATTTATGTTTTAATAGATTATGAAGAAAAAGGTTAAAATAGAGGTTCATTCTGATTTTATACAAATAAGCTTTAATGATGTTCTAAAAAAACATACAGTCATTTGTGAATTTGTTGGTTTAAATGTGTATCAATTAGTACTAAACAAAATAACAGTAATTAATAGCAAAAATACACATGCAGACATAAGTTCAACGGAGTTAAGGAAAATAAATATTCACACATTGATAAAGAGATCTATAAAACTAATCAATGCATATATTAAGTTGGATAATAAAAGTGTTCAAAGTAAGATAAACTTTACTTATCAACCAGACCTAGATTATCGTAAATTATTAACAGAAGTACATAAAAACACTCATAAGACAGATAGAAAAACTTTTCTTGCTAAGTTTTCTTACGTATATATACAAACGTGTCTTTCTTACGAAACTAATATCACAACTGTTTTAGCTAACAACACTGGATACTCTAAAAGCTATATTAAAAATATTATTAAAGAGGCTTTTCAAAAGGGTTATTTAAAATCGTCCTCTAAAGGTATTTCAGGAGGACATCTTTCTAGCAAAACTATTAACTACTTGAAACAGTAACTCCTAAGATAACAACGTCTTCAACTGGTTTATCACCTTCAGCTGTTTGTACAGAAGCTATTGAATCAATTACATCTAGACCAGCTGTAACTTTACCAAAAATTGTGTATTGGTAAGGTAATGGATAATCAACATGCATAATAAAAAACTGGCTGCCGTTTGTATTTGGGCCCGCATTAGCCATGGCTAATATACCTTTTTCATAAGGTTGTTGATTGTTGAGTTCGTCTTCGAAGGTGTAACCAGGAAATTTTCCATATTCTCCGTGTCCAGTTCCACTTGGATCTCCACCTTGAATCATGAAACCAGAAATAACTCTGTGAAAAATTATGTTGTCGTAGTATCCATCATTTGAAAGTGATATAAAGTTATTAACTGTTATTGGTGCAGTATCACTAAAAAACTCAACAGATAGATCCCCCATTGAAGTTTGTATTACTGCTGTGTATGATTTACTCTGATCAATACTCATCTCTGGCATGGATGAATATACTTTTTCGTCACTCATTGTCGATTCTCCTTTATTATCTTGTATTGTAGTTTCGGTTATCTCTTCAACTTCATTAGAACCACAAGCACTAATAAAAAGTGAGATAATCAAAAATCTGTATATATTTTTTTTAAGCATTTAGATTACTTAACCTAACTTTAGAAATTGCACATAAATTATCACCATTATATATTTTAGCTTCCCATAACTGTGATCGTTTACCCAATTTAAGTGGTGAAGCTGTGCATACTAATAAACCTTCTTTGGAAGATTTTAAAAAGTCAGTATTATTGTTCACTCCGACCCAGGTACCATCCTGAGTAAAGTACGCAGCATAAGAAATAGCCGCTTCTGCCATAGAAGAATAAAGGCCACCATGAACTAGACCCATGGGTTGATGTAGATTTGAAGTAATTTCTATTTCTGTCCTTATGAAGTTTTCCTTTAGCTCGATAATTTTATGGCCATAAAGGTCATCAAAGGTACCTTCTCCAAATTGTATGTCATTCATATTTTTCATATATCTTTTTTAGCCTTTTCTCACCAACGCCTAAAACAAACCACCATATTCCTGTTGTAAGCGTAATTATTGTAATTCCTGATAATACTAATGTGTAATAAAAAGAATCAGACAAGTTTATATTGAGTAATCCGTATATATAGATTGCGGCTCCATAAACTGTTATAAATAAAGTTACAAACGAAAACCAGCTGAATGCAGAACCCAACCCTGCAACTACAATCTTTCTATCTTGTATTGGAAAAAAATAACTATTTTCAAGTTCATGAGCAATTAAGGTATTTTGACCATTTTCTTTATTGATAGCTTTTTCAAGGTACTGGCTAAAATTTCTTGAAAATATTAAATAATGTGCATGAAATGATAGAAGAACTGCGCCAAAGAGTGATACAAAAGGAAGAATATAAAAGGTCAATTCATTTACAAATATAAGCATGGTTATGGTGATAATCATTATTAACCGTACATCCGTCAAAAACTGTTGATGATAGTACCTATTCATCTTTCTCATTCGTATGAGTTGATCATTCAGAACTTTTAAATTATCCATAGGTTAAAGTTTATATAAGATATGTTTAAATCAAAGTACACATTGTGGATAATTGCATTCTTGATTGTTACTTGTTTATATAATATTTTTTCAATTGTTCAAATTGAATTTAATACTGTTTCTCTTTACAGTTTCAAGAAATTTACAATTGAATGTGGAACTATTTATGATTTACTTTCAAATAATGTAGATTTCACGACTAACAAAAATCTTAGTATGAATAGATCAATTTGTGTGAATCAAGCTGTAGTTACCTTATCTACTTCAGTTCTCAGCATTATATTTCTAACTTTTCTCTTTTCATATGCATATAAAATCTTTAAAACAAAAGATGATTACGAAGACATGAACACACTTTTAGCCATCTTGAGACGCAGGAATAAATAATCCCTATAATCATGTTATGAAAATTGGTGCATTCATACCACAGGGTTGGCGGATGGATTTATCTGGTATATCACTGGAAAATCAATGGGAAACAATTTTACAATCTGCCGATAAGATTGAGTCGCTTGGTTACGAATCAATTTGGGTATACGATCATTTCCATACAGTTCCAACTCCTACACAAGACCCTACCTATGAGTGCTGGTCCCTTATGGCTGCACTATCTCAAAGAACATCTAAAGTTCGTCTTGGCCAAATGTGTACTTGTAACTCATATAGAAATCCATCATATTTAACAAAGGTGGCATCAACTATCGATGTAATGTCTGGAGGCCGTCTTGAATATGCCATTGGTGCGGGTTGGTATGATCAAGAATATGCAGCATATGGCTATAGCTACCCTTCTGCTGGAATACGATTGAAAATGCTTGAAGAATCTTTGATCATATATAAAAAAATGACAACTGAAGATCTTGCTACATTTAAAGGAGAGCACTACGAAATAAATGAGGCAATTAACCAACCTAAACCACTTCAAAAACCGCATCCTCCCCTATGGGTTTGTGGTGGTGGAGAGAAAGTTACTCTTAAGTTATTAGCTAAATATGGCGACTATGGTAACTGGGATGTAGATGTTGAAGGCTTCATAAGCAAATCAGAGATACTAAAACAGCATTGTGATAATGAAAATCGTAATTATGAAGACATTGGAAGAACGTTACATACAAATGTTATTATCGGGAACGATCAATCAGATTTAAATAATAAACTCGAAAAAATAAGTAATGATACAGGTATACCTAAAGATATTTATCTTAAAAAACCACTGGTAGGTGTTAAGAATGAAGTTTTCGATAAAATAGACGAGTTTGAATCACATGGTTGTGTCTATTTAATTTCTTACATTGCGGATATTGTCTGGGGCGATACCTTAGATATCTTAAAAGAAAAGCTCTAGAAATACGGAAGCCCCCAATGAAGAGGGCTTCCCAACAGGGCTGCGTATCACACTTAATTGAAACGCACTATTAGATTACCACGGTAGTTATTGAAAAGTAAAGTTATTTACCCGAAACTAGGTGATGTGGTGTTAGGTACAAGTGAAATCCAGACTTTACCCTTAGGTACGAAGAGTTCATTCCCGTTTTTATCTACAATATGAAAAGGATCAAGGTTGGATCCTCGTTTCCAAAAAACATCTAGAATTTTTCCTTGATGTAAAATAATTGCTCTACCGTTTCCGACAGTCTTTACAGATGGTAATTGCAATGGATGAATATAAGGTTCACAAAATAGGGCTATAACTGTGGTTGTACTTATTTGCCCCTGATTACCGTTTACATCAACCCAGTTATGTACATTTCCTGATGAACTACCTTTGTATGCGTCATAATATGATCTTACATAATTGCTTCCATTCCATGTCCATTTTGTTTGTGTTTGGGATGAAAAAGTAAGATTTAAATATGTATTTGCAGCCCAGTTTGAAACTATTGGGTCGCCCCAAGCAAATAGTGGTTGTGGTGTAGTTGATTTCACATACCCTTTGGCAACAGCTAGTGACTTAAGTTTTTTAGTATCGGCATAAAGATTATGTGGTGCATTTCTGCTGGAGATTCTAAAATACTCAGGTCTTCTATCTGTAATAACAGGAACCCCCATGTCAATAATTTCTGGTATCAATCCTCCAGTTGCACCACTAGCTACAAGTACTCCCCCTAATGGTCTAAGTACAGTTGGATCTGTAGGTCTTGCAGACCTAATTGGTCCATGATAAGTAGTGTCACTCTGGTAAAATATATTAATAAATCTCGTCATTCCGCCTTCTACCAAAACTTCTACTACAGCATCTGCATTTTGTGGTCCAGATTGAGGGCGTGCTCTTACGTTATTGTCATTTTTTATACCTATCACAATGGAATTATTAGCATTTGGACTCATGGGTAATCCGTTTACAGGTGAATTTATTCCATGTGTATAGTTTTGTGTGGATACAGGTCCAATAGATGTATAAACTTTCTCTTTTATTAAAGACCATCTTGCTTGAAGATAAGAATTTAATTCGTTCTGAGAATTTACTTGTGCAGTCTTTCCGAATCTGTAAACAAACACTGGATAAAAGCAGGGATCTGGAACCCAGACATCTATTGTGTTAACGTAACCCTCAATACAATTCTCGTTGGGATTGTAGTTAATAAGATCAATTGCAGAATTGGCTGAGGAAGCTGTGCTTACTGGAGACTGTGTAACTTCTGAAGTATTTTCTGTGTTTAAGTCTGTATTAAGAACGTACGCTGACTCTCCTAAAATTAAGGCTTTATTGGTTTTTGTTCCAACAACACCATCGGCAACTAAACCAGCCTTGTTTTGAAAAGCTTTAATGGCTCTTTGGGTGCCTGGACCATTTAACCCATCAATAGTTCCTGTATATAAACCTAATTCCTTGAGAGTTTTTTGATGGGACTCTATTTCTTCGGAATACTGTAGGTTGTTGTTGGTTTCATTACCATTTAAATTATTAAAATTACTCGTGATATTTACTCTGTCTAGTAATCTCAGGCAGGTTTGAGGACCTAAAATACCATCAACGATAAGACCATTTTTGTCTTGAAACGAACGTAAAGCAGCTTTAGAAGCAGAACCTATGTTTCCATCAATTTTTCCTTCGTAATAAGCATATGACTTAAGAACAATTTGCAACATATACTCATTCCGGACAGGATGAGTTGAATATTCATCGACACATGAATAATCAGAAATATTATAAGACGTACTACTTAGGAGAATCGAAATAAGAACTGAAGCTAGCAATTAGCTATCAGACCAAGTTATTTCACCGTCAGTAGGAACAATATGAACCCATTGTGAACTAGGAGGTACTTGTATAATATTTTGCTCAGTGTCTGTAAATGTAAATGGTTCATTTATGTCGTTTCTTCTCCAGGTACCTTCAATAACATTTCCATCATTAAACACTGTTACGGGACCAACACCCACGGTTAAGATACTGGGTAATGTTGTATTTTCGTCATTATAAAGAGGTCCCTGAATGACTACTACAGTTTGTGTTTTCAATATGTCAGTGTAGTTTCCATCTTGGGTGATAAAGTTATGGGCTACTGCTTCTTTATTTGGTGCATATCCATCTACAATGAAGCGCTCATATGAAGATTCGCCAAGTTTCCAAATAACTGTAGTGAATTCACTATATTTAATTGTGACTCTTGCTGCACCTTCATTCCAATTTGTTTGATCATTACCAAACGAATATAGTGGTTTTGGTCCTGGTTGAAGGAAGTAATAGCCTTTGTCAGTAATTACATCTCTAACCAACTCTGTGTCTGCATAGAGGTTATGCGGTGCGTTACGATTAGAAATTCTAAACATTGCTGGTGCCCCAGTTTCTTCTAGCACAGGTACCCCAGATTCCCTAATAGTTGGTATTAAGCCTCCAGTTGCACCTGAAACTACAAGTGTTCCCCCATAAGGCCTAATTACTGTTGGGTCTGTAGGTCTTGCTGACCTAACCGGACCCAAATAAGTTGATGATTTATCGTGGAAAAATGCAAGAAAACGTGTCATTCCACCTTCAACTAGTAATTCAAAAACTGCATCAGCTTCTTGAAGACCTGACTGTGGTCGTGCATTAATATTATTATCAATTTTAAATGCAAGGACTCTTCTTGGTCTTTTTAGCCAAAGTTCTGGTGCAATCTCTAACCCAGTGAGTGCTGACATTCTTTCTACATCAAATATATATTCTTCAATTACGGGAGTGTTCTCTTCTGGTGAACTTACTGAAGTTGTATTAGTCGAATCTTCTGATGTGACATTAGTTGAGGTTGTTGACACCTGATCATCTGCTACTTCAGTTTCTGAGGAACAAGCTATTAGTGATAATATAAGTAGAATTAAATATATTTTTTTCATCTGCTCTTATATTAGCGCTGAAAAAATTAACTTTACCAGATTTAATTTGGAATTATCAATCTGGTAGTAAGTTAAACGTTTAAATACCTTTGTACCTTTTTTATTGGAAGTGAACCATACGGGATCAACAAACGGTAGTTTAAATTTAGAATAAAGAACTCCTTTAAGCGGAGATTCAAAAAAATAAGCATTATGAACATAGCCTTGTCCACTTTGAATATCGGAATCTTTGTTACCAGGAAATCCACCCCAAGGCATGGTTGGGATAATAAATCCTAATGCAGGCCACTCATTTATGGCTACAGTACCATAATTAAGTTTTTCAGTGTATTTACTTGTATGAATTTTATTTTTTTTATTGTTATGACGTTTAATTAATACAGCAGCACCTAAATTTCCCCAAACTTGATTATTAACATAGTCAATTGATTTTTCTACAAAATCTGATTCATCAGAGTATTCGATGTATTTAAAAAATAACGTTGATGACCATACTTCATTTTGCTCAAAAAAGTCATTGAGTTCTAAATCCTTTGTAAGATGTGGTGTAGAACAAGTTAAGTCATTTTCTTGTGTAATGAGTTCTGATTCTTTTAATGAATTAAGAGTTTCACTACTTTTCGGATAGTAAGCAAGCCGATCTTTTTCTTTTGAGAGTTGATTTTTTATCGCCGATACTAATTTGTTGGTATGCTTCCAACCTTTTGGTAGAACAACTACTTGTGCAGCAATACAATTGAAACCATTGTTATTTAGTTTCGCAGTTACTATTTTCCGGGCCTGGTATTTTATTTCAGAGGAAGACCATGTTCCTGGGTGAATTATAAATGGTGTTACATTACCTAGTTCTGTAGTAAATGGTTTTTTGTTAACTTTAGAAAGTGTTTTTTTGCCTTTATCTTTTTCTTCTAATGTTGAACCATAAACAATATTTTCATAAGTTATATCAGAACCAGTGAGGTGCATATTCGTTATGCCTGTATGTTGAGTCATATAACTTGAGACATCAACATTACCTGTTGTTACAATCATAAATCCGTTATTTATGAAGTTTTCGAATACTTGTTCAAAAACTGGCTTTAAGTAGTCATTTACTGGGTTTAACTTCAGAAGAATACAGTGTCTATTAACTACCATGTCAAAAATTGTGTCAAGTAAGGGGATTGAGGATACGTTGCCAGCACCAAGAATCAATGTTATACCTTTTTTAAAGCCTAACCTATTCCCAAATCCTCTAGCATTTAATATATCAGCATTAGACATATTTTTATGAAAATGAACTTCTGCTTCGACAAAAGGGAATAAAAGTTTCTCAATACTTTTATTTGGAAAAACGTGAATTTTGTTTTGATCTATATCTTCTTCGGATATTGTTGAGCTGTCTGATCTCAAATACTCAATATAGTATTGAAGTGCTATTGTCGAGGCAAATGGACCACCTAGCCATTCTTCACCCTCTGCAATTGTGTCTTTTATGCCCTTATTGTCAGCACCAATAGTTGCCCAGAAATATGCAATATTTTTAATATTTTGAATTGATTCCTCAAACATAATTGCTAGTGCTTCATTTGATAATTCAGAAAATGATTTCGAGTTTAGACGAAGTGTGGAAATGTACCTATCTACATCTAATGTTGAAACTGTCATAATGACAGTCTATTCAGTTAATTCAAGAAGTTCAAAATCTCCCCAATGAACAGTAAGGTGTTTTGCAGGTATTAATTCATTTGGTCGACCTACTGGAAGGTTTTTGGGATAATCTGTAAGGTTTACACCTGGTGCGCAAAGTTCTTCGATAATATGTTGAATGCTTTCTGCTAAGTCGTCCAAAGTTTCTACAGTTTGTGTTTCAGTTGGTTCAAACATTAATGCCTCTTCAACTATGAGTGGAAAATAAATTGTCGGTGAATGAAAGCCTTTATCTAATAAAGCTTTTCCAACATCATACGCTTTAATTTTATGTGATTTCTTTAAATCCTTCACTGTAGCCACAAATTCATGCATGCATGGTTCGTTGTAAGCAAGAGGGAGATATTTTGATACTTTTGAACTCAAGTATCTTGCATTCAATACTGCATAGGATCCTAATGTATCTAATCCCTCTTTACCTAAAAGTTTCATATATACAAGTGCGCGTAGAGCTACTAAAAAATTGCCATGATAACCGTGCATACGGCCAATACTGTTTTCTGGTGTGTACCAGTAAAAATTGGTATCACTTTTTTCAACTATAGGACCAGGTAAATATTCCTTGAGAAAACTTTTAACAGCAACAGGACCTGACCCAGGCCCACCGCCACCATGTGGGGTTGCAAATGTTTTATGTAGATTTGAGTGAACAATATCAAAACCCATATCCCCTGGTCGGCAAACTCCAACTATTGCATTGAGATTTGCTCCATCGTAATAAAGTAATCCCCCTGCCTCGTGAATAATGTTTGAAATTGTTAATATTTCCTCTTCAAATAATCCACCAGTATTCGGATTTGTTAACATTAAACCTGCAGTATTTTCATTAACTTTTGAGTGTAGGTCATCAATATTAACCATACCTCTGTCATCGGTAGCTACTTCGACGACTTTAAAACCTGCCATTCTAGCTGAAGCTGGATTAGTTCCATGTGCGGAATCAGGTACAATAATTTCAGTTTTGTTGGATAAATTCTGGTTTTCAAGATATTTTTTAATGATTAATAATCCTGTAAGTTCGCCAGATGCACCGGCCGGTGGTTGAAAACTAGCAACATCCATACCTGTTATTTCTGTTAGATAGGATTCAAGAATATTAAGAATTTCTAATGTTCCTTGAGTAAATTCTGAAGGAGTGGCTGGATGAGTATTTGAGTAAGCCCCAAGAGAAGCGACATAATCTGCAAACCTAGGATTGTATTTCATCGTACATGAACCCAACGGATAAAAACCTAAATCTACGGCAAAGTTTCTATGAGCTAATCGTGAATAATGCATAACTAAATCATGTTCGGATACTTCAGGCAATGGAGCTTTTTCATTTTTCATAGCCGGATGGTTAAAGTCAACCTCTGGGACATCTAATTTAGGATACTTTGAGGCACGGCGACCAGGTCTTGAAAGTTCTCTAATTGTTGGTTCTGATGCTCCTCCTACTAAAGGAAGAGAACTTGCATTACCTCCACTAACCATTATTAACCTCACTGAATTGTTTTACATAATTATCAATTTCATCTTTAGTTCGTTTTTCAGTCAAAGCAACTAGCAAAAGATTTTCACTATATTCGATACCAGCTAAGAATCCTCTATTTCCCATTTCTGAAATTATTTTTTTAGCAGGAAGTGTTGTCTCAACAATAAATTCTCTTAATGAGGATTTATTGTTTATAACATTAAACCCTTTTTCTATTAACTGTGATTTCATATATATTGCTTTTTGTATTGCTTGATAACCTACTTGGTATATACCTTCAGGTCCCATCCAAGATAAATGTATTGCTGAACCGATAGCATTTAATGTCTGATTAGTGCAAATATTAGAAGAAGCTTTTTCTCTTCTAATGTCTTGTTCTCGAGCTCTTAAAGTCATAACATAGGTTTTCTTATGATTATTATCAATAGTTTCTCCAATAATGCGACCGGGAACTAATCTAGCTAAATCTTTTTTAGTAGCAAACCAGCCAACTGTTGGTCCACCAAAAGATAAAGGTGTGCCAATAGATTGGCCCTCTGCAACAACTATATCAAAACCCATTGATCCTGGTGTCTTCAATACACCAAGCATTGATGGGTCAACATAACATATTGTAATTACACCTTTAGATTGAGCTTTTTTAACTAAATTTGATAGGTCTTGAGCAGAACCTTCATAATGTGGAAAAGAAACAACAAAAGCTGCATCTTCATCAGTAAATTCATAATCCTCTGGAAAAAGATAATCTGATAATGGAATGTAATTAAGGTCAAATTTTGACTTATCAATTAGTGTATTAACAACCTCTTTAGTGTTTGGATTAAATCCACTAGAAATAACAACTGAATCACGCTTAGTTTTATTTATAGCTACAGAGATAGCTTCAGCGACTGAAGTTGCACCGTCATATAAAGACGCATTAGCTAGTTCCATTTCAGTTAAGTCGCATACTAAAGATTGGAATTCAAACAATACTTGTAAAATCCCTTGTGAAATTTCAGCTTGATAAGGTGTGTAAGATGTCATAAATTCTGGTCGCATAGTAAGAGACTTAACAGTAGGAGGTAAATATACATCGTAATGTCCACCACCAGCGAAACAAATTAGGTTATTTCTGTTTTTATTCGATATATCTTCAAAGTATTTTGTTGCTTCAAGTTCTGACAATGAATCTTCTACGTCTAGTCCGTTTTTTATTAGTAAATCATCTGGAATATGTTTAAATAATTCATCCAGTGAGGAG
>Ga0209632_10004067_pt1 | contig 13091 bp, 17 predicted proteins | sample COG_10_FD_184754 | JGI IMG/M metagenome (GOLD analysis project Ga0209632, IMG submission 184754) | Pelagic Microbial community sample from North Sea - COGITO 998_met_10 (SPAdes) (version 2) | ecosystem: Environmental > Aquatic > Marine > Neritic zone/Coastal water | place: Helgoland, sampling...
AAATATTAATCTAAATTATAAGGGGCTAATTGTAGCCCCTTATATCATTCTCTTTGAAATATGAAAAAAGCAATTGTCATTGGTTCGGGTTTTGGTGGGCTCGCAATTGCATGTCGTTTAAAGAAATATAATTTTGATGTCAAACTTTTAGAAAAACAAGGTGATCTTGGAGGGAGAGCAAGAACTTTCACTCATAATGGTTTTAAGTATGATGCTGGTCCAACAGTTATTACTGCTCCATACTTGATTCATGAGCTATTCGAAATGCATGGAAAAGATAGTAAAAATTATTATAATTTAATTAAAGTTAATCCATTTTATAGATTTGTATTTTCTGATAAAAGCCATTTTGATTATGGTGATAATTTATTAGCTATGTTGCGAGTTATAAAGAAGCAATATTCTTATGAAGATGCTCTAGGTTATATTGCCTTACTTAAGCACTCAAAAAGAATATTCAAAACAGCTTTCACTAAACTTTCTGATAAACCCTTTGAGTCTTTAGGGAGCATGATGCCATATTTACCTGAATTATTAAGAATTAAATTTTATGAATCTGTTAATTCTTCAGTTTCTAAATTTATGAAAAATGAAAATTTAACTAAAGCTCTTAGCATGCATCCATTGCTAGTAGGAGGAAATCCTTACACAACAACATCAATTTATCTTTTGATTCAGTATTTGGAGTGGAAGTGGGGAGTCTATTATGCTGAAGGCGGCACCAGATCTATTGTAAATTCTTTAGAGAAGCTTCTAGGTGAAATTGGAGTTGAGTGTCATAAAAATACAGAGGTAATTAGAGTTGTTAAGAATAATAATAAAATAACTACTATAGAAACAGACAATGGTAGTTTCAATGCTGACCTTGTAGTTAGTAATGCAGATCCAAGTATGTTTTATGAAAAAGTTTTACACAAAACTCCAACAAAAATCTCTAATAAGCCATCTGTCTTAAAACATTCAATGAGCTTATTTGTAATATATTTTTCAACAAAAAAAATATATGATCAAATCCAGCATCATACTATTATTTTTAATAAACGGCATAAAGAGTTATTAGCAGATATATTTGATAAAAAAATAATGATAGATGATCCGAGTTTATATCTTCACCGCCCACTGGCAACTGATATTGGTGGACAACAGTTTGAGTCTGATTCTTTTTATGTATTAGCACCAGTACCAAATAATTTAAGTAATATTGATTGGGAGAAATGCGGTGATTCATTTAAGGATACTGTTTTTGATATCTTAGAGGAATTTGCTTTGCCAGATCTCAGAAAAAATTTAGTTGATTCTTTTTATATTACACCAAAATATTTTGAAGAAGACCTCAACACTCATGTTGGCAGCGGCTTTGGCATACAGCCAATATTTAGACAATCTGCTTATTTTAGATATTCTAATAAAGCTCCTGAATTTGATAACTTATATTTTGTCGGGGCAAGCACACATCCAGGAGCTGGTGTACCCGGGGTTATATCAACAGCAAAGGCAACAGAAAAACTTATACTAAAAGATTATGGCATTAGTTAAAAACATATCTCTCATTAAAAAAAATAGCAAAACTTTTTATTTAGCTTCTGCATTTTTACCGCATAATATTAAGAAGAAAGTTTTAGAGGTTTATGCTTTTTGTAGATTATATGATGATATCATAGATCTAAAATTAGATAATAATCTAGACAAGCTTCAGCCAAAAATTAAACATTTAAATCTTAATGAAAAAGTTATAGAGCAAATAAAGACTGGAATTGATTCTGATAGAAGCTTTAAACGATATAATAATACCCATGAATTAATCCAATATTCCTATAGAGTTGCTGGTTGTGTTGGCTTAATTATGTGTGAACTTCTTAAGGTTAAAAATGTGAAACATAAATATCATGCAATTGACTTAGGTGTTGCAATGCAATTAACAAATATTTGTAGAGATATAAGTGAAGACCTAACCAATGGAAGAGTTTATATTCCAAAAACCATGTTGCCTGAAGATACTATATCTATAAAAGACGAAGCAGTTTTGGCATGTATAAGCGAACTACTGGTACTATCAGAAAAATATTATGAGAGTGCTCTTCATGGAATTAAATATATTCCAATGCGATCTAGATTCTCAATACTTCTTGCGCTAAGACTATACCAAGCAATTGGGAAAAAAATAAAGAGAAGTAAAAATAAATATTCAGTGAAAAAAATAAATACTACGAAGTTTGAAAAATTTATTATTTTAATAGCATGCTTTTTTGAATTCTTATTCATGCATTTATTCTCTGTAAGAAAAACTAAACATAATCCTGAATTACATGAAGCCATTAAAGGCTTTCCGTTTGCAAATGAAAAAATATGATATTGCAATAATTGGAGCTGGCTGTTCAGGATTGAGTCTTGCCCATAGGCTTCTTAATAGTAACATTAATGTTTGTATACTAGAGTCAGGAAACCGAGAAAATAGAATAAGAAAAACTTGGTCATATTGGGATGTATATCAGCATCCTTTTGCTAAACTTGAAAACAATTCATTAAATAATATTTATTGTATTAATGACTCATCATCTATAAAACTTAACTGTGATAAATATAATTATAAATCAATCGACTCACAAAAATTTGATAAATATATATTTGAAAAAATTGACGCATCTAAAAATATTGATATTTTCTTTAATGCTTCCGTTGATGACCTTGCAGCAGAAGACAAATGTATTCAGATTAAGTCGAGTAATAACATATATAGAGTAAAAGAAGTTTATGATAGCAGGCCAGATAATATAGATGCTTCTATGTATCAAGTATTTTTGGGTTATTATATTAATCCTATTTCATCTACTGATAAAATCATGCCTAAATTAATGGATTTCACACAAGATAAAGAATTTAGCTTTTATTATGTCATTCCTTTTAGGGACAATAGCTGTTTAGTTGAATATACGTTCTTTACACCCACAATCCATACATCAGATGAATTAAAAAAGACTTTAAACTCTTATATAGAAGATACATTGGGTCAATATAATCTTATTAGGTCAGAATATGGAGTAATACCCATGACACCTAAATTGCCAGCCCTAGATTCGTTAAAAAATGTTTATAAAATTGGTATAAGATCGGGTGCTACTAGGGCCTCCACGGGATATACATTTTTAAATATCCAGAAACAATCAGAATTCTTTGCTGAAAAGATAAGAGGTATAAATTCTAAAAACCCACTTTTAACAATTAAAGCTAAAGTATTGAGAAAAATGGATGGAATTTTACTGAGAATTATTAAAAATGAGCCTAAAAGAGCTAAACATATTATCTTTAAAATGTTCACATCAAATAACCATCAAACAATAATAAGGTTTTTATCAGATATTCCTTCAATATTTGATATCCTTAGAATAATCATAAATATGCCAAAAATAATCTTTATTAAATATGCAATCAAATCTCTTATTAATAGAAAAATATAACAGACTGCAATTAAGCTTGTTGGTAATCTTAAGCTTATTGTTTATTGGGATTATTTTCATAAATCCTTCTATCCTTGCATACTATTTTCAATATTATTTATTATTGATAACGGTAACTATTATTGGAATCCCGCATGGTTTTTTTGATTATTCAGTTGCGGAGAGATTATTTAAAAATAACATAAATTGGATTTATTATTTTACTATCGGTTATGTATCTTTATCTTTAATATATTTATTCTTTTGGATCTATTACCCTTTAGTCTCATTAATATTTTTTCTAATGATTTCTATTTTTCACTTTGGTATTGAAGAATTAAATCATATTGAATATAAGAACATGAGCTTTTATCAGATATTTATAATTGGCTCTATGCCCGTTGCTTTACCTATTTTATTTCACTCATCAGATGTATTTTATATATTTAATCAAATAATCGGGGTTGATATTAATTATATTGATATTAACATTTATATGTATTATCTCTATTTTTCATTATTGTTCATTGCTCTTTATTTGAATGGCATTAAAAGGTCATGGATATATTTAGTACTGATTTTAAACTTTATTACTTTGCCGCCATTATTATCTTTTATTTTATATTTCTGTTTTCATCATTCAATAAGACATTATATCCATTCAATTTATCATGATAACTTGATTCCTAGAAAATATGATACACGGCAATATTTAAAAACTATAATAATGACTTCGGTATTCTTTGCAATAATAGTTCTTATTTGTCTTCAAGCTTATGGGCAATATTCATTTGATATCATTATCGTTAAATATATCTTTATTCTTCTCGCATGCTTAACACTTCCTCATTTAATATTAAATATTTATTATGATACTCATAAAATAAAATCTTAAGATATTTTTTTTGAATTAATTGTAGTTTTAGATAATTTATCAATCCCTTTATTGATTAAATCAAATTTCCACCCATGTCTGGGGCATACAAGATAATTATCAGAATTGATTTCAGCATTGCATAGATCTGCACCATTATGAGGACAGAATCTATTGATTTCGAATACTTCCCCATTTTTATTTTTTACTTTTATTCTTTCATCTGATATGTTTTTTGTGAGAATAAAATTTTCCCTTATATTTTCTACATCTGAGAAAAGAAAAATATTTAAATCATTGCTAAATATATCTGGTTCTCTTATAACCTTTGCCCTCAATGATAAATATATATTTTGCCATCTTTCTTTTGAGTGCATTAGTGCAAAGTATTTCTTATCAGCAATAATTTCTTCATATGGAACATCATATTTAAATTCAGGCAAGATCTTTTTTCTAGATAAATCTATAAATATTTTATTATCATTATAAAAATCTTCTTTATCAAAAATATTTTTAAAATTAAATATCAAAATAGGAGTCTCGATGATATCTATGTCTTGGATTTTATGTAGTCTGTTGGTTATTGACTGCTCTAGTAGTTTTCTATCAAAAGAAGTATCAAGATTACCCCATACATTAATGGTATCTTTTTTATATTCTTCTAAATCATTATGATTAGTTGGCGGCAGTAATGGTAGGGTTTTCATGCTATCCAGATAGTCACCTGGGTTAAGATACAACATATTACTCACATTATTATTTTCCAAATAATTATTAAGATAGTTATGATGTATAAATATATTATCAATCCCAAATGATAAATCATCATCTAGATAAGGAAATATTGCTGGACCTGCAGCGGGAAGAAAGTATTTTGGTTTTAAATTATTAATTCCTCTCAGGACACTATTTAATTTATTTTTAACTTTTTGATCCGATACCTCTTTTTTTCTTTTATCTGAGAGAATAAAATTAGATGGATGCCATGTTGCTCCTGAAAACTGTACTGAATAATAATCTATTGACTCAGCAATCTCATCGAGTCTATCAAAAATTTTACAATCATTTTGATTGAAGAATTTAAATTCTTCTGTAACTATCAATATTGCAGAATCATGATTTATGCCAACATGGCTTATATATGGTCTAATCCAAAAATTTTTATTTAAATAAACTGTCTCAGTATCTTTAACTTCAATGACTTCTAAATCTAGTCTTTCACAGTCCTGCTTAAAGCTTTTGTCTCTATAGCTGGGTATAAGAATTTTAGTATCTTTGCTCATCTTAGATAAGAATTCTTTATCATAATGATCTTGATGCTCATGTGTAATAAAAACATAGACATCCTCAAATAGGTCTACCATATTTAAAATCTCTTCTTTTAGATGATGATTTTTTGGATACTGAAACCAGCTTCCAAAAAAAGCACCTGATTTAGAAAACCATGGATCAGTTACTAAGAGTGTTTTGTCGGATATTATACTGAAGCAATTATGCCCCCAGAACTTTAAGTTTTTTTCTAATTTATTAGTCATTATTATTACATTCCAATACAGAAACTATTATACTATATTTTTATTCTTCTGGCGTGTTTAACACTTCCTCATTTAATGTTAAATATTTATTATGATACTCATAAAATAAATTCTTAAAAGACTATTCTAACCATATACGTTTACACTAATTAGATACCTTTCTTTTAAAAACGTATTCAGTAACTGATTGCTCAGTAAGAATAGACTTATCAGGATGAGTTCTTTTAGTATCTCTTATAGAAACTAATTCCCAACCCACGTTACCCCTAGCATTTAGCTCAGTGGCAGTCATTCCACTATTAGGATTCTCTAATATCTCTGCTATATATTCCCACTTTTTACTCATACCTTGATTATAACAGCATTAATAGAACATTGTTCTTAGATGAATGAATTGATATGATGAAATAATGGTCTAATTGGTCAGATGACCTAGCTAACAAAATAGCGGGGTAATAGTTTTGTTAAAACAAGAAAAGAAAAAGCGAATTGATATGCTGCAACAGCTAGCCATTAACAACGCGAAAGACTATCCAGATTCAAAGAATGATGCAAACATGATGTTCATGTGCTCCTTGTTTGTTGAACTCACTGAATTGGGAGGCAGTATTCCAGAACAACTCCAGAAGATTGTTTCTGATTCAATGAAGAATGGAGATTTAGTTTCAGCTATCCCTAAACGTAAAGGCAGACCTGAAGACTGGCAAACATCTTATGAAATATGTGAGAGTTTATTAACAATGATTGTAGATTCTAAAGAAGAGTTAAGTCTTAATAAGCATATAGATAAGTTAGCAAATACACTTAATAAAGAGAGTACAACAATCTACAAGATTATTAAAAGACATGGCAATATATTTGCGTTCCTTTATCTTGATTGGTCAAGCGGTAAAAAGATCACAGAGAAAGTAAAGAATACAGTAGAGACAGTATTCATGAGCAAGGAAGACAAAGAGTTTCAGGATAACAAGGACTTTGCTACAAGTAATCCTAGTTAAAAGACTACTATGGCCATATAATTTTTTGTTATGATTAAGATATGAGTAAAGACAAAACAAGGAAAGAGACCGTTAGAGCGAATAAGAAGCAGTATGTTCTCAAACATACTAAGGATAAATTAGCGGAGTTAGACGGGAAAAAAACAACTCCTAAGAAAATAAATTTGGTTAAAAAATTAAAAACTTTACTAAAGTAGTCTTTTAATTACTATTTATTTATGAGTTTGAGAAGCTCAGTGATTTTGACATTAACACCATCTTCATTTTTTAATGCATTTTTAATACAAGACTCAATATGTCTTTGTAAAATTTTCGCTTCTACAGTTACTAGGGCGCCTTTTGCCGCTTTAATCTGAGTAAGCACATCAACACAATATTTGCCGCTGTCTACCATCTTAATAATACCTCGAATTTGACCTTCAATTCTTTTTAAAGATGCAGTTTGAGATTTATGTGAGGGATGTTTATTCATGTTATAAGTATAACGGTAAAATATAAGTAAATAAACTTGCAAGTATGAATATTGTTAAAGAAACATTATACAAGGTCATCGACCTTTTCCTGGTTGTAATACATGCTTCTCGTAAAGCTGGATCAATAGGACAAGGTTGAAGCTGAGCTTTTTTGATTAAAAAACCAGCAAGCACTAATATAACTAATGTAAATAGTGATATATATATTTTATATTTTGAAACAATAATTAGCTGAGGAAAGACACTAACAATCGAAGCAAAAGTTGCACCAGCACCAAGCGCAACAAACAGGGCTGGCAACGCACAACATATTAATGTTGATGATGATGCCAAAAGCGTAAGGAGCCCAATGCTTGATGTTTTTTCTTTAGTTTTCATAATTTATATTTTTTTTATTATATATCCAGTTGCATTTTGTCCATTGGATAAAAATATATTTTTTATTTCTTCAAAATCAACTTTTGTAGAGGGTGCATATGCTATAAGCACTTTACCAAGCTCTAGGCTGACCCCAACTTTTTTAACCGCATCATCTGTGTATAATACTTTTTCTATCCCTCTCGCACAAAAATCACAGACCATGCCATTTACATCAACAATGACAATTTGTACATTCGCAAGATCAGATGTAAATTCACTAAACATCTTTTCTGGGAATGCTGTGTCTGAACCATTTACGCTTTCATCGGCGCTATGCTGATGACTTTCATCATTATGAGAGCCATGACCATGGCCACCTGATTTCTCCATTGCAGATACAGAACTTACTGTAAATACCATAAACATTACTAATATTTTATTCATACTTTTCTCCTATTATTTAATACCTAATTATAAAATGAACATCCCAATGAGAGTTCTTAGAGCCAACCTCTATTAAAAAATCTCCTTGAAATAATTTTATGAATGGATATATTTCCCAATTATTGTTAATTGTATTCTTTTTAGCTTTTAACATAACCCATGTATGGATATCATCATACTTACCTAAATATGGTGCTACTCCGAGCTGAAATTCATTTTCTGTATAATCTTTTTCTTTTGTATGTTTATTAATGAGTGAAAACGATGAGAATAATCTTCTAGTTTCCCAATCTCCATGTATACCATAAGAAAAGTCTTGATTAGTTTTAGTGGATATCCCGCCGGTTAAGTAAATATTTCTTTGAGAGATTTTAGTATTATGTCTGTCCAGTAAATATGTTGATCTTAAATTAATAAAGTGATTATTAAAATATCTATCATTTACATACTCCGCCCCAATTGAATACTTATATGTTGGAGAATAATGGAAAGTATAAGACGACATCATTGAGTTTGTCCTATACATGATAGTAGAGCCACCAGCCCAAGATACGGGTCTTGACTGAGCCAAATCACTCAGCATGAATAGCATTGTCGCAAATATTAGATTTTTATATATACCCATATAGGGTATATTAACATTTAAGCTAGTGAATACAACATATAATTGCTTATTCACTAAAATAGAAAGTTAATGTTAAATAAATTTAAGGCTTTTTACTTGACATACACCCTATAGGGGTATATTTGTAGAATATGTACTCTTAATTAAAAGGGTTATTATTCAGCCTTATGGCTGAGGAGAGATAAAAATGACGATAATACATAACAGAATATTAATGGTGGGGCTGTTTGCCTTTATTTTGAGTATTTCTACACTTAAAGCCAATGCAGCTTCTTTTGAAGAAATAATTCTTTTAGATGATCAAGTAGAGCTCAGTGACACACTCACCTCTTTAGAGGCTCCTATAATAGAGTCACAAATTAATGTGGACAGTGCAACATCAAATTATGATGGAGTAAAAGTAAATTATGATTCAACGCTTGATTCATATACGGCTGACCAGTCTGCCTTTGATAGTATTAACTTAGGGTACGATGAGACAGTTACTTCTTTAGGAGCACTGTCTGATAGTTATACTGCAATTACTTCAGATATAACGTCTAACCAGGAAGCAGTTCAATCTACTCAAGAGGCAATAAGTTCACTTGAAAATGATATTCAATCAACGAGTTTAACTGAAGATCAGACAAATTCATTGCAATTAGAGATTAATCAGCTAGAGAATAGTTTGGTAGATTTACAATCTACGCAAGCTGAACTATCTGATAGCCAAGAATCTATTCAGTCTCAAATAACTGAGCAAGATAGTATCTTAGTATCTATTCAAAATGAATTGACTGATGCTCAGTCTAAATTGGAGACAAGCCAAGCTAATTTGAATTCTGAAACAGCTAATCTCTCAGTAGCAGAGACATTATTAACTAATGCGTCTAATGAGCTAAATTCTCTTTATAATGAAGTTGACTTAGCAAATAATAAGTACTCAACAGAAAGTGAGCAAATAAAACAATTAGTTGCACAGCTATCCGATGAACAACTCGATGCTTTTAATAAGTTTCTAAACGATACTGATAAGAAAGGATTGGTTATCCAAATGGATGCCTCAGACCTTCTTGTTGCTGTAGAGGGAAATTATCAAAAAAATGCGATCAATCAATTTACCAAAGCTTTTGAGCAAGAAGCGAAGTTTCTTAACAAAGCGGAGTTATTTGCGAATAAATCAGGTGAAATCGATAATGCTAAATTTTTGGTGAAAGCACAGAAATTTACTGACAAAGCTGCCAGCGAAAAGACTAAGTTTTTAGCTAAAGCAGCTCAAAAAGCAAGCAAAGAAGCAGCAAAGGTTGCCAAAAAAGCAAGCAAAGAAGCAGCAAAGGTTGCCAAAAAAGCAAGCAAAGAAGCAGCAAAGGTTGCCAAAAAAGCAAGCAAAGAAGCAGCAAAGGTTGCCAAAAAAGCAAGCAAAGAAGCAGCAAAAGCAGCTAAAAAAGCAGCTAAAGAGGCTAGTAAAGGAAAGTCGTAACAACTAGACTTAAGGTAGGTGCTCCTTTAAGAGTACCTACTTTTTTTAATTTTTTTTGGAGCACATATGAAATTTTTATTAATCTTAACTATCATCAGTTCATTCTTGTTATTTTCATTTGAGGCAAGAGCTGATGCTTCTATTAAAATTGGATTAGAGTGGAACGATAATGTATCAACTCAAAGTACTGATAATTTTTCTGGTATTTCTGATGTAGCAACTGTATTAGATTTTACCTATGAGAAAGAACTTTTTGACAGAGAAAATCCTCTAGTCTTTTCTTACTCATATTCGCAATCTACTTATGATGATCTGACCGATTTCAATCTAAAATCAAATAATATATTTCTTTCTAGAGATTTCAATATATTAGATAAATCTATTAATATATTATATGGTTTCTCAGATACACGGCTTGCTGGTAGTAAATTTCTTAATTTGCACACCATTACACCTACCTTAGGAATTGAGTTGTCTTCTGATATGTATATGTCTTCATACTATAACTATATGAATAAAAAGTTTTTTACAGACTTGGGTAGGGACTCTCAAACTAATGCGATTGGCTTTAATTTATTTCTTTTTGATGATAAAGGTTTTTATTTGATTGGTTATAAGTTTGAAAATGAGGATACTAAAAATGAACAGTATGATTATGACGCAAATCAATTAAATTTTTCGAGACATCATGAGTTATCTATGCAATCTAAGATTATCATGGGCCTGAAGTATTATGATAAAGATTACTTAAAAACAACAACATCTATATCGGAAAAAAGAAGAGATAGGAATAAAACGCTATATTTTACTAATGAATATATGATCAATGATACTGCTGTTTCAGAATTTACTTATGAATATACAGATTCTAAATCTAATTTGGCCTCGTCAAATTACACAGAAAATACAATTTCATTTGGATTAATATTTAGTTTTTAGGATTGACAAAGGATATGCCTGAAGACAGACTTAAACTAGTAGAGAAGATGATTGATAATTATAAATAAGGTTAAGATAATTAAAAACTAAAAGGGGTAGTTATGACTTCATTTAAAACACACTCAATAAAGAGCGCTCCGAAACGATCAAAACTCATACTTGAAGAAGTAACTAAAAAATATGGCTTTATTCCTAACTCTCTAGCTGTAATGGCTGAAGCACCCGCTATGCTAGATAGTTATATGACACTAAGTGGCATATTTGAAAAATCTTCTCTAAACGAGATAGAACGTCAAATAGTATTATTAGGAAATAGCAATAAAAATGGTTGCGGTTATTGTGTGGCTGCACACACCACAATATACTAATTGTAGCTAGGGGGTATATGATGGGAAATTCGCATGTATGGTTTTTCAAGCTTTTAACAAATATATGCTATGCAATTGGGTTTTTGGTTGGATTTGCTGCAGGTCATGAACTCTTACTAGACATCTATCCTGATTATGGAATATTTATTTTCTTAGCATGGTTTTTCTTTATGCTAGAACTGTTCTATGTAATACCTTTCTATCCAGCATTTATGCATGGTGATTGGGCTTATACTTATATATCAATCCCAGCTTTTTTAATAGGCATTATAATCTCAAATACTTTTGTAAAAAAAATGCATTAACTATTAATAGCAACAATCCACACACCCCTTATATAGACTATCTTAGTGCATTATTGTCATACCTTAACTTGATAAAAGACTACTCTAGCCACACACTTTCTTGTTATGATTAAGATATGAATAAACTACTACTTATTATTTTACCAATCATTTTTTCAGGGTGTGCAACATATAAAGTTGTCGGCAAGTTTGAGAACTATGATGAAATCTTTATTGGGGACATAGACCATAACTTATTGGCTGGTAAAGGAGCAATTGAGGCCACTGCTCAAAAGTCAGGTATTAAATGTACAGGTGTTTCTTATGTCACATATGTGCCTCTGCATAGTGCGCTTGGTTTTGGTTGTTCAGGCCAGCGTGGGAAAGCACCTATGAATTGTAGCGATGGAAGAACACTTGATGTTGATTGGGTTGCCACCAGTTGCACAACTGGAGAAGGACGTGGTTTATCAAATGATGGGGCAGTGTTTACATTTGCATTTGGATTCAATGATGATGAAGCCCATACCAGATTAGATGAGCTCACGAAGATAACAGAAGGCAAAAAAAAATTACCTATATATAGACCTGGAGAACATAGAAAGGAGCAAGGTTTTGCAACTGGCACAGGTTTTGCCATATCTAATAGTGGAGATTTAATTACTAATTTTCATGTAATTGACGGCGCTGAAAATATTATAGTTGTAGATACAAATAAAGAAGAATATAAAGCGACTGTTATCTCTAAGGACCCAGTTAATGATGTTGCGCTTATCAAAATAGATAAAAAAACTAAAGGCCTTCCTTTGGTTCAGTCAGCTAAGACTAAGAAAGGACATGATGTTTTAACTCTTGGGTATCCTTTAGTTTCAATACAAGGACAGGAGCAAAAAGCTACTTTTGGCAGAATAAATTCTCTTTCTGGTATCAAAGATGATATAAGAATGTTTCAGATAGATATACCGATACAGCCTGGTAACTCAGGTGGACCAATGCTCAATAAAGAAGGTGAGGTTGTAGGAGTCATAACTTCAACTCTTAATCAGATAATTACTCTTAGAGAATCTGGAAGTCTCCCACAAAATGTTAATTTTGCTGTTAAATCTGATTACATTTTGCCACTAGTTAATAATATTGATACAAACGTTAGAGATATAAGTAATACAAGTTTTGTTGAAATAATAGAGGATGCGGAACAGTCCGTTTATTTAATTATTACAAAATAAGTAAATGAATAAAATACTTCCCATAATATTAGTTGTTGTTTTGTCTGGGTGTGCTGTGGCCACAAAGTCCAT
>Ga0209632_10004068_pt1 | contig 13091 bp, 4 predicted proteins | sample COG_10_FD_184754 | JGI IMG/M metagenome (GOLD analysis project Ga0209632, IMG submission 184754) | Pelagic Microbial community sample from North Sea - COGITO 998_met_10 (SPAdes) (version 2) | ecosystem: Environmental > Aquatic > Marine > Neritic zone/Coastal water | place: Helgoland, sampling...
GCAGGAAATCTTAAATTGCATAGAGAAAAGTCTTGTTTACAGGATATTTGTAATGAATGGTATAGTCCTAACGAAAACCCAAGCGAACCCAATGAAAATAATTTCACTCACCCTGTTCATTGCCTTCATGCATTGCCAACTATTTTGTCAAGTAGACAGGCAAGAGATCGACAGAGTCATAAAGTTAGACGGAAAAATTAGTGTTTCTCAAGATTCTGAAAGGTGGCTTAAGATTTCCGTCCCTTTTCTCGTTAATGAACACCCCGACCTTCTTAGTATGCAAGGGAAAAGGCCAGAAACAATTGAAGAGATGTTTAACCCCTCCTTTTTGAATAATCTTAAAATAAGCATATGGGTAAGCTTTCTAAACGAATTTAAGAGAAAAGAATTAAGGGGAGAACGAAAAGATGTTCGATATTTTGATTACTACAGTGCGGAAATGGAATGCTTGAGTATAGAAATTGATAGAAAAACCAAGAAAGCAGAATTCCTTTTTCCAGCAACGATAGCCAAAATGAGTGAATTAGGAAATTATCCAAAACTTACAGGATATGTACTAGAGTTTTCCCGCAATGGAGAAACATTTAGAGTGTCAGACCAAATTAATTTTCTAAATTACGATCAAGAAGAAATTTTAGAAAAATATCGAATGGAGGCACTTAATAAATCATCATCGAATGAAGGAATACTTATTCCCGGGTATATAATCAATGACCTATACCTTAAGGATTTAGGGCCAGTTTTGAGGAAATAACCTCAAAAAAGCTTTCCCTTTATTCTGCCTAAAAACAAGATGGCAAAATTTGAAGAAACGATATTTAATTTAGGTAGTTCGCATCTGTCTGCCTGGAAGGTTTTAAGAAAAGGCGATAAACTGTTTCTTGATTCTTTTGAACATACTGATTTACCGGCTACGAACGGAGATGAAGATGCCTGGATATCTGAAGTAGAGGTCGCCCTTTTAGGCCTGTGTCGTGAAAAAGGCTTAAAAGGAGAAGCAAATTTCATACTACCTGGAAATGTTCTCCTATCCAAAACATTAAGAGTGCCAAAGGTAGAATTGGAAAAGCAAAAGAAAGTTGTTGCATTTGAACTTTCTCAAAAAATGCCCTTTCCTTTAGAAAATCTACTTTGGGATTTTTTAGTTATTGATGACGATGGGATCGAACAAGAAATTCTAAGCTTTGCAATTAAACCAGAGGTGGTTGAAAAATTGATACAAGTGATATTCCGTTGTGGTATAATACCCAAATTATTCACACCAGGATCTGCCCTTGATTTTCACGCGGTACAAGGGGTTAATGCAAATGAAGAATTAGAAGATAGTTTGTTTATAAATTTTGGAGCCAGAACAACAAACCTCACATTCATTAGTAGTTCGGGTTTTCTACTAAGAAGTTTAAGCTTTGGTGGTAATCAATTAACAGAAGCTCTGGCTTCATCTTTTGGAATTAATTATTCTAAAGCAGAAGATTTAAAATTAAAAGATTCCACAGGAGAAATGGCATTAAGCGAAGAAGATCCTTCATTTACAACCCTGCAGGTTACAAATGAAAACTTTCTAAATAAATATATGCAGGAAATCTCACGATCAATTGTAACTTATAAAAGACTAAAGAAAGGTAGATTACCAACAAATTTGATTATTACTGGCCGTACAATTAAAAGTAAGGGACTTGTGGAAACATTAAGCCAGACACAGCAACTTAAAATTAAATATTTTGACCCATACCCACAACTTGAAATATCACAAAATATAGAAAAAACAGCCTGTAACGATTTACCTTACATTGGAAGCGAAGCATTAGGCCTTTCAAAGCAATTACTAAACCAAACTGACCGACCTGTTCTCAACCTTATGCCCAAAGGTAAGACACAACAGCTTGAATCAAAGAAAAAATTACCATGGCTTATTGCTTTAGCATTTGTAATATCGTTGATGCCATTACCTTGGTTCCTCAATTTAGTGAATCAAGAAAATGTATTAATTAAGGAAATTGAAAGAGTAGAAGACGAAATTAAAAGCTCTAATAATGAGCTAAAAGAATCAAAGTCAAAAAATAAGTTTCTTAATTTATTCCAAGAAACTAATCGTAGAGCTAGTGTAAGAATTAATGAGCTTTACAAATTGAGCAAACAAACCACAAACTTCCAGGAGTTTATTAATCAGTTACAATCCGTTTTTGATAGAAATGTAAATGATAATGCATGGATTGATGAATTAAAAATTAACACAATAAAACCAACCGTAAATAATAAAATCCTGAATGAAGGTGACCAACCAGCAGATATTATTGTGGTAAATATTGTTGGGCGATATTTGGTGAAATTAACTACTGAAAATTCAGATTTATCACTTGAGGAACGTAAAGATGAACTGCTTGAAAATAACGGAATTAGGCAGGAAAGTATTACCAATTCATTTTCAAAAATTAAAGGGGTTCGGAAAATTTTAAAAAAAGTTTTTTCAATTGAAGGAAAAGGTGATTTATACAATAGGCAGTTTACACATTTTGAAATTGAATTGGAAATTGATTTATAAATGAAGCGTTTCATTCTTATATTTTCTCTACCGATATTGATATTTTGCGCACTTATGTGTTTGTGTTTAATCAAATCAAATGAACTTGATTTATTTTTGAAAGATTTAGATGGTTATCAAAAGGAATTATTTCAAATAAAAACAGACCTTAATTCAGAAATGCTTTTTTCTTCTGACCTTAAAATTGCCGAAGGTGAATGGGAGCGTTGGTCAGAACTAGGCAAAAGAAATATTCTATTTTGGAATGAATTTTTAAATACTGCCAACAATTTACATACTTCTCATACATCTAAATCTTCTTCTGCTATCAGTACTGATATTAATAAATTACTTTCCTCCTTAAATCGTTCTTGTAAGGGAAAAAATGTAAAGTTTGATATTCAAAACCAACCTGAAAATAGCTTTTTGGCTACGCCTGATCAAGTAGTAGAGTCATTTGGGTTTGGATTTAAATCTTACGACGGTTTTTGGCCAAGTTTTGACAAAGAGGAAGCTAACACGATTTATATTCAATCTAAAATAATTAAAGAAATTGTTCAGTACTACTTATCTTCATTTGACTCCGAGAGCACTAATTTAATATCTATTAAAAGAGAATCAGCAGGTAGCACTGACAGTTTGCATATTCAAGATGATTTATTTTATCCTAAATCCGAACTATCGTCTCTCAGGAGCAGTAATTTATTAAAGTCTTATCTTTTTGAAATTTCTTTTTCAGGCAAGACAAAGAACTGCCGTACTTTCATTAATCAACTCCTACCCCCATTTAGTCTAAGAACCTTACAAGTTAAAAGAAAAACCAGTAATATTGAACAATTACAAAATAATTTTTTTGAATCCACTTCTAGTAATTCTGATTCCGATATCTTACCTATAATAAGGGATATTTCTTCTATTTTTACATTGGAAATAGAGTACGTCTACGATGTATCTAAAGATCTATCAAGCTGGTTAACTCAAGAATTAAGTCAATTGGGGTATGCAAATAATAGTTTAGAACTTCTTAATTTCCCTAAATAACATCAAGTGAAAATTAAGCATTTAGAAAAATACATATTACTACTCTCTTTTATCGCTATAGTAGTGCTATATATTCTGTTTTCTAACACATCCCCTAAGCCTGAACTATTTTCATCAACAAACAAAACTTATTCTTTTAAAACCAAAAATGGCAATACCTACTTCTCCTTAAATCGTGAATTATCGCTTTTACCTGGGGATTTGGTTCATTTAACACAAGATGATGGCAATAATTGGACTCCATTTGAAATTAAGGCTATTCTTTTATTGGCTCGTCAGGAAATTCGCCTTTCCACTCCCTCCGGAATTATAAGTGGTACAACACGACAAGATGTTGTTTTAGACAAAAAATGGAGAAATTCCCAAGGCTCGATTTCTCTTCGCAATGGTAAAGAAGTTTCTAACATAAAATATGATGATATATTAAGAATTTCTGGACCCCTTTGGCTTTTAACTTCAATAGATTCCAAAACACTTAAAAACGATCAAAATCAATTATCTTTTTACCAGCGAACCTTAAATGATCAGTACTCGTTTGGTGAAGTAGATAAATTTAAGTGGACAAATCCTTCGACCGACGAAAACTCCACCCCTTATGATTTATTTACCCCGCCAATTATTTACATTCATAATGGAGATTTAACAACTCGACTTCCTGAAAAAGAAGTCAAAGCTGAGGAGCTTGAGCCCTTTGGATTAACTCTTACCAAGGTTACAAAATCCGAATACCCATTAATTTTGAAGAGTTGGGTTGGCGAAACCCCTTATTTTGAAGATTTGATGTCAAACGGCTCTTTAACCCTAGGAAAAGCGGTTCGTAATCGAGTTGAACTTGGCAAACCTTACAAAAGAGATTTGTCGCGCAAACCAGGGCAACCTTCATTAATTCCCTGTGATGATAATGATTCACAAAAAATGTTCATTGTTCAGCATTTCGTTGTACAGCAATATCGGAATCCCCAAACTGGGGGACTTAGGCCCGTAGGCCGTGCCATGATCAAAGATTTTCAATTGGGAGGAAATGCTTTTGAAATCAATACATTAATGACCAAAGTTTACGCGGGTAATTATACTTTTCATTTTCTCGCTAATTTACCTAATCTTTCTCCCCAAGAATTTTCTTTTGAAAGTGCATCTATTGATTCCACTTTTGACTATGGGGGAAGGGTTTACAGATTTTCTTCAGCAGATTATGAGGATAACTCTTTGGGAGTGACCAAAGAAGATCCCAGGCAAGCTGAAATATTTACTAAATCTTTCTCGTTTTAACAGGCATCTGTATTACATCTTTTATAGATTGACCCGGCGAGTTTTCTGTATGGAATAATTCTGTACTACACTGTTTTACCAAAAGACCTTTGACTGCCCTGTAATGCTTTTCGGACATCCCAAAAACTCATTTCATAATTTGCCTTTTCCGGAAGTGTTTTTGCTCACTTGCGTTTGTATATCACATTCACTTGTTGCCCAAAGTTTGCCAATGATAGACTTGCCAGAGCAAGCACCGCCTCCTTTGTTACAAAAAGACCTCTCACCTATTAAGGCCAGTGATCTTGGACCTAATACCAACTTGGTCATCCTCCTAGATCAAATTCGAACTTTGACCCAAGACGGTCGACTCGTAGAAGCCCAGAAAATTGCCAGTGCGGCACTAACCAATATTTCTGAAATCGAACAAAATGAATTTTATTTGCGACAGATCAAATCCGAAGAAACAAAACTCTATTTTAAATTAGCGAACTCATCGATGCTACAAAAGCAATACTCGCAAGCTAGTAAATACATTGAAAAATATCGTGCCAATGTTGCTGAAGAGCTTGAGAGTAGAAAGCTACGTAGAGAAATCAAAACAGAGTTAAGTGAATCCCAAGATGTAAGTTTAGTAGGACGTTTGGTCGAGGAATTGGATCAAGCCAAAAAAGACCTTGCTCAAATACGTGCGAAAACCGGATTGCCCAAAAACGATGCTCAACCTGATTTAGATCGACTCGTGGAAGAAGAAAAGGCTCAGATGGGAAGATCTCTTCTAAGTGCAGAAAATCTTTTGCGTAAAGCTAGGTTTGATTCTTCTCAGGGCAGATATGAGCTAGCTGATGAACAATTAGATGAGGCACTTGGTCTACTAAGTCCAAGTGCGGGCACAATTGCTTTAATTAGTGACCTTTACAAAGCCAAACAACAGGTCATCTGGTACAAAGTAGGGGAGGCTATGCTCAAGGGAAAAGTTGCTGAAGTACAGGAACTCACTCTTATCTACCGTGAAACCGAAGAATCTCGCAGAAAAGTAGAAACAAAAACCTTGGGTGTATCCGCAGAAATTGACTTTGATGCTGAGATTCGTAAGGCAAATCAAAAAAATAAAGAACAAGCCAAATTTGCTGAGGAAATGTTGGATGAATCGAAAGATTTAATCCAAGAAAAAGAATATGATCGTGCTGAAAAGATATTGCTCAAAATATCGAATTTCTTGGAACCAAGTACTTTGACCTGGCCCCTCATTTTAGAAGCATCGCTTATTAAAAATCGTATTAACCTATCTAAAGCAAACGATGCTCGCGAAGATAAAGATTGGGATAAGGCTCAAAAACTTCTTGATGAGTTCCGTACGGGTTTTTATTCGGACCGTAATATCCAAGGAGACACCTTGACTTATGGTAGGCCTGGCCTAAAGGCAACCGATGGCGACGATGCCGTTAAAGAAGAGTTGGGTCTTGCTGACAAAGAGGAAGAAAAGATTAATGTCGATAAAAGCGATCCATTCCAGCGAGACATTTCTGAGTTTACTCCAAACTGGAAAGCAGAACAGGATCAATTACGTGACCTTCTCATGAGAGCAAAGGTTCAGTTTATTAATGGAGATCTGACTGGTGCCACTGAGACTTATCGTGCGGTTGAAACTCGATATAGCGACAATTTTGAAGCCAAGGAAATGCTCAAAAGAATTTCCCAGATGCGACAACAGGAAAGCTACTTGGGGTATATCAAAACTCGTCAAGAAATGTTAGAGGAAATCGAACGTGAGTGGGAACGGCCCAAGGTTTTTGATCGTCAAATTGAAGAAGTTCAGGAAGTGGAGGAAGGCCCAAGTAATATCGAGGCCAAACTTAAATTAATCGAAATTCCAGGTGCAGATTTTTTCAATTCTCCTTTATCCGAAGCGATGACTGAATTACAAAGGCAAGCGAGGCTATTTGATTTAACCGAGCCCGACCCTGCCAAAAAAGGATTAAATATTATACCTCTTATCGGCGAGGAAGAAGAGCCAACTGTTAATATTAAGCTTAACTCCATGCCCTTAGGGAAAATGATTGAATTTATTACTGAAATGGTGGGATGGACCTTTGATGTTAGATCCGACGCGGTGGTTATTCAAAAGACAGGTGGCTCATTTAAAGGACGTCCACTGGAAACTGAATTTTATCAAATGGCACCAGGCACTCTACAGCGTTTAACCGGAAGTAGTGGTGGCGGTCAGGCGGATGCTGATCCCTTCGCTGATCCCGGTGCTGGAGGTGGAGGTGGTGGTGATGATGGTATTCAAATCCGTGCCTTTTTAGAAAATACTGGCATCCCCTTTATCGATGCGAAGGGTCATAAATTTGCCTTCGATGGATTCCAAATGATTATTACCCATGAACGGCGGTTTTTGGATTTGATCGAACGTATCCTTTCTAAGCTGGATGAGGAATCCAGTAAGCAGGTGGAAATTGAAGCCAAGTTCTTGGAAGTGCAGGAAGGTGCTCTGGATGAGATTAGCTTTGATTGGCAATATTCTTGGGGTGACGCAAACCCCCTTTACGACTCCGAAACTTTTATGCCTCAGTACGACTCAAGAGGTAGATTGTCCAGAAGCTATGAAAGAGTTTTGTCAGGCAATACTCGAACATTGGCAAGTGCTCACTCTCCCACCGGCACATCCAGAGATACTGTCATCAGCATGCCCGACAATCCTGAAGCTAGCATGAATCTCTCCAATCCATTGCCCAATTTTCCAGGTAAGATTCCTATCGGTGCCGGCGTTTCACCTTTAACAAATTTTAACACTAGCCGTGAAGGAACAGTTGAGGTTATTGGGCAGAATGAAATGATCATCGGGAGTAGTCAGGCATCGCTCATGATTAGTGCTTTGAAACGCAAACAGGGAACTGACTTATTAAGTGCACCCCGTGTTACCGTCATGGATGGACAGTCTGCGACAATTACAGTGGCTCAAGAATTTATTTACCCAATAGATTATGAGCTTCCAGAACCTCCACAACCACCTGGGGGAGACGCCGGTGGGAACGGTGGAATTACCCTAGTTTCTGCGAAGCCAGTTTTTGATGTTGTTAACCCGCCCGATGAACAACCTGGTTTTAGGGAGGTCGGAGTCGTTTTAAATGTTACCCCTACAATCGAAAAGTATAACTCCATTAATTTAAGACTTACCCCAAAAGTTACAGAGTTTGATGGTTTTATTGAATATGGTGGCAACAACGCAGTCATTGGTTCTGCTGGCGGTGGCGGGTCCCCGCCATTAATTATACAGCCTTCAGGTGCTCTTATGCCCATATTTTCTGTACGTAAAGTGGATACTCAAGTTAGTATATTTGATGGAGCAACGGTAATTATTGGGGGATTGACTCGCGAAGAAGTCAAAACTGTAAATGATAAAATTCCTGTCTTAGGTAACCTGCCGTTAATTGGAAAACTTTTCCAATCCAATGCTGAGAGTTACCAAAAAAGAAACCTACTTATTTTTGTAAGTGCGAGTATTGTTTCAAAAGGGGGGTCTCCTGTTCGCGAGGTCATTCAAAACATTGGCCCCCAATCAATCTTCAAAGATCCAGTCATACTTACCCCCACTGGTACAATTCGTAGAACCTTTAAGAATGATGATGATGGGGGGAATTAATCATCCACTCTTATGATCAATGGGCCTAAAAAGGAAAAATTCTTGAACAGCAATTTGTTACAAAATAGCAAAATATTTTATGTTTTTGCTAATTTTGTCATCTGTTGTTAGATTAAAATCAATGCCTTTTTTCGCCAAGATTTTGTTCAACAGAACTAATCGGTTTTGTTGGAGATTCAGGTATTTCATTTATTTTTTTATCGGACTTCTTTCTGTTTCGTTTGTGTATTTTCAAACTGAGAAGCGAATTTTATCTTCACCTCTCCTGTGCGAGACTCCACCTGCTCTAATTCCAACGATAATAGAAAATGTTAAGAAACCTGACTCTTTGGTGATTAGTTCGAAATCTATTCAAAAAACTCCAGTCCCCCCAGTTCATTCAGTTAAGAAAAAATCAAATGAAGATCGAGAGGGGGCGATTCGTATATTAAAAAAATCTTCCCAAGAGCCAGCTTTTGTTTCCTTTTCTGATTGGTTAGAGGAATTTGAGAGGTTTGCCTGCACTGAGCCAGTGAATTGTGAAGATCATGACCCTCGCTACGCTAGAAATCTTTTGGTTCGAGGAGAAGGCCTCGCACGCGCGCGAAAAATCAAGTTATCTAAACTTATAACCACCAACCCAAAGCTAGCCATAGAGCTTGCTATACCTGAAGGTATTTCTCAGAAATTACCTTTAAACATATCTCGACACTTAGAGAAGTGGCATAATGGTTTGATTGATGTAAAGTCATGGCACGCATGTAAATCTAAAACCCACCTTTTATGTGAAATTAATCAGCATGCTATTTTTGAAAATGGGAAGATCTTTGAATTATTTTCGTATGGAAATAGAAAAAAATTACCAACATTAAAAGGACTTTCTGCGTGGGGTGTTTCGCTTGGTGATAAATTCGCGATGAGTGAGCAAGCAATATATACTCCGAGCAATTCAGGTAATGCAGGGAAATTGATTTTTGCGGGTAATGAACTCTCGTATTTCAGCAAAGCAGAAAAGAATTATTTTGAAGAAGTCGTTTACCAAGCGGAAGACTACCACAGGAGATCCAGGGGAAAGGGGAAAATAAATTATCCCATATCGATGGGTTCGGATGGCACAGTACAAGATTATTTGAGGGAAAAATATGAAATCTATTTTAGCCCTAGTGCTTTTTCCGACATATATATTCCAAGTAGCTCCGATACCACTTATCCAGAAACTCCAGCACCAGCACCACAGTTACAAGTATTTTCAGATTTACACCACGCAGGTTACACCGACAGACCTGGAAAAAAACTTCTTCAAATCGAAACGCAGGCCGAAAACGATTACATTGTGGAATTATTAAAAAGGCACTTTGTTAAAGAATCGGCTGATTACATTTGGCTTGGAGCCACAAGAGACGAGAATCAGACAACGCCTGTTTATGACCGTAAACATCAACAATTCCGTACGGTTCTACTGAGTTCCTGGGGAGCAACCGGTAATAATTGGTTTTGGCGGGATGGATCTCCAGTTCAGTATATCAATTGGGCTTTAAATCCAGGAGGTGATAAATACGCTGTTCTAGACTGGCGAACTGGCATGTGGGAAACAAAACCTGATACAGAACCATTGCCCTACATTTTAGAGAAGGAACTTCCCTTTGAGATTGGTTCAATACCAGCAAATTTAAGTGGCACCAGAAAAATATTAGTTGTTCCAGCCAGGTTTGAAGACCAAACCACAAAAATGAGATCTGCTACAGATTCTTACTCTGGTTGGAGGCTGGAAAGAAACCATTTATTTACTAACGAATTTGGAGAACTCATAAATGAGGATGTTTATACAGAACCATTCGAACCTATTTCGCGCACGAACTTAGAAGAACTTATGCAGGAGGTTAAAGACTTCTATCTACGTAACACAGATCAACAGCTAAACCTAATTCCAGTTTTTGTACCTACGGTTACTATTCCTTGGCGTATTCAAGATGTGGGAGGTGCCATTGGTGGAGGAGGGGAGCATCAAGCCGATACATCTGGAGATGAGACCGGCTTTATGCGGGTTAATTATGACAAAGGTAACCCAGTGTTGGATTTTGCAGAGTATGCAATGATCGAAGCTGGAAGAGTAAGTGAAGAGTGGGACTTTTACGGACCCGCCTTTGTGGGTGTTGCAGATATTAAACTCACTGCTCCTCTGGGAAATTACTCTGCTTCCAATTTGCCATTGATAACTTTAGAAGGTGGAGCTTATCTCAATACGAGTACACTTTTACCTCACCCGAGATTTAAGTCAGCTGAACTGGAACCAATCTTAAATGAAGATGGCAATCTGACTAGCATACGAGTGGTCGATCCTGGGGCATATTATTTCGACCCGGAGTTTGGCTCTCGATGGGATTCTGGAAGGAGAAGTATTTTTGACTACAATTATACAACAGACGATATCGAATCAGACCCTACTAGGCGAAGTGCTTTACATGAATATCGCGATCTTTGCCAAAAGCTCGATCAAAACAGTGACGGTTTTGCCGATTACAATACAACTTCCGGCGTGGAGCCTTTACTTTTATTAGATGGTGTACCTTTAAATACCTCAGATTATTCATTGCAAATCAAGAATGTTTGCCTGACATGGGTTGGATTTACTAATTATGAGCAGGAAGAAGAAGGTTTGGCATGGTATGGAGCACCTGGGGCACATATTCTTGTCAGAGAGGGCCAGGCATCCTCCCGAACGGTAGCTCATGAAATTGGACATAATTTTGGATTAATGCACGCCCAGCGTTATGCCACAAAAGGGGAGCAGGCCCTTAGTGATGAAGGAATAAAAGTACCTTATGGAAACCCTTATTCTGTTATGGGAAGTGCTCCGTCCATTGCCAATGGTATGGGGGACCTGACGATAGCAGAAAAGTTATTCTTCTTTGACCTGTATGATGGGCAAGCTGGATATAAGCCAGGTCTACAGAAAGGGGTTGATATTTTAGATATAAATAGTGCTTCCGATTTAATGAATACAAACCTGAGTGAAATAGATCCAGCAGGCATTCCTAATAAATTTCGTATATATCGATCTAACTCACCTGTACCACCCTTGGCATTGCGAGAGGCAAATTTTACCCTTGATATCCCCCCTGATATAAAGCGGATTCTTGAGGAGCATTTTGGTGAGGCAAATTATTCCAATAGTCCAAACATACCTTCTTCTGCTCACGATTTTAATCAAACAGCATCTGATTTAAACAAATCAATAAAACTTGTGGCGATTGGAAGTGGCCAAGATGTTGTGGCTAATTTGTTATTTAACCAAACTGCCAATCCAATTTTGGAAATTGTAAATGGAGGCCGTGGTTTTGTTAAGGAACCAATACTCAAAATTCTGGACGAGGATAACAAGACAGAACTATTAAATATTAATCCGGCCTGGATACGTGAATTGTCTCCTTTGGATCATTTACAGGGTCAATTATTTGATAGTAATTTAACAAACCGTTGGATTCGTGGTGCCCGTATTTCTGCAGGCTCTTCGGTTACAAAGCCAAGCGGTTTAGATGTATCTCAACCGTTAAATAATTATTTTCTTTCATACCGTTCTGATATCTCAACCACCGGCTTAGTTTTACTGGCTTCAAATAATCCCGATATAAACAATTCCTATCAGATAGACCGCGAATATTTTTACACCCAAAACGAAGCATTTCTTTTAGATGCGACCCCGCAAACACCAAATGACTATAACGATGCCCCCCTATTAATTGGGTCAACCTATTCAGATCATGATGCGGACATTCACATTACTCCAACAGCTTACGGAGGAGGCCAAGACTTCGAAGCAATAAAATTGGAAATTGATCAGAAAAGAGAACTGGTCCAACGCTTAAGAAATGCCAACTTAGATCTTAGAGATGAAGTTAATTCTTTTGAGACCAATTTAGCTAATACAATTGCAGAGAAAACTGATTTCGAAGCTCAAGTAGTGATGCAAGAATCATTAATTATTGATTATATTGCCTTCAATTTAGAAGAAACGGAACTATACACCGAGGCAGTTGAGCAACTAGCTTATCTTCAAGCATTTCTCACATTGAGTGAGGCTGCTCAGGAGAGTGCAGATACTCAGTTGGAAGCAAGTTTTCTTCTTTTAGAAGAAAACGACCTACAACTGAACTTAGAACTAAATTATCTCAATGAGCTTACTAATTCTTACCAAATTGAGCAAGATGGATTGTTTCCTTATATTGAATTTGTAGTCAATATCGGAACAGTAACTGATGGAAGCGCACAAGCTCCCTCTTTTGAGCTATTGGTCACATCTCAAACGCCTGCAGTTGGAGATTCTATAAATATCCGGGCAATGGTAACGGATGGTAATACCAGTGCATATGCCTATTCATGGTTTGTAAATGAGAAACCTTTTAATGCTCCAAATCAATTAAACAGCCCAGTAATCTCGACTAAATTTTCAGAAACTGGGCATTATGTTATTCGAGCGGTCGTATCTGACATGATGGGTGGTATTGTTTCGAAAAATCTTATTATCTCGGTTGGAGAAGCAGAGAAAATGAACAAATCTTTAGTTACTGGGATGGTCCGTTCAACCGATGGTTTTTTACAAGGAGCCCGAGTGGTGATTAATGAGTCGCCCGTTATTGAGCACAATCTTAGTATGGG
>Ga0209632_10004069_pt1 | contig 13090 bp, 15 predicted proteins | sample COG_10_FD_184754 | JGI IMG/M metagenome (GOLD analysis project Ga0209632, IMG submission 184754) | Pelagic Microbial community sample from North Sea - COGITO 998_met_10 (SPAdes) (version 2) | ecosystem: Environmental > Aquatic > Marine > Neritic zone/Coastal water | place: Helgoland, sampling...
CGTATTAGTAAAATTACATCTGCCTCCACCTGATATACGAATTTTCTCTCCTATCTTTTTAGCATGATCAACCAAAAGAACTTTTCGTCCACGTTTACCAGATTCAATAGCACTCATCATTCCTGCTGCACCTGCACCAATTATAATTACATCATATTTTTCTGTCATGAATTAATTTTAAGATTAATAGTGAGGCGGTTTTTTATTTTCCTCAATTATATTTGACTCATTTATATTTTCTAAATCATTAATTCTTTTTTCAAAATTTGAAATTTGTTTTTTTAAAATTGTCACCTCTTTTTGTTGAGAATATAACTCATCACTCATCTGTAAAATTTCATGTTGAAGAAATGCAATTTGTTCCTCTAGCTTTTTAACTAAATTTTCCATATAAATTCAATTTAAGAAGCTTTTAAAATAAAACAAGAAGTGAAAATGTGTGAATAAAGAAAACGCAAGTAAACTGTGGAAAATTATTCAGGAAGCTGGCGATTATTTGGCTGGTCAATTACCTGACCACCCAAATCACCCCAAAGGTCGTAACCCCTACGCACATGTTGCGATTTGTGTCAAAGAGAAGTTTGGCAACTCATATAAAGATATTCCTGATGAAAAATTTCAAGAAGTTGTTGATTACATTAACTTTTTGAAAGAGAACCCAAGTTAAGCAAGAGAACATTTTGTTCTCACTCGGTTTTGTAGCCAGTTTGTAGCCAGTCTCTCCCAGATAATCCTATAAATTTATTTCTTTTTTTAAATTAACTAATGTTATTTTCTTAGATCCTTTTTCAGAAATTTTTGAAATTTGATTTAGACAATCTTTAATTTTTATTAAATCAATTTTAAAAAATTCACGATTATTTCTAACTCTATAAGATTCTAATATTTTATGAGTCTTTAATTCATAGTATTCAGCGTTTTTAAGTTGAATTTGGAAAGAAACCTTAAAAGGATGCAATACTCCTGTTGATGTTAGCTCAGTAGCTCTATCTCTTGGTGTGCCACTAGTGGATCCTATCTTGAATGTATTTGGGTAAGATTTATTTGACAAAACATAAACATATGAAAAATTAGAAGAAGCTTGTGTATCTCTTTCAAATTTTCCTATTCTAAATTCTAAGAAAGGTAAAATTTTTTCTTCAAATTTAGTTTGCTGATCTTCTAGAATAGTTGTGTATTTTTCTGAAGGTATTACAAAATGAAAGAATTCATTCATTTCATCTAAATCACTCCAAAAAACTCTAGCTGTACCTTGCCTACCAGCTCCTTTAATATAATAATGTTCAAAATCACCATAAAATAATTCAGAATAGATATCCATACAGTCTGTTACAGAATTCATGAGATCATCTTTAAATTCAAACAATTTAATATGTTCAATTCCATTGTGAAAAGCTTTGCCAGTCATAAATTGACTGTGAAATTTTTTCTTATATTTGTTATCATTAATTTCTTTAATTAATTTTAATAAGTTTTTAAAATCATCTAAAAATCTTAATTTTTTATCATTTGATATCCAAATTAAATCTAAATATTTTTTTTTACTAATAAACCCTTCTTCAGTAACCTCATATCTTGAATTATTTTTAAATAAAATTGATAAGTTATTTAATTCAGATAAAATTGAATTAATTTTATCTATTATTGGAGCTATATCACTGTCATATCTATCTTTAACTAATTTAATATCCTCTTTTGATTTTGTATATTTTTCATAAAGTTTATAGGCAAATTCTTCATTAATATTTTCTATAAAACTTTTAAAACTATTCTTTTGACTACTTTTAAAATTTTTATTAAAAAAATCTATAGGTTCATAATCAAGTAAATATTGATCATTATCAAATATCATTTTAGAACTTTAAAAGTATAATTTTATCGAAGGAAAGTTCTTTCATAACTACAATCTATTTATATCCTTTGCCAAAAAAATACTTAACTGGTTTAATATTTTTTTTTCTTTTTTCCTTAAATAGTTCATTTTTAGCACCCCTAATAAGGAGGTTTCTTCCCATATACATAACTTTGGCCTGAACTTCACTTGTAAATCTATTGGGGAATTTTGTTAGTAGTTCACTTGGGGGGTAGTCTTCTGCTAATAGTTTATTAGCTGAGTCTACCATGGATTGGTTTACCTTCTTTAGTATCTGTTTCTTTTCATCGAATGTTAAATTTTCAAATAATTGAATTAATGCAATTCTTTCTTTCTTTATTCTAAAATGTTTCTTCATCTAATTTTTTTCACTATTTTTAATGCCCCATTTTTCTTCACTTATTCTTTCTTGTTTTTTAAGAATTTTTCTCCATTTTTTCATTGATTTAGCTGCCTCTAGAACAATTTTTTTATCTTTTTTTAAATTTTTATCAGCATATTCTAGAGCGTGTCCATATTGTTTTACTGCTTCAAGAACAATTTTTTTATCTTTTTTTAAACTTTTATCAGCGTATTCTAACGCTAATCCTTGCTGTTTGACTGCCTCAAGAACAATTTTTTTGTCTTTTTTTAAATTTTTATCAGCGTATGCTAGAAAATTACCAAGTAATTTTACTGCTTTTAAAATAAACTTTTTGTCTTTTTTTAAACTACGATCAATATATTCAAATACATCATGATTTTTTTTTACCACCTTTAGGATAAAATTTCTGTCCTCTCTTAAAATTTTGTCTGCATATTTTAAAGAACGTCCATTCTGTTTAACTGCATCTAAGACTGTCTGTTTATCTTTCTTTAAGCTATCATCAGCATAATATAAAGCATAACCGTCTATTTTTACTAGCTCTTGAATAAAACTTTTATTTTTCTTTAAGGTGTCAGCAGCACAATCTAATAATTCAATAGAATGATTAAATCCTATTAAAATAATTTCCTTATCTGTCATCAAACTATCATCAGCATCGTATATTGCTCTAGGATTCTCTTTCATTGCTGCAAGAACAACTTCTTTATCTTTTCTTAAATTGTCGTCTGCATATTCTAAAGCAAGTCCATTAAGTTTAACTGCCTCAAGTATAAATTCTTTATCTTTTTTAAAAATTTCACTTGCACTTTCCAGCCAATCAGCATCAGAATATTGAATGTTTTTGAGCAGTTGTTCTCTTTCACTTTTATCCATCAATTTACTCTAACAAAGGCCTTATCAGGTGTCTAGGTGAAGGAATGAAGGTTAATGAGCACTCGGAAATGTTTGTGGTTTGTTTGTGGTTTTATTGTTAAAATTGCTTTGTATTAACACCAAGTCTATTTTAATAACTAAGCAAGCATAAGGGTTTTAGGCTGTTAGGGGGTGTCGAGAGTCAGGTGTTATTTTACTATTACTATTTGTGTCAAAGAGAAGTTTGGCAACTCATATAAAGATATTCCTGATGATGAGTTTCAAGAAGTTGTTGATTACATTAACTTTTTGAAAGAGAACCCAAGTTAAGCAAGAGAACATTTTGTTCTCACTCGGAAATGTTTGTGGTTTGTTTGTGGTTTTGTCCCAGATAATCCTATAACTGATAAGCACAGTCTGAAATTCTTACTGCCTCTTGTTTGTGGGGGTAGCCTAGATCATTGCACATGGTTACTTATTTTATAATCCAAAAAATGATATTTATTATATAAACCAAAATACCATAAAATAAGAACATTAGAAATTTGTCTTTTCCTGATTTTTCTTTCCAGTTCAAAGTGAATAATGCAGATGGAGAAGCCACTAGCAAAATAACTCCAACTGCAATTACCAGTACTGATAAAATTATAAATACATTCATTTTTTTATCTTTCTTTAATTTTATCCATAATTGATTAATAAAATTATTATAGTGATAGTTATTAACACAGCACTCACAATAATATAATTCAACCTAATGTTAAATTTTTTGAATACTATTTCAGTAATTTTTTCCCAGAATAATACAATGCAGAAGACAATTATAGCTGGCAGAATAAATTTGATCATTGTTTTGGAAAATAATCTTTTAACTCTCCTTCTCGATAAACATCTGCTGTACAACAATGAAGTCCACCTCCAAATGCATAAGCATCTCTCATATCTACTGGTAAAACTTCCATTCCTAACTTATCTAATTGTTCAGCTTGATATACTTCACTTTTTTCCACACAAACCGTCTTTGGGTCTAATACCAAGACATTCATAGATAGCCAAGTCGAAGAATAACATAATGGTGGTGGCTCATTATGTGCAGGTTGTGCGGAGTCAATTATTTCCCATCCATTATCTTCAAAAAGTTTTCTCTGTTCTTTTGGTAATCGTCTTTGAGGATTATTAATAATTAAACCTTCTTTAATTGGTGTAAATGTTGCATCAATGTGAATTGGATATGGATCTCCAGGAAAATTAACTGCATGAACTCTATGGTCTTTATAATGTCTTTTAAGCCAATCAATTCCTTTTAGGTTTGTTGTAAATCCATGCTGAACAACTAAATCTTTACCAAACCTTAAAACATCAGCGGCATCGAATAAAGGTTCTTCTTCAGTAGTTACAAAAAACTTATCTTCTGTCCACTCTAATCTTTTTTGAATGCCAATTTTATCAGACAAATAATCTTTTCTATAGTCTGCATCAGTTAACCTAGGTTTTGGTGCTGATTCATGTCTCATATTTGGATCATCATTATAGTATTTTTTTAACAAAGGTCTGTAGCATAGATATTCAAACCATCTACATCTGTAGCTCATTGTAGCTTCTAGAATTTCCTTACCTACTGTTAACAAAACATCTCTTGGTGGCATACAGCCAAACATTGTGTCTGTTTCCCAATCGGGTGTTGAAGTTTTTTGATTAAAATCTATTGGGTCTGGTCTGTCTACTTTGATGCCTCTTTTAATTAACATATTGGAAAAATCATTAAGTAGCTGATTGGCTTTATCAACGGTATCTTTTGTTCTTGGACCAAATTGACCTCGCATATCTGAATCTTCTGGAACTTTTGCATCTAAAGCAGGTTCTGGGGCTGGTATGCAGGTACCATCAGCCTTACCTACAATCACATGTTTTAAAGGATCCCACTCATTCCAGCTGCTAACTATAGTTTTTTTTTCACTCATAATTTATGATTTAATAATATTATGCTCAGGGCCAAAAGGAAACTTAGTAATATTTTCTGCACTATTTTTTCCTATAACTAAAATATCATGTTCTCGATACCCGCCTGCGCCTGGAGTTCCCTCTGGTATCATGATCATAGGCTCCATAGAAACAACCATATTTTCCTCCAATACTGTGTCTATATCTTCACGTAGCTCTAATCCTGCCTCTCTTCCATAAAAATGGGACAACACACCAAATGAGTGACCATAACCAAATGTTCTATAATGAAGATAGCCAAGTTCAGCAAATAACTCGTTCAGTTCATGACAAATATCTGAACATTTTACTCCTGGTTTAATTAGTTCTAAACCTCTTTTATGAACTTTAATATTTGCCTCCCATGCCTTTAATGAGGCGTCATCAATCTTATCAACAAAAAGAGTTCTTTCTAACGCAGTGTAATAACCTGAAATCATTGGGAAGGTATTTAAAGAAAGAATATCTCCAGAAATAAGTTTTCTAGAAGTTTTAGGATTATGAGCACCATCTGTATTTATTCCTGATTGAAACCACACCCATGTATCCATGTACTCTGCATCGGGATAAGTCTTAGCTATTTCTCGTTCCATTTTATCTCTACCTGCAATTGCGATTTCAAGCTCACTCTGACCCACTTTTATATTTTTTACTATTTCTTCACCACCGATATCAGCAATTTTTGCTCCATTTTTAATTACATCGATTTCTTCTGCAGATTTAATCATCCTAGTTTGCATTAAATCGTTTGAAACATCACTAAATACTGAAAATGTAAAAATAGAAGATAATTTATCTTTAATGTCTAATGTAACGTGATCATTTTCAATTCCTATTTTTTTTGGTGGTTCGTCTCTCCCAATAATTGAAACTATTGCTTTTAAAAAATTATCTCTTTTCCAATCAGTAAATATAACATTATCACAATGAGATCTTCTCCAGGGCTGACTTGCATCTATATTTGCTGAAATTGTAGAAATTTTTTTTGCTGTAACAATGCATCCATAAGGTCTACCAAATGAACAATAAATAAAACCTGTGTAATAAGCAATGTTATGCATTGATGTTAAAATAACCATATCTAGATTATTTTTACTCATTATGGTTCTTAAATTATTTACTCTTCTTTGATATTCTTTTTCTGAAAAAGGAAGTTTTACCTTCTCTCCATTTTTTAATGTAAAAAAGTCTGGTCTTTCCATTATAATTAATTTAATGCAATAAATCTTCTATTTGTCTTAATAGTTAAACTATAATAGATAATAGACATAAAAAGAAAAAACCCACCAATAATAGTATTTGCAGATGGTACCTCGTTAATACCAAACAAAGGTAACCAAACCCAAAAAATTCCCCCAATAACCTCTGTAAGTGAAAGTAAAGTTAATTCAGCAGCCGGTATAGCTTTTGAGCCTATTGAATATAAAATTAAACCTAAACAAACTATAGTTCCATGAAGTGAAAACATTGCACCATTGTAGCTAGTTGAAAGTATCTGAGATTTAGTGATTGCAATAAATGTTAATGAAACAATAACACAAAACAGACCAGCAACTGCTACTGTTGTAAATTTTGGTGTTTCTTTTCTCCACCTCAATGTTACAGAAAATATTGAAAAACCAATTGATGAAGTCATGCCAAAAATTAAACCTATTAAAGAACTTTTTTCAGTATTACCTAAAGCAATAATTATAATTCCAATCGTTGCAATTCCAATAGCTATCCAAACATTTAAGGATATTTTTTCGTTTAAAAATAAAAAACCTAAAAGGGCTGTAAAAAAAGGCATTGCAGCTAGACAAAGTAAAGTTACAGCAGCAGAGGTACTTGTTATAGAATAAATAAACGTAATCATCGCTATACCTAGACCACATCCTCCAATCAGTCCTGAAACACCAACTTTTAGATAATTTTTAAGGAAATTTTTTCCTTCTTCAAAATATAAATATAAATTAAGAACAATAAAAATTGTTAGTCCTCTTGCAAATATATATTGCCATGGACTTTCACCTGGTTGATCCATATATCTAACTACCAGAGGGCCAAAAGACCACAATAGTCCTGCAAAAAGTACTACAGGAATTGCTATTTTATCATTTTTAAACTCAAGCATTAACCGATACTTACTTGTTATTTTTTTATTCTACAATAGAAATGAGTTCATTTAAGAGATCATATTAGGCCCAATTGGAAAATAACAATTTATTATATCACCTTTTTTAAAGTGTGATTTTCCATAATCAAATAAACCCCATGCATTTGATTGAACAAATGATTTAATTTTATAGGACTCTTGCCCTGACAAAACCTCAATTATTAAATTTCCATCACTGGTTGAAGTGAGTCTAGATTTTACAAACCTTGTTATGTATTTATTTTTTATAAATTTATTTATTAATTTTGCTTTAAAAGGTTTTTCAATATCAGTGCCAAGAATATTTAAAAGATAAGGAAAAACAAAAAATCTAAAACAAGCTGAAGAAGAAATTGGATTCCCAGGCAAACCAAATATAGCTTTTTCTACATTCTTTAATTTTGCAAATAAAATTGGTTTTCCAGGTCTAATGGAAACACCTTTGAAATAACTTGATAAGTTAAATTTTTTGACAATAGAAGGTACAAAGTCGTGCTTTCCTGCTGAGACTGCACCAGAAGTTATAATTATATCTATTTTTGATTTAACACTTTTTTCTATTCTTTTCTTGAAAAGCTTTTCATCTTTATCTCTTAAAATTCCACCATCAATAAAATTAAATAAAAAATTATTTGATAAAGATTTAATATAATGACTATTTGAATTTCTTACTTGCCAATCATTTATTATTTTATTATTAGAAATTTCATTTCCTGTTGAAAAAAATAATATGTTTGGTTTTTTCTTAACTTTTATTTTAATTATACCTAATGTTTTAAGCGCCATGATGTGAGATGGCTGAATGATCATCCCTTTTTTTATTATCAAATCTTTTTTTTTATAATCAGACCCAGCACGTCTGATATGTTGATTTTTTTTTATTTTTTCATTAATTGTGATGTACTTTTTATTTTTTTTATTTGGATAAAAAATAATTTTTTCAATTGGAACAATTGTATCAAAAAATTTAGGTATAATTGCGCCTGTCATTACTTCAACTGTATCAAACTTTTTTATTTTTCTTAATTTGGGATTATCTCCAGCAGATATAGTTTTTAAAATTTTAAAATTTCGTGAATTATTTTTATTAAGTGTTTGTGTTTCTTTAGAATTGATTGCAAAACCATCAAATGCAGCATTGGTTCCTGCTGGATAATTTACGGCTGAATAGATATCCAATACATTAATTCTATTTAATGACTTTGATGAGTTAATAATTTCATCTTTAATTTTTATCTTTGATTTTATTAAGATTTTTTTAGCTTCTCTATAATTAATCATTTTAATTCTTTTTTAGTATTTTTTTTGCTTCTTCTAAGTCTTCTTTTGTATTTATATTGAAAAAAGGATCAAATTTTTTAGTCTCAATATTAATTGTTTTTACTCCTATTTTATTTGCCCAGTCTTCTACTTTTCTAAAATTATTATTAATCAAATCATTTTCAAGTAGTTTTAATAATTCAATTGACCACAAGCCAAAAATATTGTGTCTTTTGTTGTTTGATTTAATAAAATACAACAAACTATCTTTTATTTTAATTCTTTTTTTATATTCATCAATAATTGATGTTTCAAAAAAAGGTGTGTCTGATGGAAATGTTGCAACCCACTGATATGATTTTTGATTTTCTTTAACCCATTTCATTGCACTTAGAACTCCCGCTAATGGTCCAAAGTCATCAAGACAATCAGGAATTATTGTTACATTTTTTATTTTTTTCGTATCTAAATTATGGCTTGAGACAATAAGTATCTCTTCATACTTTTTACTAATTTTTAATAAAACATGCTCTAACAATGTTTTATCGCCAAGTTTTGTTCGATTTTTATCCTCACCAAATCTCTTTGATTTTCCACCTGCTAGCACAACACCTAAAATATTGTTATCTTCCATAAATCAAAATATAAAACATTAATCTCTTAATTAAAGAATTATAATGAACTTAGAAATTTTAGAAATCGCATCTGACACAAAAAACCACAAAGTAGTTAAAAATCATACACATCAATCAAAGAATAAAAACCCGTTATGTGGTGATGAAATGGAAATTAGTTTAATAGTTAAAGACAATATAGTTCAAGATATAGGGTATCAGTGCAGATCATGTGTATACTGCCAAGCTTCTGTTAGTTTACTTTCAAAGTGGGTTATACAAGCACCAATAGAAAAAATTTCAGATTTTGTCTCAAATGCTGAGTTTTTCTTTGATGAAAATTTTGATCAATTAAAAAAAATTAATATAAAAGATCTGAAAGTTTTTAAAAAAATAATGAACCCAAAAAATATTTCAAGAAAAGAATGTTTATTGCTTCCTTTTAAAACTCTTTCAAAAGCCTTAAAGCTTTAAACTAACAATAACGTTAAAGATAAAAGTATATGATAAATACAATAAAAGAAAATTTTAATAGAGCTTTATTTGCTTTGATATTTTCAATAATTACGATTGGTACTCTTTCATTTTTAAGTTTTGAAACTCCCTACGGTTTATTCTTAGCTGGATCATTTGGTTCTTCTATGGTTTTACTTTTTGGATATCCTGAAAGTCCTTTTGCTCAACCCAAAAATGTTTTCTTTGGGCACTTAGTAACATCTGCAGTTGGTGTATTAATTTTAATGTTTCTGCCAGTAGATCAGTTTTTGCAAATAGCTATTGCTGTAGGTCTTGGTATTTTTGTAATGATACTACTTGGTGTAACTCACCCTCCTGCAGGGGGAAATCCTATTGTTATAATACTTGGTGCAGTTTCTTATGATTTTTTATTAAACCCAATTATTTTTGGTTCAATAATAATAATTGTTTATGCAATTATTCTAAATCGTTTCATTTTAAAGAAAAACTACCCAAGTAGTTGGAAAAAATAATTTTTTCCTTGTTTCAAATTTAGCCAGTTTAAATATACTGGCTAAATGAATTCTAATTATAAGGTCACAAAATTTAGATCTAATAACTCAAAAGAGGTTAATGATCAAATATCCATTGAAGAACCACTGGAAATAATACTCAAATATGAAGAAAAAAAAAATTGGATAGAAAATACTATATCTATTACGATGAGAACACCTGGGGATGATGAGGATTTAGTTACTGGCTTTCTTTTTAATGAAAGAGTAATTGAAAAAATTAGCCATATAGAAAATATTGTGGCTAGTGGTGAACCTGTTGGGAAATATAAATTACAAAATAAAGTTATTATTACAATTAATAATTCAGAAAATGTGGACATCGATAAAATTAAAAGAAATTTTTTAACTAATTCATCATGTGGTGTGTGTGGAAAAACATCTCTCGAATCTTTAGAAATTATTAAGAAAGATAAAATATTGAAATCTATACCTAAAATTCATCATGAAATTATAATGAAATCTCCAGATATATTAAAACAAAACCAATCTGAGTTTTCAAAGACTGGTGGAATTCATGCCAGCGGGTTATTTAAAGATAACGGAGAAATTATTGCTGTAAAAGAAGATGTAGGCCGACATAATGCTTTAGACAAACTAATTGGATTCGTTTTAAAACAAAATTTACTTGATAATAGCTCTCAATTTCTAACCTGCTCTGGCAGACTTAATTTTGATTTAGTCCAAAAAGCTCTTATGGCTAATATAGGTGTCTTAATTGGTGTGGGTGCGCCAACCAGTCTCGCTATAGATTTAGCTAATAAGTTTGACATGACATTGGTTGGCTTTGTAAAAGAAGGTAGCTTTAATATTTATAGTAATAATGAAAGAATTATAATAAAAAATTAAAAATTTTAATAGGGTAAATTGTGTCAAAAAATATAAGTAACTTATCAGGAAGAATTGGTTTAAAAAAAAATCTATTTGAAAAGATTTCTGAGAGATCTTTAAATTCTAAAGACTCTAGTGGTATCAAAGAAATAGCTAATGAATACCACATGGGTGTATCCACTATTCATGGTGCTGAAAGTTTTTATGAATTTTTACGACCAGCTCATAGAGCAAAAAAAGCTTTTGTCTGCAATGGAAGTGCATGCATGTGTTCTGGAACACAGGAACCTTTGAAGAAAAAATTAAAAGAAAAACTAGGTAATGATAAAGTTGGTGAAATGTTCTGCCTGGGTCACTGTTATGAAAACAAAGCTTTTCATTATGATGGGGAAAACTATGCTGGCAATGATATTAATAAAATTGATCAAATAATTAAAGGAGAAAAAATTCAACAGGAAAAATTCTTCTCTAAAAGTTTTGCTTCAACGAGTTTTTTAATGGATGATAAGCTTTCAAACTTAGATCAATTTAAAGATGTTTTAAGTAAGTTTATAAATACAGATAAACAAGAAATTATAAAATCATTACTAGACTCAAATCTAACAGGTAGAGGTGGTGCTGGTTTTCCAGCAGGCATGAAATGGGATTTTTGTGGAAAAGCAAAATCAGAAAAAAAATATGTTATCTGTAATGCTGATGAAGGTGACTCAGGAGCTTTCTCTGATAGATATTTATTAGAAGATCAACCACTTAAAGTTTTATTTGGAATGATTATTTGTGGATATGTTATTGGAAGTGATGAAGGTGTTTTATATATAAGAGGTGAATATCCAAAATCTATTGAAGCAATAAATGGATGTATTAATTCTTTGAAAGAAGAAAATTTATTAGGTAAAAATATACTTGGAACAAATTTTTCTTTTGATCTAAATATTTGTATAGGGCAAGGAGCGTACATATGTGGAGAAGAAACTGCTTTAATTGCATCAATTGAAGGAAGAAGAGCAGAAGTTGATGTCCGGCCACCCTTCCCTGTTACTGAAGGACTTTATAAAAAACCAACAGTTGTTAACAATGTTGAAACCTTAGCAGCGGCTACTGGTATACTTATTAATGGAGCTGATAAATTTTCAGCAATTGGAAATAAAAAATCTGCTGGTACAAAATTAGTTTGTTTTGATAGTTTTTTTAACAATCCTGGTGTTTATGAAGTCGAAATGGGAACTCCAATGAAAAAAGTTTTAAATGATATTGGTGGAGGTTTTAAAGAACCTATCAAAGCATTACAAATTGGAGGACCATTAGGCGGGGTTATTCCAATTGAAGAAGCTGAAAAATTAAATCTAGATTTTCAAGAATTTACTGCTGCAGGTTTCATGTTGGGGCACGCAAGTATAGTAAGTATTCCAAAAAACTTTCCGATGATTGAGTATATTCATCATTTATTCGAATTCACAGCTGAAGAATCATGTGGAAAATGTTTTCCTGGTAGACTTGGTTCTTACCGTGGTAAGGAAATGTTTGATCAAGCCAAGAATAAAACTGCTAAAATTCCATTAAAGCTATTAAATGAACTGCTAATAACAATGAAAAAAGGCTGTTTATGTGCTTTATGTGGTGCAATACCTACTCCAATCATGAATATATTAAAATATTTTGGTGATGAAATGAAGGATGATATGGTGAAAGATAATTAATGAGCTCAGAAAAAAGAAAAATTGCATACATAGATGGTAAGCCATATGAAATTGGCCCTAACCATACTTCTGTTTTAAAATTTGTAGAAAGCTATCTTGGTGAAAAAAAAGTTCCTGCTTTATGTAACGATCCAAACTTAGCACCTTATGGAGCTTGTAGAGTTTGTTCAGTTGAGGTTGCTTTAGTTAAAGATGGTCCGACTAAAGTTGTAGCCTCATGTCATACGCCAGTTGGTGAAAACCAACATATTTTTACAAACAATGAAAATTTAACGGCTTTAAGAAAAAATATTGTTGAACTAGTTTTAACCGACCATCCAATGGAATGTGGAACCTGCGAGGTTAATAATAACTGTGAACTTCAAGATGTTGCTAATGATTTAGGTATATCAGATCATAGATATAATGTACCAAAACAACATAAAGGTATTCCAAGAGACACCTCTCATGATTA
>Ga0209632_10004070_pt1 | contig 13089 bp, 16 predicted proteins | sample COG_10_FD_184754 | JGI IMG/M metagenome (GOLD analysis project Ga0209632, IMG submission 184754) | Pelagic Microbial community sample from North Sea - COGITO 998_met_10 (SPAdes) (version 2) | ecosystem: Environmental > Aquatic > Marine > Neritic zone/Coastal water | place: Helgoland, sampling...
AGAAGCGCCTCCGTCTTTACCTCCTAAAGAAGGTAAACCATATTGTGCAGCCTCAATATAAGCAATACCAAAACCCTCAACAGAACTTTTATTAATTATTGATGGCATTACAAAAATATTTGATTTAGCTAAAAGTGAATTTTTTAAGTCACTGGTAATATTTTTAAAAAACATCACTTGACCATTTAAGTTTAGTTCTCCAGTAATATCTCTGATGTTGTCCTCTTCATCTCCGTCACCTACACAAATATATATAATGTTAGGATAAATTTGTTTTAGATTCTTTAGTGCCATAATAATATTAAAGTGGTTTTTTCTTTTTTCAAGTCTTGAGACAGTAATTAATCTTGGAAATTTATGTTTTAATAAATTTTCAACTTTATTTAAAGTTTCTTTATTTAATTCTTTAGCTTTTTCTACACCAGGATTTATAATTATAATCCTATCTTCATTAACGCCAAGTTTAATAGCTAAATCTTTTGTATATTTTGAATTAGCAACTATGGTTTCTACATTATTTAAAACTTCCAAAACTCTTTTATTGAGTGAAGTTCCTTTTTCATGATTAATTTCTTTTCCATGTATTAAGCATATCTTTTTTTTATCTGTCTTAAGATGTTCCAAACTTTTCCAATGATCTGCAATAATTCCTTCAATTTTATTTTCTTTTATAAATTCATTAATTAATTGTGCTTTTCTAAATTTTCTAAGAAGTTTTATTCCACTGACACGCTCAATCGAAAAAGAAACCTGTTCATCGAATAGTTTATGATTTTCATGATAATCTGCAAAAATTTTTATCATGTAGTTTTTTGAGAGTTCATGAGCTAAACCCCACATTAAATTTTGCATACCACCAATCTCTGGTGGAAAAGATCTTGTAACAATTAAATACATTAATTACCCAACCATTTAATTCCACAACCCATACTTGGAATTTGATCTTTAGGACCATTACCTGTTTCAGCTATTTGTTTCATAGCTTTAAATAAATCACTGTCACCTGTATTTACAGGTTTTAAATTTTTTAATTCTCTAATCCTTCCTCTATATTGAAGTTCCATATTTTTGTTGTATCCAAAAAAATCTGGTGTGCAGACTGCACCATAATTTTTTGCAACTGCTTGCGTTTCATCTATTAAATATGGAAAGTTAAAACCATGATCTTTGTAAAATTTGATCATTTTATCAAAAGAATCATCGGGATAGTTAATTGAATCATTAGAGCATATTGCTACCGCTTTAATACCTAATTCTTTTAAATTTTTACAATCTTCAACGATATCTTTAATCACGGCTATAACGTAAGGACAATGATTACAAATGAACATTATTAATGTTCCATTTTCCCCCTTGACATCATTTATTTTAATAATTTCGTTATTAGTTGATTTTAATTCAAAGCTTTTGGCTGCTTGTCCAAAATCACATATTGGAGTTTTTATCGGCATGTTATAATAATATATAAGTTATGTTTTATGATTTGGAAGATAAAAAAGTAAAAAATTCAGGAGAAAACTGGTCTGCGTCTAATGCATCTATAATTGGAGATGTTACTTTAGAAAAAAATACCAGTATTTGGTTTAATGTTACTTTAAGAGGTGACGTTGAAAATATTTATGTTGGTGAAGGCTCAAATGTTCAGGATGGAAGCGTATTGCATACTGACCCTGGCTACCCACTAAAAATTGGAAAAGATGTAACTATAGGTCACTTAGTGATGTTACATGGCTGTACAATTGATAATAATTCTTTAATTGGAATTGGAGCTGTAATTTTAAATGGTGCAAAAATTGGTAAAAATTGCATTATTGGAGCAAATGCTCTTGTGACTGAAAACAAAGTAATACCGGACAATTCTTTAGTCATTGGCTCTCCTGGTAAAATTATACGTCAAGTATCAAATGAAGAATCAAAATCAATTACTGAAAATGCTATTCATTATCAAGAAAATTGGAAAAAATATTCTAAATCTATTTCTTAAAATAATGAAATTTAAATATTACTTTAGAAAGTCGAGCTTTAAAAAAGACAAAGTTTCAGCTAATATTTTATTAGAACAAATTGAAATTTATAAACCAAAAACTTTTTTAGAAGTTGGTGTTTTTCAAGGTGTAACCTCTAGGAATGTTTGTGAAAAACTCTATCAAATTAATAAAGATAATTTTTTATTCTATGGAATAGATATATTTGAAGATACAAACATTAATGTTGATAATAAAGAAATGACAGTAAAACATAATAAGATATCAAACCCATTAAAACATTTTATATTTAATATTGTTTTAAAAAAAAATTTATTTTCAATAAATTCTATTTACGGTTTTTTAAAGAAATTTAAAAATAACGTTCATTTAAGTAAAGGATTTAGTGATTTAGAGTTACCAAAAATAGAAATGTCAAAAATAGACATGATTTTTCTTGATGGAGGGCACTCATATCAAACAGTTAAAAATGATTTATCTATAATTCTCAAAGGCATTAAGAAGAATAAGATAATTATTTGTGATGATTATAATCAAGTAAATTATGGTGTTAAAAAAGCTGTTGATGAAATATCCAAAAATGTTTCAGAGATAAAAATTTTAAATAAAAGGTTAGCAAGAATTACAACTTAAAAATTGTCAATGATGATTGTCAATATATTTAGATGACACTTAATAATTAATAAAGTACTTTAAAAAATAATTTCTTTATGATTATTTGGTTAGCTTCATATCCCAAAAGTGGAAATACTTGGTTAAGAGCATTGCTGACAGCTTATTACTATTCAAAAAATGGTGAATTTGATTTCGAAATGTTGAATAAAATACAGGGCTTCCCAGCAATTAAATATTTTAAGGATTATAAAGATAATTTTACCGAAGTTGATGGAACTGTTAGATATTGGATTGATGCTCAAAAAAAAATTAACTCTGACGATAAACTAAGGCTATTCAAAACACATAATTCATTAGTAAAGCTTGATAATGGAAATTTTACAGACAAAAACAATACTTGTGGATGTATTAATATAATTAGAGATCCAAGAAATGTAATCACATCTTTGAAAGATTATTATGAATTAGAAACTTATGATGAAGCTTTAGAATTTATGTTAGATGAAAAAAAGATTCTATATGAAGACATAAATAAAAAATTTCTAAATTTTAACTTTTTGGGATCTTGGTCATTTAATTATAGAAGTTGGATTGAGAATAAATTATTCCCTGTATTACAAGTAAAGTATGAAGATTTAGAAGAAACACCTTTGCAAACTTTGGAAAAGATAATTTTTTTTATCAACAAAGTAGGCAATTTGAATAACGATTTTAATAAAGAAAAAGCGATTAATTCAATTAAAAACTGTAGTTTTGATAATTTAGAGCATAAAGAAAAATTACTAGGTTTTCCTGAAGCAAAATTAGGTGAAAGGTCAAAAAAAACAATTAAATTTTTTAATCGAGGTAAAAAAAATAATTGGAAAATTATATTGCCTGAGAATATTAGATATAGACTTACAAATAAATTTAAAGATGATTTAAAAAAATTAAATTATGAAATTTAAAAGTTTTAAGGAATTATCCATATCTTTTTATTCTTATTATAGTCAAATTTAGCTCTACGGTGACCTTTGGCTGCTAAATAAAGCCATTCTATACTTTTAATTTTACATTGAATAACAGTAAAGTTTTTATAACCTACTTCACTTTGTTCCATTGTAAATTCAAAATTATCTAACTCGGGCTTCAGACCCGAAGTTGGTGTCTCAGATTCTGTCCCAGGTCCATTATCTACTAAATAACATTTTCGACTAATGTGTCCTGTTTTTAACCAAGATTGTTTTGTAATATCATTTTCATGATTAACAACACACTCAACTTTAAGTCTAACTTGGATTTTTTCTTCCTTGTCATAAAATAACATTGCTGCATTTTTATTTCTTTTTAATTTAGCAATTTTATCTGATCTTATATCACTATGGTATTGGATAAAATTATTTTCTCGATCAGATTTTCTAAGGACTACAATTCTGCCATCAAAATCATCTTGGCTACCACAGATAAACACAGGAATTCTAAATGAAGAATTTCTATCTTTGATAGCATTATCTAGCATTGACCAGATTTTATTTTCGATCTCAGTAAAATTTTCATAGTATGCTGGTTGCATACGATATTACTTACTTATTCTTTTAATTAAGCTTGAAGTATCCCAACGGTTTCCACCCATTTTTTGAACTTCGCCGTAATACTTATCAACAATTTCAGTTATAGGTAGTTGAGAGCCATTATTTTTAGCCTCATCCATTGCAATTTTTAAATCTTTTCTCATCCAATCAACTGCAAAACCAAATTCAAATTGATCATCAATCATCGTTTTGTATCTGTTTTCCATTTGCCAAGATTGAGCTGCGCCTTTAGATATAACTTCAATTACATCTTCCATGTTTAAACCTGCTTTTTTTCCAAAGTTAATCGCTTCTGATAAACCTTGAACTAAACCTGCTATACAAATTTGGTTGACCATTTTTGCTAATTGGCCGTTACCTGAACCACCTAATAATTTCATTTTTTTGCTGTAACAATTAATAATGTCTTTCGCTTTATCAAAGTTTATTTGATCTCCACCAATCATTACAGTTAGCGCACCATTTTCAGCACCAGCTTGACCCCCTGATACAGGTGCATCTAAGAAACCAAATTCATTTTTTAATGAATGAGCATAAATTTCTCTAGCAATTGTTGCAGATGCTGTTGTGTTATCGATATAGACAGAACCTTTTTTAATAGCTTTAAATATACCGTTGTCACCAAAAGTTACTTCTTTTAAATCATTATCATTACCGACACAGGTAAATATAAAGTCAGCAACCTCAACAGCTTTTGCGGGAGTATTTGCTTTTGAACCTTTGTATTCAGTAACCCATTTATCAGCTTTTGTAGCAGTTCTATTATAAACAGTTACATTGTGACCTGCTTTTGATATATATCCTGCCATGGGATAACCCATGACACCTAAACCTATAAATGCAACATTGCTCATAAATTATATTTCCTATGTTTAAAAGTTTGAATTTTAAAGTAATCTTATTTGGATTTATATTTACATTTTTTTCAAGCTTTGGACAGAGTTTTTTTTTAGGATTGTTTAATTCAAGTATAAGAGAAGCACTTTCTATTACTCACGGTCAGTTTGGTACAATTTATGCATCTGCAACTTTATTAAGTAGTTTTATATTAGTTTGGATTGGTAAAAAGATAGATGACTTAAATATTTTAAAATTTGCATCTTATGTTATTGCTTTACTGGCCATCTCATGTTTTTTATTTTCCAAAATCTCTTCAGTAGCTTTTTTATTTTTATCAATTTTTTTAATGAGACTGTCAGGTCAAGGACTGATGTCTCATACAGCAACTACAACAATTTCTAGATTTTTTGAAAAGACTAGGGGACGCGCGTTAAGTACAACTTGGCTTGGTTTATCATTAGCTGAATTTATTTTGCCGTTATTAATTATCTTTTTATTAACCTTTATTGATTGGAGAAATATTTGGATAGCGATTTCAATTTCAGTTGTTATCATTTTGCCCATAGTTATTGTTATATTAGTTAAAAATATTAAATTAGATTCAAGGGAAACAACTAGTGCTACGAATATTAAAACTAAAGATATAAAACAATGGACAAGAGGTGAGGTTTTAAAGGATTATCGTTTTTATATTATCTGTCTAAGTATGTTGGCGATGCCTTGGATTGCAACAGGTACATTTGTTTATCAATCTTTTATAGTGTCATCTAAAGGTTGGGGACCTTATGTTATTGCTCAATCTTTTATGGTGTATTCAATTTTATCAGTGATCACTTTATTTTTGACAGGTTTTTTAATCGATAAGTTTAGTAGTCGAAAGCTAATAATGTATATGAACATCCCTTTATTAGTCGCAACGTGTGTGCTTTATTATTTTAAATCACCAATTTCATCTTTTTTATTTTTAGGTTTAATTGGAATTTCAAATGGACTAGCAAATGTTTTAGGTTCAGCTACTTGGGCAGAAATTTATGGTGTTAAATACATTGGTTCTATTAAAGCTTTGACAACAGCCTTAATGGTTTTTTCAACAGCTTTTGGAACAGCTTTGTTTGGAATTTTGATAGATAATAGCTTTTCTATTGAACAAATCGCTTTAGTTTCAGGATCTTATATTTTAATTGCAATATTGTTGTTATTCCTTGTAAAGAACAAGCTTAATCCTCAATATTTATAAAATTATCCTTGATTTTTTTTTAACCACTGTATAGATACTGCGCATGGCTAGAGTAACAGTAGAAGATTGCATTGATAAAGTAGATAGTCCTTATGAATTAGTATTGGTTGCTAAAGAAAGAGCAGTCCAACTAAATTCAGGTCTTGAACCTACACTTGATAGAGATAACGATAAAAATACAGTTATTTCATTGAGAGAAATTGCAGAAGAAACTATAAAAGTTTCAGACCTAACGGAAAGTGCAATTCATAAACTTAGAAAACATGTTGAGCAAGTTGATGATGGTTCAGAAGATGATGAGATAGTTGGAGATGATTTTGAAAGTATATATAAAGGTGAAATTTCTAAAAGTGGAACACCTATTTTACCATCAAAAAGAGCAAGAAAAGTTCCAGAAAAAATTCAAGTAGCTCCTGAAGATTTAGAAGAATTAACTGCAAAAGCAGAACCTGAAGTAGATGTAAATCCGGAACTTGAGGTTGCTAAAGAAGAAACTGAAGTTTCTTTAGATCGAATAGCTGAAGCTGAAACAGAAGTTGAAACAACTGACATAAACTCTGATGATTCAGAGACTACAAATAGCTAAAAAAATAATATAAAAGTTTAGTATGAACAGGAAAGTATCCGTTGCACCCATGATGGATTGCACCGATCGTCACGAACGTTTTTTTCTAAGACTTATTAGTAAAAATACACTTCTTTATAGTGAGATGGTTGTTTCTGAAGCAATTCATAGAGGGGATAAGAAAAAATTATTAGAATTTAATATAAATGAAAAGCCAATAGCTCTTCAAATTGGTGGATCTTCTCCAGCCTTACTCGCAGAAGCTACCAAAACTGGTGAAGACTTTGGATATGATGAAATCAATTTAAATTTAGGCTGTCCCTCAAAAAAAGTGGAAAAAAATAAATTTGGTGCATGTTTGATGAAAGAACCAAATTTAGTTGCAGATTGTTTGAGTAAAATGCTATCAGTTACAAAATTACCAATTACGATTAAAACAAGAATTGGTTACGATGATACTGAAGACTATGAAAACTTATATCATTTTATTTCAACTTTAAAAAGTACTGGTGTTAAAACTTTTATTATACATGCAAGAAAAGCTATTCTTGGAAAGTTTACCCCTAAACAAAATTTAAATATTCCTCCTTTAAAATATGATTTTGTCTATAGATTAAAAAAGGATTTTCCTAATGAGGAAATTATTATTAATGGTGGAATTACGACAACAGACCAAATGAAAAATCACTTAGAAAAAGTTGATGGAGTTATGATTGGGAGAGCCGCTTATCACACTCCCTATTTATTAGCTGATATTGAAAGAGATATATTCAATAATGAAAATGTACCAAGTCGACAAGATGTAATTGAACAACTGCTACCGTACATTAGAGAAGAAATTAAAAAAGGAACACGTTTAAATCAAATTATGAGACACACACTTGGGTTATTTCATGGTCAATCAGGATCTAGTTTTTGGAAAAGATATTTAAGTGAAAATATGTGCGTTAGAGATGCTGATGTTAAAAAGATTGACCATATAATGGATAAGATTAAATATAACAATGTTGATACTTCGGTAGGTCAATCTGCTTAGTTCATTATTTTCTAACGAATACGTCTACTTTAGTCTATTAATGGCACTTATTGCTATTCCTGTTGGATTTGTTGCAGGTTTATTTGGAATAGGTGGTGGCTTAATTACAGTTCCATTTTTATTTTATATTTTTAATTCACTAGGAATTGATCAGCAATATGTGATGCACCTTGCAGTTGGGACTTCATTTGCAATCATAATTCCCACATCAACAGTTTCCGTTCTAACACATCATAAATTTAAAGCAGTGGATTTTGATATTGTGAAAAGCTATGGAATTTTTGTAGTGTTGGGTGTTATCTTTGGAACTATTTTTGCAGCAACCCTTAAAACGAAAACTTTAGTTCTTTTCTTTGCAATCGTCATATTTTTATTAAGCATTTATCTTTTATTATTAAAGGAGAAGGAGAAAAACATAACTCTTAAAATTAAACTTCATTTAAAAATAATTTTAGGATTTTTAGTTGGTTTTATCTCAGCGCCTATGGGTATTGGAGGTGCTGTAATGAATGTTCCAATTTTAAAGTTTTTTGGCTATTCAATTAATAGAGCAATAGGGAGTGCAGCTGCTATTGGTTTTTTGATAGCTTTATTTGGTGCAATAGGATTTTTGATAACAGGTAGTTATTTAAAAACAAATATTCCATTAAGTATTGGTTTTTTAAATATTCCAGCTTTCTTAATATTTATACCAATTACAACATTTATGGCTAGAGTTGGTGCAAAAACTGTTCACACTATTGATAAGAGTAAAATTAGTAAATATTTTGGGATTTTTTTACTTATTATTGCTGTAAAATTTTTGTATGAATATTTTAAACTTTAAAAATGACAAACAAAGTCAACAAACATTTTTTAAAAGACTCTCATCTAATAGCTGAATTAAAATTATGTAGTATTCGTTTAATTGATAATGCTAAATTTCCTTGGATCATTTTAGTTCCAAAGCGAAAAAATATTACTGATATTTCGGAACTTAACTCAAAAGATCAAATGTTATTAATGAAAGAAATTGTTCATTGCAGTAAGTTAATGAAGAAAATATTTAAAACAAAAAAACTTAATGTTGAAAAAATTGGTAACATTGTTCCTCAATTACATATTCATATTATTTCAAGATTTACTAAAGACAGTACGTGGCCACTATCGGTTTGGGTGGTTAAAAAGAAACCATATTCAAAAGTTATACTAACAAAAACTATCAATAAAATTAAAAAATATTTTAAAGGTTGAAGAGTAAGGACAGAGGTAGTTTTAGTCTCCCTCCACTACCTCTTAATTATTATGTATATGATTCGCACAAGATTTGTTAACACGTATTAATTGAAACTAGACTTTATCAACTGCTTGCTTTACTAAGCTAGTAAACATTTAGATACATAAATAATTAAAATATTAACACGATGAATAAAGAAATTAAAGCTGATGATGTTATTTTTAATTTTTTTCAACAAATTTGTGATGAGAAAGATGATCTAAAATGTGTTGAGCTTGGTAATAGCTGGATCAATGCGATGGAAACCAATCTCACCAACATGGAAAATAACTTAGCGGAACTTGACAAAGCCAAACATCAAGAAAATATTAATAGTAATAAACAGCATCTTAATAGTATGAAAGGTAAGTCGGGTAGCGAATGGCGAGAATATGCCACTCAATGTATGATTGAAATATTAGACAATAAAAGACAATGAGCTTAATTGAAAATGATCAAGGTTGCGCTTGGATTAATCAATTGTCTAAAAGACAAAATATACAAACAGTTTTAAAAAATGAAGATTGTGATTGGTTGATTGTAGGTGCTGGTTATACAGGTTTGTCAGCAGCAAGGAAATTAAGTCAACTACACCCTGAAAAAAAAATAATATTAGTTGATGCTCAATTAGCAGGTGAAGGCGCCAGTGGAAGAAACTCAGGATATCTAGTTGATACAACTCTTAATGATGGATTTACATCTAATAAGGAGCTTATAAATTATAAAAACAAAACTGACATCTATAAATTAGGAATTGATGCTTTAAAAAGATTTATTAAGGAACACCAAGTTGATTGTGATTGGAATGATTCAGGAAAATATTTTGCATCCTCAAATTATGAGGATAAAAAAATTTTACAAAATTTTTCAAAAACATTATCTAAGTTAGGTTTTAAGCACAATTTACTATCCAAGGATGAGCTAACTCAAAGATTAGGTACAAGCTTTTATAATATAGGACTTTACACAAGGGGTGGAGTTTTATTGCACCCTGGAAAACTAGTAAGAGCAATGATTGATGTTTTACCAAGTAATGTTATTTTGTATGAAAATTCAACATTGGAAAAATGGAAAAATACTAAGGACTCAATCATTTGTAAATTTAAAAATGCAACAATAACAACAAAAAAAATTATTTTTTGTACTAATGGTTTTTTAAGTTCATTAGGAATAAAAACTAATTATAATTTTCCCTTAACATTAACAGCAAGCATGACAAGACCTTTAAGTGAAAAGGAATTTAGATCATTAAAAGAACCAAAAGAATGGGGAGTGTTACCTGTAAAGGCAATGGGAGCAACCATCAGAATGACAAAAGATAGAAGAATTTTAATTAGGAACACTGCTGAAGTTCATAACCCTTTTAAAATGACAGACACAGAATTAAAAAAAAGGTCAACTAGTCAAAAAACTGGAATTAGAAAAAGATTCCCCACACTACCTAATAATATAATTGAATCAAGCTGGTCAGGCATTGTTTCAAGAACTAGAAATAGTTCACAAATTTTTGATAAGATAAATGAAAATATTTATGTAGCAGGATGTTATAATGGATCTGGCATTGGGGTTGGCACATTGTTTGGAGAACAAATTGCTATTAAAGCAAGTGGAGAATCAAGTATCGAAATTAATACTATAAATAATAGACAAAAACCTACATGGCTTCCACCACAACCTTTCTTAAATGTAGGTGTAAAATTAAGATTAATTTACGAACGTTTAAAAGCTAATACTGAAATATAATATGAATATTTTTAAAAAATTATTTTCAAGTAGTAATTTAGAGTTACACATTAATGATGGAGGTAGAGCAGCCGCAGGCTACAAAGGTAAAGCAGGAGACTGTGTGGTTAGATCTATTGCAATTGTAACAAATCTTCCTTACCAAAAAATTTATGACGATCTTTATAAAGCAAATGAAGAATTTAGAACCACATCAAGAACTAGACTTGCTAGAAGCTTAAAACAAAAAAATGATAGCCCAAGGTCTGGTACTCATAGAGTGGTGATTAAAAAATATCTTAAAAAATTAGGATGGCAGTGGACACCAACGATGTTTATAGGCCAAGGATGTAAAGTTCATTTAAAAAAAAATGAACTTCCAGGCGGGACTTTAATTGTATCTTGTTCAAAACATATAACTGTTGTTAAAGAAGGTATTTTGCATGACACTTATGACTGTTCAAGACGTGGAACAAGATGTGTGTACGGGTACTGGACAAAAAAAAATTAAAGATATAGTAATTATAAATGAGTTTTAAAGATAACGTTAACTTACATGTAGATAAATCTGCTAAATTATTAAATTTTAGTGAAGATTTACTTGAACATTTAAAATCTATTCATTCATTAATTAAAGTGAATGTGGGTGTTGTCTTGGACGGCAAAATAAATAATTTTACTGGATGGAGAGCTGTTCATTCAGAGCACATTCTTCCAACTAAAGGTGGACTAAGATATTCTGAAACTGTTGATCAAGATGACACAGAAGCTTTAGCATCTTTGATGACTTATAAATGTGCAATAGTTAATATTCCTTTTGGAGGTGCAAAAGGGGGTTTAAAAATTAACCCTAAGAATTATACGATGCCTCAATTAAGAGAAATTACTAAAGCCTTTGCAAGCAAACTAATTAATAAAGGTTTTATTTCCCCAGCATTAAATGTGCCAGCACCAGATGTTGGAACGTCTGAAAGAGAAATGGAATGGATTTTAGAGACTTATAAAACACTTAAACCTGATGATATAAATTATAGAGGTTGTGTAACGGGTAAACCCCTGCACAGAGGGGGTATTGCTGGAAGAACAGAAGCTACTGGTAGAGGTATTGAAGAAGTAGTTAGAGAAATATTTAGACATGAAGACATTATTAAAGAAGCTGGTTTAAAAAGTGAATTAAAGGATAATGAAATTATAGTTCAAGGTTTTGGTAATGTGGGGAGCAATTTAGCTAAACATTTATATAATAGAGATGATGCAAAGATCATAGCGATAGGAGAGTTTGATGGTTATTTATATAATAAAAAAGGCATTGATATAAATGAACTAATTGAATTTTTTCAAAAAAATAAAACTATCAATAATCCTAAACTTGGAGAATTTAAAAATAATCCAAGTAAACTATTAGAATTAGATTGTGATATTTTAATTCCAGCCGCATTAGAAAATGCAATCACTGTTGATAATGTAGATAAAATTAAAACAAAATTAATAATAGAGGCTGCGAATGGACCCATCTCATTTGAAGCAGATCAAAAATTATTTGAAAAAAGAGTTATGATTATCCCTGATATTTATGTTAATGCAGGAGGTGTAGTGGTTTCTTATTTTGAATGGGTGAAAGATATTTCTCATATACGTTTTGGTAGAGTTGAAAAAAGATTTCAAGAACAAAAAATATTAGACATTATTGATCTAATAGATAAAAAAACTAATACGAAAACTGATTTTGATACAATTAAAAAAATTATTCATGGTGCTGATGAGGAGGATTTAGCTTTTTCGGGTCTAGAAGATTCTATGAGAAATGCATTTATAGAAATTTATAATGCTAAAAAAAAAATAAAAAAATCGTTTAGAGAAAGTGCTTATTACGTATCTCTAAAAAAAATAAGAAACTTCTATACAGTAGAAGGCTTTCCTAAAAGATAGTTATGAAAAAAAGTTTATCAGGCTGCACTGAATGTGGGAATGATACAGCCATTTTAACACAAGTGAGTTCAGGTCCTGAAGTTGTCTTACTTTGTACAGATTGTTATAATCTCAAGTATTCAAATGAAACACAAAACCATATAAGTTATGAAGAAGAAAAAAGTTAAAAAGATAAAAATTATGAAGGTAAAAATTAAAAAATCTTCACCTAATTTTTCTGCTCACGTTTTAAGCTTAGACAATGAGTAGGGACAATAATTCAAAAGGGATAGTTTTAATATTGATTGCAATGAGTTTGTTTGCAATCCAAGACTCATTAATTAAATTTATATTT
>Ga0209632_10004072_pt1 | contig 13085 bp, 10 predicted proteins | sample COG_10_FD_184754 | JGI IMG/M metagenome (GOLD analysis project Ga0209632, IMG submission 184754) | Pelagic Microbial community sample from North Sea - COGITO 998_met_10 (SPAdes) (version 2) | ecosystem: Environmental > Aquatic > Marine > Neritic zone/Coastal water | place: Helgoland, sampling...
CCGGAGAATCTCCATTTTGGGCGAAGAAGCCCCTGACTTCCAATGATTATTAAAAAGGGTAAATGACTGCCCGTCAATTAAGTGAGTGGTTTCGAGAATGGGACGGGCTCTTTCCAACTGGTGGAGACGGCTCTCGGTAATCGGGAATTTAGACAGAGTCAGGCAATGAACTGAAGGCCATGAATCGGGTGAATTTTTGGGATCATATCCCAGCCGATATTCATAGGGTCCAAGACCGTGTAATTTTAATTCACGGAGTAATTCCTCGGTAGCGGAACGATTTTTTTTCGGAGTTCGGTCGACTTCAATTTCCTGCAGAAGAACAATGTCCGGACCAGATTCGCCACCAATTTTCTTCAGTACCGAAACGATTGCATCCAGTTTATTTTCAAGTTCGTTAATTCCATACATCCCCATTCTGTAATCATCGTATAGCGACACATCATCCACATCAAAAAGGTTTTCCACATTATAAACAACGACCTTGAACGATTGAAAAGCCTCTCGTTTGGCAAAACCAAAAAAAGTAGGATTAAATACAAGTGTAAAAATGCAACAAATGCGGGCAAGCACGGACATTTCCGTACAATTGTATATTCAGTCTTAGGCTGCAACTCGTTTCTTCTCGGAACGAAGAAAAACAGGTTGAAGGTTGGTCGATTCCGAAGACTCAAACTGATAGCCCTGATCATTGAATGCCCGAATGCCCTCCAAGGTTTCCACTTGATTGCGGATCAAGAAAGAACTCATCATTCCCCGTGCCTTCTTTGCATAGAAACTAATGATTTTAAACTTTCCATTCTTTTCGTCCTTAAAGACCGGAGAAATAACCTCCATTTCAAGTTTTTTGGGTTGGGTTGCCTTGAAATATTCCTGCGAAGCTAGATTAATCAGGTACTTAGAGCCGGAACTTTTGCACTCCTCATTCAACTTTTTGTTCAACCGCTCGCCCCAAAAGGAATACAGGTCTTTTCCTGCGGGATTGGCGTATACTGTACCCATTTCCAACCGATGTGCCTGTATTAAGTCGAGTGGTTTCAGGAGACCGTAGAGACCCGAAAGGACACGAAGGTTCTTCTGGGCATAGGCAAAATCTTCCTTTTTGAACTCCCAAGCTCGCATTCCCTCATACACATCACCTTTAAAAGTAAGAATGGCCTGTTTGCTGTTTTTTTCAGTAGGGGAGTGCTCCCAATTTAAAAATCGCTCTCTATTCAATTCGGCTAGTTTTGCACTAATCCCCATTAGTTCTGCGATTTCTTCAGAACTTAATTCTTTTAAACCAGAAACTAAATCCCGGGAGAAAGGAAGGAAATCAGGGGTGGTACAGGTTGAGTGCACCGCCGGGGATTCAAAGTCGAGCGTTTTAGCTGGGGACAGAAGGATTACCATAACATTATCTTTTTATTATTAGTTAGGATCTTATCAAGAAAATAAATAAAATAATATTTGCGTAAGTATACTAGATAAGTAAGTATAATTTTGTATATGAAATTTTCTGCAGTCGTATTATTGTTACTTATTTATTGGGAATCTTATTTCCAATGCTATGCACAAGTTCAAAATCCAGCACCAGATTTAACCCCACAAGAACCAAGCGGGAATCCTACGGAATTCCCAAAGAAATTCCCAAAGAATGCTCCTCCTTCAAGGGAAAATAATCAATCAAGTTCAGAAAATCCAAAAACTGGAAATCCTTCTCCTATTCATGATGAGAAAACAACTGGGTTTGGAATTGATATCTTACAATCCGAGAATTCCAGATTGTCTTCTGAATTATCAAATAAAATCTCTGAACTCAAAAACGAGAAAGAAAGTAAACGAAAATTACTATCACAATTTGAAAAGCTCCAATTCGAACAGGAAGCAAATCAGGAAGTGGTGGATGAACTGAGAAAGATTAAATTGAAAAAGTTTTCTCAGGAACGGGATAACACAGAGTTTACTAATCGAAATACGCATATTAATGGATGGTACTTTATTAAGGATAAAGGCTGGCATTGGACAAGTCCTTCTGTTTTCCCGATGATTTTTTCTGCCGCTTCTTCAAATTGGTTATATGCGGAAATTCCGTCCAATAATTTACAAATTTTCTTCAACTATCAAACCCAGGAATGGGAAAAATGGTAATTACCCAAAAAACACAAAAGTTATGAAAACCAAAGCCCTTCTTATTCTAAATCTTTTTTTCACTGGATCGATTGTGTCGGGGGTGGGGCAACCACCTGCTCCACCTCCTGATTTTCCTGGAAATGAATATAAGAAATTATACGAGGAAACCGTCATTCTAGTGGATCAAGCAACCCAAATTTTGGCAGACCTCAATCAATCTATTGAATTATCAGGAATAGAGTTTTCCGAGCGGGAAAAAGTACTTTTACAAATTCGATTGGTAAAAAAGAAAAAGGAATCAAAATTGGCTGAATATGAAGCGAATCTTACATTAAAAAATGAAGAGGAATCAGTCCTTTCTCAAAACCTAAATGATTTAATTTCAGGTACTCAAAAAATGGAAGAGGAAATCAAGCTGCTTACTCTTCAAATTGAAGAATTTCCTCTAAGATTAGAAGGTTTGAATGATGATCTTGTTACGGTTGAAAAAGAGATTGTCGAATCGACCCGTAAATTAAAAGTTCCTCATTTACCATCCTGGCATTATCTGGATGGAAAAGGCTGGCTTTGGACATCTCCATCTCACTTTCCCTATGTCTATTCATCGGATCGTGAAAATTGGGTCTTTTATGATCAGGGTACCCACAGTCCATGGCTCTTCTATGATTACCAAAGTGAAACTTGGCAAAAATGGTTCCAGTAAATTTTTTCTCCACCCATTTAGTATAAATACGCAACTACATTAAGAATTATGAAAATCAGAAGACTAACATTATTTATTACAGTACTCGTCTGGCTCGGGCATAGTTTATTCGGAGCATCACAGGTTTTGAATAACTTGTCTTACTCCCAACGGGCTAATTCAAAAATGGTCGATCTGTCCTATATATTAAACCTTAGCCAGGGCCAAACTGCGGAAATCAGTTTCCAGTTTAGCTCGGATGATGGACTGACATTTCCGGTTGCCTGTAAAACAATCAGGGGAGATGTGGGAAAAGGAATAACTTCAGGTCCTAAGTTCGCTGTTTGGGATGCAGGACTAGACTGGCCTATTAATTTCACAGAAAAGGGAAGAATTAAGGCGACCTGCATTGTGTCCGGTGGGACTCAGCCACCAAGTAAACCGGTTGCGATTGAATTTGTATCAGTTCCCTTTAAACCAAGTTCTATAGCAATGAGCCCCAGTTGGTTTATGGCTCAAAATTTTGAACATGCTAGAATTAGGGAAGGTTCTAAGACCCCAAGTAAATTTAATGTAAGTAAATACGAGATAACCAATCATCAGTGGAATGAAGTGGTCTCATGGGCTGTTCAAAATGGCTATGACCTTATCCCAATGAGTTATCCTGTAGGCGAGGAAAATGTACCTCGTACCAATGTGGCAATCAAGGAAGTGATCAAATGGTTAAATGCTCTTTCAGAAATGAATAACTTAACACCCTGTTACTATGTAGATCCATTGGAACCAAGATTTGATGATAATGGGGATGGAAAATTTAGTGCAGGACCAGATGATTGGTGGGGCGGACAGGAACCCGGCGATTATGATTATCAAAATAACCCGAATTTTGACTGGTCCTTAATTCCAAATGGAAAAGAAAATATGCAGGGTGGCTGGATTCAATTCGATCCTAATTTTAATGGAAAATGGGATGCGGGTGAACCGTTCTATGATCGGAATCGGAATAAGATATTTGATGAGGGTATCGACTCTCTGTATGGAGGTGAGCAACCTGGTGATCACGATTATCAACATGATCCAAATTTTGACTGGTCCTTAATTCCAAATGGAAAAGAAAATTTGCAGGGTGGCTGGTTAAATATGGATCCAAATATGAATTGTAAATGGGATCCAGGTGAGCCTTGGTATGATCGTAATAGAAATCGAATATTTGAACCTCAAGAATTTATAGATCTTAATGAAAATGGCAGGCTAGATGATGGGCAAACCATTGTCTGCCGCTCAGGAGATATTTCAAATATAGAAAAAGTCGTTGGATGGTTTGATTTATTCCTTCATGAAAAACGACAATTAAATAGCTTAGGTTATGTCTTACCAGAAGTAATATGTCATCCAGACTTTCATTATTTTGCTATGGGTGGCCGAGTAGAAAGGGGAGAATATGGAGAATATTTCGATTCATTTACCGGTAAGCAGAAAAAAGGAATTGTTTATATTGAGGAATGGCCCTGGGGTTCAACATCTCCGGATGAGATGTCCAATATCGATCAATTTGCGATTACACCCTTTGGAGCATTTTCAAAACCGCAGTCGGTGGGGCAGACAAAGGCAAATGGTTATGGAATATACGATATGGTAGGGAATGTAAGGGAATTGACTACAAGTTGGCAGAAGGGTTTTCCATTTCCTCATTCTGGTCACATTCCTGGCACGATGATTTCTGCAGTTGGTGGATCTGTAAAAAAGGGTTTTGAAAAAACTTTTGATCCACGTATGCCAGTACCTCCTGCAACAGAAATTCATCCTAGTAATGTCATGGCTGGTGATTGGAATTCTAATATTTCCGAAGCGGGTGATCCGGATGTAGGTTTTCGTCCAATTCGAATCCAATACTAAGATTTTTTAATTTTTCAAAATGTAAAATTATGAAACCAACAGTTTTATCCATAATCGTTTTATTTTTTATTTCGACGCGCTTGGTGCATGCGGAAACTATTCATAAAACTGGGCCCAGAACGGTTGTGGATACAAGAAATATGCCCAGTAATCCAAATCCAATCATTGTTGTGGGAAATGCCATGAGATTGGATACAAGAAATGCTGCTTCAAATCCATTGGAATTGATCGGCCATCGTTTTGTGGTGGATACTCGAAATAACATTCTTAAATTCACGCTTTCTCAAAATAAGACCTTTGAAAATAAACCAGAGAATTCAGTCATTGGAATTTTTGAAGTAAGTGGAATGACCCCAATTCGTTACGAGCTTTTACCCAGGGGGCAGACTAATGATCACCAGTTTTTTTCTGTGACAACGGAAGGGATTCTTACAAATAAAGAAGTCTTGGATTTTGAGAAAAGATCAGTTTATGAAATAACGGTTAGGGCAGTGGGGCATACACAATCTTATGCCTCCGATTTTCTCCTTTATATACTGGATGATAAAACCGAAGATTCCGACGGGGATGGCTATACGGATGAGCAAGAAATTGCTGCCGGGTCAGATCCATTCGATCCCAATTCGAAACCCGGTGGATCTTATGTTTTAACAATTGATCATACCACTATTCTGGAAAACCTACCGGTAGATACCAAAATTGGAAAGGTTTTAGTAGACGGAGTAACTCAGGTGGTTCAATATTCTGAGGTAAAAGGATTGAATAAAGGTGAAATTCGGATTGATGAAAACGGTACTCTTTTCACTTCAGTTATATTGCGGAATAAGCAAACCCCGGAGGTGAAAATTCGAATTCGTGCGGAGTTTCAGGATAAGTCATCGCGAAAACAAAGCCTAGAGAAAACATTTGTAATAGAAGTACAGAAATCGTCTTTGCCCCCACCACCTCCGCCCCCTCCACCACCCATGAATGACTGGAAGGAACGATGGGAAAAAGAGAAGAAGGAATTAGTAAATATAAATAATCAGATCGTAGATCGAAATGCCACCTTGGTAAAATTAGAGGATCAAATAAGAGGCGTTCAGGATCAAATCGATGGGGTAGGCAAAAATAATGTTCGATTGGATACAGAGATAAGCAAGACCGAGACCGAGCTTAATCAAATCCTTTTTCGTATAGCGGAACTGAGCGTAAAATATACCGACGCTCAAAAACATTCGGAAAAAATAATTCTTCAAAAAAGGAACGCTGAAAAAGAAGTTGTTCGTCTGTCCCAAGAATACGATCTTCTTGATAAAAAAGTAAGAGAAAAACGGGAGGAAGCAACTACCCTGGTTGCGAAGTTAAAAGTACCCTACCTTAAAGGCTGGCACTACACCGCAGATAAAGGCTGGTTGTGGACTGATTTAGACTATTATCCGATTGTGTATTCGAATGCCGAGGATGCTTGGATTCATTACGACCAGGGAACTTCCAATCCATGGCACTATTATAATTACTCCACTCAAGAATGGTTCGAGTGGGAATAAGAATAAGTTATTAAAATATTATATGCTTAATGAACACGGAATTACAGCGAAGTCTTATTTTCCCCAAAAGTGGAAATGACTATATTTTTTAATGAATTTACCCATACAAAATTACTGATTTCCAGGTATACTGCAATAGTTCGAAGACTCTCCAATTCCTGGTCGTTTACATTGTTGTCGATTGCAACTAGTTTGGTCATCGCAATGAATAATTCGTTTCTTTCAGCATTGGAGGAAACATCCCGGAGAGAACTTACCAAATCGCTTAATTGGAGTTCACTTACATCAATAGAAAACGCAACATCTTGAATGCACTTTGCTATTTCTTCGGAAACACCGCAAGTGTTGATTAATATAGAGCGAATGGAATTTAATTCAGGTAATGTTATTCTTTTGTCCGCATTTGAAAGCCAACACAGAATGGACGCGTACAGACAAATTTTTTGAAGTTCTGGCTTCGAATGGGGAATGTGAATATCTTTATTAAGGAGAATTTTTCGAAAAAGAAAGTAAGCAGGGTTATCAAAAAATTCATGAATAAAACGATCTCTTGAATCCACATTTTTTTTCCACGGCTCAGTCTGTTTGATTGAATCCTTAAATAAGAAAAATTTTAGTTTTCTAAGAAAACTTTCCGAGTTTTCCAACAAAGCTTCATCCATTTCTTCCGCAAAATGCTTTTCCTCTTCATTGATTCTTCCATCGGCTTTAAGAACCGCAATTAATGACTCCCAGGCATGTTTTCTATGATCTTTAGAATAAACCTGTTCTGTGAATTGTTGAATGATTGAATTTTGCTCACATTGGCTCACTGGATAAGCGAGATATATTTTGAGTCTTCTCCAGTCTTCAAAAGTAATTCCTGGAAATTGAAGAATTAAATTTTTGAGGCATGCCATTTCTTGTTGGTTCAATTCGCCATCAACCCAAGCGGCTGCGATAAGGGTTTTGCCTAGAGCTATATTGAAAGCCGGGAATTCGTCGGACATGGTATTTGCATTAAATATTTAAATATCTAAAAGGTGCTTTCAAATGAAGTTTGTAAAGAAAAAAACAAAAGTACCCAAAGTTAATTTCAATAATTTAAATTTTTCTTCTAAATCCTAATTTTAGGATACCCCTAAACCATGAAACTTATCTTTGCATTGTTTGGACTAATTAAATTTACCATTGCAACTTATTAACTAATATACAAAATTAATTAAGCTTTTATGTACTTTTTCTACCTCCATAAATGAAGTTTTCATTTCGCAAATCATTTTTATTCCTGTCGATTGTATTGCTCCCTTGTGCGGATGGATTATTGGGTAATACTTTACTTCAAGACACGAATGAAAATTTTATCAGAAGTTTAAGGGATTTACAGGCGAGAATGGATGAAATTAACCGAAAATTAGCAGAAAAAACTAAAATTCGACCCGTTTCCCGGTTAAGCCCTTTTTCGACTCAAAACCAAAAAGTTCCCTCCACGGATAACTCGTTTGACGAATTATATCCTTCGAATGAAAGAAATAGAGATGAAATTCAGTTTAAGGATTCAACAAACGATGGCACCCAAGTTTTCAAAAGACATGCACAGGTAGAGTCAGATTCACTGGTTTACCCAGTAATGCCTTTAAGAATTTCTTATGGATTGGACTCCGAGGGTTTGCCAGATTTGAATGAATTGAGAAATGTGCGCTTTAAAAGTAATTTGTATGATGGGTTAGTCGACCTCGGTGGTTTGATGAAAGACAATCTAAATGTAGACCCCTTTCGATTAAGCACAGAAGATTTACGCGAAATTTCTCAAATCTGTGTTCATTATTTGAAAGAAAAAGGATTTGAGGGAATGGTTGCGATGGTCAGCCCAACGCAGATTGATCCAAGCACCGGTGCCGAATTAAGACGTCCCGGTCAGTTTGGATTAGATCTTAAGATCTGGGTCGCAAGAATAAAGAGAGTGCGCTTGGCATATTCAGCATCAGATAACAATAAATCTGAATTAAAAATTAAGAATATTCTTACCCGCCAACTAGGAAAACAGCGGGTTCTCGGGCAACCTCTCCGTTCGAAATTTAAGAAAACGATTAAACGCATGGGCAGGAATCCTGGAAAGTCCGCCCGTTTGCTCCTTCTTCCTTCTGATCAACCAGGATTGGTTGAGGGTGTGGTCGAAATTAAAGCTCAAAAGAGAACCCAGTTTTCTTTCGGTGTTGCTAATAATGGAAGCCCTACTACAGGTGAATGGCTTTGGAACGGTCGATTTCGTTTGCATGAACTTTCCCGTTCGGATGATCCGTTAGACCTTTCGTTTACGATTTCGGAAACCGGGGAAAGGTTTGGATTGGGTATGGGTTACCAAATTCCCTTGGTCCAACCCGGAGTGCTAGATCTTTCATTAACGGGAAATTACGGAGAATATGATGGTTCCAGCTTTGCCTTAACCCCGATTCATTTTGAGGGTTCTTCCATGAGTGCAGATCTGGCCCTTCATGGAAATCCACTTTCCTGGGAGAGTGAAAAGGGAAGCCTTGGCTATCAGATCGGGTTTAATTATGAGCGAGTGAAGGCTCGGAATTCAATCTTTCAGGAAAATGCCGAGGGCACTTTTCTTACTCCCCGTATATCTTTGTTTAGGGAAAAAAAAGGACGAATTATCCGCTCTCTTGCATCGGTCACGCTCAAGTCCAATGTGGGATCGATTCCGGTTCACCAAAGGGAATTTATGGGCGGTTTTCAAGTGGATGAAAAAGTACCCGTTCTTTCGATTGTTCATCAAAGTATGATTAATTTAAGCAAGCTTTTTAATCGTTCCGGCGATCCTTATGCCAATCTTGACCGTCATTCTCTATGGTTGAAATTTAAACTGGCTGGTGCCCTGACCAATAATCGAATGCTTCCCCAACGCCAATGGTTGCTTGGGGGGACGGTAGGAGTAAGAGGATACCCTGAAGCCATTGTGGCCGGTGACCGTGGATTCCTTTTTTCAATGGAATACCGTTGGAAATTATTTTCTTTGGGTTCCTCTCCTAAGAAGAGATTTTCGCTCTCGGTTGCCCCGTTTTTTGATTACGGCCAATCCTTTATCAAGGATCCATTTTTTTATGAATCCGATCAGACTTTAATTGGACTTGGATGTGGTTTGCTTTCTGAACTACCGGGAGGTGGTCGAGCTAGGCTTGATTTTGCCAAGCCCTTAACAGAGGTTGTAACCGGAACCGGAATTCGGGAAGGCACCCAAAGTGATGATTATCGAATTCATGCATCCACCCAATGGACTTTTTAAGAATGAAAAAATATTTTGTAAATTTTGTCCTTACTTTTCTACTCATAACTTACGGGTTTTCCTTGCCGGAGGGAACAACTCCTGTTCAGGGCGGCGGTAATGCCCAAACTGAGGGTTCTGTAATGACAATCAATGCACCGGACAACAGTATTTTTGAACATCAAAATTTTAATGTGGCTCCTAATGAAACCGTTCGATTTGTCCAACCTTCAATTGAATCCCGTGTTCTTAACCGGGTCGTTGGGGCGGGTGAAAAATCGAGTATTCAGGGAAATATAATTGCCGACGGCAGCGTTTATCTGGTCAATCCGGCTGGGGTTGTTTTTGGATCGGGATCTTCCGTGGAGGTAGGTAGGCTGCATGTGGTTGCGGGTTCTTTGAGTAACGAAAATTTCAATGGTGGTACCGATACCTTTACCGATTTGACCGGCGAAGTAAGAAATGAAGGGGTGATTAATGCGACCTCAGTTAGCTTCGCGGGTGCCCTGGTGGTTAATTCTGGACAAATTTATGCACCGGGTGGCTATGTGGTCCTGGCACAGGGAGACGAGGGGAATAACTCAAGTGTTTCTCTTACCAGTTCTTCAGGAAGTGGTTCGGTTCAATTGGTTGATTCCAGCGGTCTTCTTTCAGTTAGCGTTGGTTCCGAAACTAAGATAGCATCCACCATGATTGCTGATCTTGGGGGGCATGCTCTTCTTCAAACCGGAATCATCGAGGCGTCACGAATTGAAATGCATGGCAAGAAGGTGAAAGCGGACGGATCGATCAAAGGAGATGTTGTTCGTCTTGTGCCCAGAGAGTCTGCCTATCAGAGTGATACACAAAGTAAAATCGATACGAACAAGCTGTATTTGGAACCTGGGGTCTCAACAGAGATTTTTTCAAATGGAAACATTGATCTTTTATCTTCATCTAATCAAATATCTGAGTTATTGGCATCCGGTTCATATTCCAAGATTGCTGTTCGAAGTGGATCGGATATGGAGGTGAGGGCGGGAACATTGTCCAAAAGTACATCTTCCACCAATTTACAGGCTAACGAGGCTGATTTTCGTGTCTACCAAGGAGATTTGCGCATGAAAGATTCAATCAGTGGAAAAAGTCAATCAAGTGTATTGCTCCTTGCAGCAGAAAATCAGGTAATTCTTGAACAACCAACCAGTAGTTATGCATTTTATACCCGGTTGGTGTATGGAAAGTCATTACAGGAATATGTTGTGGAAAGTTCACCCACATCATCCACGAGCGTGACATCGGGAAGTGGATCCGCTTTTATACCTTTAAGAGCAACCACGGTGACTATGGATGATTTATCCACAGCCTTGTCACCCTCTGTCATCCTTCCCCTCGTTCGTGAAAATCCCGAGGTTTTTAAATTAGGAGCCTACTCAGATGCGCAGTTAATGGAGGCATTTGATTACGATTATTTTATTGGTAATTCATATTTTTTACGAAATCTATCGATATCTCCAGCCGCGATGTTTGGTGACGACTTTTCCGTGCTTAGCACACCGGTAGTTGAAACTGAAACCATTTCAGAAGTGGAAGCAGCTGAGTTTGTTGTCTCCGAAAAGCCCTCATCACGATTTGCCGGAGTTGCTTCGGTGGTTCAGTTTTCCCCGATTACTATGCCCTTACTTTCTCCAATGGCGAGTAAGTTACTCGATGATGCTCTGAGTGATGATGTGGAGAACGAACTTAAAAAATATTTAACAAAAAACTAAGATGTTTTTTTTAAAGCTCACCCGGTCTGCTAAAACCTTAATGACTCGCTTTGGCTGGCTATTTGCCGAGCTCATTTTTATCTTTTTGGGGTTGTATGGTGCTTTTCTTTTGGAGCGTATGCATGATGATGAAATGGATCTGCTTCGAAAACATCAGATTATTAAAGCCCTGGTTGGGGAATTCGAGGGATACGAGGAAGAATTGGGAGTTGCTTACGAAACCCTTTCCGACACTTATGCCACTCCCTTCTTTAGCAAGTATGCGAGTGGCGAAAAACCTTTTCCTAATCAAATTCAATACGGATCTATCGCTCGAGTAAACACGGGCATCTGGGAAGCTCTATTACAAAGTGGGATCGAAGTTCTTGATATCGAACTGATTCAAAAAATACAGATATTTTTCAAGAAACTACAGGACTTTCTCGATCTTTTTTCCCGTTTCGAAAGCCTGAATACGTCCTACATCATTCCGGAAGCTGACCGAAATGCTTCGTATTTTTATGAAACAGAAGGAATTGAACTTCGGGATAAATATAAATGGTATGCCAACCAATTGTTTGATATCTCCACCAACCTTGGAGAACTAGCAGTTGAAGCAGTTAACACCCATGAATTACTTAAGTCGAAATTGAAGAAAACAATCCTTTTACGAGATCCAGAAGCTGTATTTGACGAAAATGGAACGCATATTTTACCATGAATTTTAGTTTAAAATTTTTTATTTTCTTTATCCTTCTTTCCATTTCCTTCGGTGCTTGGGGAAAAGCGAGACAAAATTTTTTTCCTATTATTGAAGAGGTAAAAGGGCAGGCATTATGGTTTAACTCGGCAAATGGACAGTATACTCCGGTTAATCCGGGGCTGGTTCTTTCTAAAACTACCCGTTTGATTGTTTCTTCCCAGTCTCATTTGGTTTTTTCCTGTCCCGTTGGAATTGCCGGACGGGTTTCCGGTCCTGCAGAAATAATTCTTAAACCTGCAGAGAATAACCGTTATGAAGCGAATATGAAAAGGGGTACCGTAGCGATTTTATTGGACCCGGGAAGGCCAAGCGGATCTCCTCAGTTTGCGGTGCGTACTAAAGACGGTTTGGCTTTGGCTAAGGGAACTTTTTACGCAATAACTGAGTACAAGGGGCAAACTTTTGTGAAGGTGAAAGCAGGGTCTATCAAAGCAAAGCCTAAACCACCAATGAAAAGAAACTTTGCTGCTTACAAAAAGATAGATATCGGAAAATCATCCAAGAATTAAAATCATCCAATAAATATTTTAATTCTATTATTTTTAATGAACCAGAATTTATTCCATTTCCTAATTAAAAAAGGCTTAAAGACTTTAATTGAAATAGTTAAAAAATATTAAAATCAGTTTTTTTTTCGTTCGGGGTTGCACCAAACGAAAAATGCCTTTTTCTCTATTTTTTAACTTTTATTTTAACTGTGTACCCAATTGTTGTATTTATACTCCTTTTTTTGAACTGGATAATTTTTTCGGGCAAGTTTGATGTATTCCATTTGGGGTTAGGGATTGTTTCCTGTGTTGTGGTGACTTGGTTGTCCCAAGATTTACTGTACTTCGATCGAGCCAAAGGTTTTCTTGCACGTGTGCGTGAGGCATGGGGGTTTATTGGTTATATCCCTTGGTTAACTTGGGAGGTGGTGCTTGCCAATGTGCATGTGTTAAAACTAGCGATGACTAAGGCGGGTTATGTTGAAATGTCTCCTCGGGTGGTTACTTTTAAGACGAAGTTAAAAACAGATTTTGCCAAGTTTGTTTTGGCAAATTCAATCACTCTGACCCCGGGTACCATAACGATGTTAATTCGGGGTGATGTGTTTCATATCCATGTGATGAGTCAGTACTTGGAAGAT
>Ga0209632_10004075_pt1 | contig 13080 bp, 15 predicted proteins | sample COG_10_FD_184754 | JGI IMG/M metagenome (GOLD analysis project Ga0209632, IMG submission 184754) | Pelagic Microbial community sample from North Sea - COGITO 998_met_10 (SPAdes) (version 2) | ecosystem: Environmental > Aquatic > Marine > Neritic zone/Coastal water | place: Helgoland, sampling...
TAACGGGGCCGCAGAAGAGGAGGAGGATAACGGGGCCGCAGAAGAAGAGGGGGATAACGGGGCCGCAGAAGAAGAGGGGGATAACGGGGCCGCAGAAGAGGAGGAGGATAACGGGGGAGACTCCCCCGTAGAAGATGATGACGATGAGGTCGAAGAGGTTATCATAAAGGGTAAGACATATTATACTACAAGTACTACAGACGGATTAATTTACGAAGCCGACGAAGAAGGAGAAATAAGTGTCGAAGTAGGCAAGTACGAAAAGGGTAAGGTAGTATTTTATAAAAAGTAGAGTAGATATGTAGTTAGAAGTTAGGGTAAATGTTAAAATATTTTTTATTTTTAATGAAAACTAAAAAAATTGATTTGTTTTTCAGAATATTATTGAAACATATAAATCTTCACATTAACTTATAGAATATATATCATGATGTTATCAAATGAAAACCTTGCCGAGTATATAAACACATCGAGTGACTTATCGCCAAATAGACTTCATGCTACACTTTCGTATAATGTCTTTGCATACGCACGTGGTGCAATGAAAGATTTCTTCAATGACCCGAAGTTACCATATCTTACATATGGCTGGTCATCTGGTCAAATGCGGCAACACATTATATATCGTCATACCGACGGCTTAATATATGTAGTTCATTATGCGTATGGCGAGTTTTCCGATGCGTTTTATTTCACATATAACGAAATGGCTCAATATTTCGAAGACTTCGAACACGAGATACCAAAATACGTGGATCCACCTGCGGTGATAGCAGCACTAGAACAGGATGGTTATTAAAACCAACATAGGTAGATATTAAACATTAGCTAGATTATTAGATAACTAATACTTTTTTCGCGTCTTTGAGCCACCTTGAGCCAATGGTTTTTTTACAATCTTGTCCTTTTTCTTGGTCGATTTTACAGTTTCTAATTTGTAGAATGGATATGTGTCTATTTTCCATAAACTTTCAGTTTTGTATAACCAATTGGTAACTAAAGTATTCGTCTTCTCATCTTTGAAGTTACATTTTATTCCTTTAATATTTTTCTTGTCAGCTCGCCCTCGAAGTAAATCCATGTGTACGTGAGCTTCATATTTTGGTAAATTTTGCTTACCAAAATTAACTTCGCTAATACTTGTATTAAAATTACCTTTGGTAAGAAGATCAATATCATTCGTCTTGTTAATATATATATCATATAATCTTTGGACATAATTGGCAAAGTCCCCGTTTAAGTCTTTATATAACCCATAATTATCGATTTTGTCTTGTAAATCAATATTACATACAAGTTTTCGATTTTTCGACATCATTGCTGTTAAAACTTTCACTGCATTATTAAATGGTTTGAAAAACTCATCATTATATTTGTTAGAATTAATATTCATATTGATACATGGTCCATCAGGACAGGTTAATATCTTTTTCAAAAATGTGTATTTCTTAACTAACGTTCCTATATCTCTACATTCTTCCATTAATTCCTTGTATTCACTGGATAAATCGGGGGCATATTTATATAAATCATATAATGTTTGCATTGAGCTGAAAAGTATTTCTGTTTTATCAACAACAACATCCAATAATACAATATTAGATATTCTTACTCTATCATAAAACACTTGTTCGTCTATTATTATTTTAAATTCTGCCTCTATCATTTTAATACCATTAAGAGTTGGTGTTACTACAAATTTATCAAAATCTGCTTTACTTTGTAACTGTATTATAAATTTGTCATTTTCATGTGTTACTGTGTTAGATGGTATTTGTATCGTATAATTATTTTGTGGGGTGGCCCAAAAATTTTGAAAGTAGCCAGTAAGAGTTTGATATTGACCAGTTTTTTTACTGAATTCTAATGTCGAATTACTCCAATCTACACTATCTATAAAGAATATCTCATCTATTTTTTCATTAACGTCGTACATCATAAACTTATTGCGAAACCCTAAATCGAGTTGACTTCGTCCACTTAAAGCATAATTATACTCTAATATGTAATAATGATCACTCCATATACTTTTTCGATACTTTACTGCATAAGTAAGTCCTAATTTTTTAATAGTATCATTTTTACCTAAATTACTAATGTAATCTTTTATTATATCATATTTAGCATTAGAACCAGAATAAGTCCCGGTATTTGCGGCAATCTTGTTATTTAAAATGGATATATCTCTACTCGATGAGGTTGCTTTATATTTTTCGATTAGAGTATTTAATTGTTCAGATTTATTTTTTACATCCGCTTCAATATCACTCCTGGCATTATCACCCCATTTTATATAAGAACTAATTTCATCTATAAATTTAACATAAAAGGGATTGTTTAATATATCATTCAACAATATAACTTGTGTCACAGTATAATCAGCACCGCTTATTTTCAAGTAAGTATATTTTCGTCGCATATTATTAGTAGAAAATAACGATGTAGTACTCATCAAATCATATGAAGATGTCACGTTATTTGAAGTGGGGAATTTTGTCAAAAATAAGAGTCGAAACATTAACATCAAATTGTTGTCCAAATTTTTTTGCTTGGTTTTCATTGCTTCATCTGTATTTACATTAAATACTGATTCTCGAACATTATCTTTCACAATTTTGGAAAATGTATTATAACTAAAGAAAAATACTACACAGTCTTCATAGTCCATAGTGACTAATACACGCAATGGCAATTCGATATCGCCAGTTATTAACGGATATTTGTTAAGTCGTAAATCTTTTTTTTTGATATTGAACATATCACTAGTAAGTGAAAATTCTTTGGATTTAGGTATATTTGATTCTATTTTAATGTCGATCATTTTAATATCAAATCTTACTCCATCTGGCATATTATATTAGTTATATAATAATATAATATTTTAATTACGAATGTTGTTCATTGAATTTCTTAATCGTGTCATTTGCTTTATCATAATCTTGTTTAGATACACGTTCTGTCATTAGTTCAATGTGATAATCCTTGAATTCACTAGAAAAACAACAAAGTTTACTTTCCTCATTACATAAAAAATCAACAATGAGTGTAAATATTACAACAATGATAAATGCGACGTAAATGTCCCGTGTCCCCATCCATGCTATGGCAAATACCAGTACTTGTCGACTAAATGTATGTTTCAAATAGGATTCGAATGATTTACTTATCTTTAAATCCACGAAACGTGACGATATATTCAGTATAATAATCATAAGTCCTGCAAATATTTTACTAGTATTCAAATCCATTATTGTTTTGTTGATACGTTTGCCTAATTGTGTTAAAGCTTTAGGAAATTTCATATATATAGTCCAAAGATTTTTGATTTTTCTATTTTTTTAAATAGTTATTAGAAAATATAATTCTAGTAATAATATAGGTACATGTCATTATTATCAACCGCATCTCCGTGGAATAATGATCAAACAAAAAAACGCACACCTTCGATGAAAAGACAAACAATGAAGGCTAGGAGCAACGAAGATTTAGCACTACCTACGCCTTTTGAAAATTCTCAAAAAAAGAGCGAGGAAAATTCCATGAAAATCAAGGATTTGATTTCGAGTTTATCAGCATATGACGATGGTGACAAATTGGCAGATTTTGAACCGATTAGTCGCCCTGAAATGAATAAGCGCAAAGATGAATATGACTTCGAACCCGAGCATACATTACCCCAAACTGTAGAGAAACAGCCCTCGGAATATGGATCTAATAATTTGGATTTAGATAAATTAAGCAGCTATAATGATATCTATAGCATAAAAAATCAACCACATATTCCCGTTAATATACCTAGTGGTGACAGCAAAATGATGGAAAAGGTAAATTATATGATACATTTACTAGAGCAACAACAAGTCGAAAAGGTCGACAATGTAACGGAGGAATTAGTTTTGTATGTACTTTTAGGCGTCTTTGTGATTTTCACTGTGGATTCTTTCACTCGTATTGGTAAATATGTTCGTTAATCCAACTACGTTCTTTGTTCATAAATATTGATTTATATTTATGAAAATACTTAGATCTTGTGATTTTTCATCGTCTTACGTTTCGACGATCTATAATTCTTTTTGTTACCTTTATAACGTGTATTTCTTCGTTTCTTACCGCCAGTACTTAAATTACTCAATGGACTCCTTGACTCACTAGGACTCGATTGACTATGACTTGACCTACTAGAACTTTCTACTTCATCTCTTGTTAATCGATTTGATAAAAGTAAAAAACTCCAACTACGATCCAAAAAATAATGTTTATATGTTGCATTTAAAGGAAGTAAATCTAAGTCGGTATCTTTAGTTATATCCTCACGCCGCATAGTATGAGGTTTTCTCATCATTTCCACCAATTCTAATTTTTTTTCTCGGATTAATACTTCTTTAAAATAATCTGTAAATGGGTTATATTTAATATATATGTTGAAATGAAATCCTAAAATCACTAACATAAGCAATTCTATATTTTGTTTTCTGTCTTTTTGGAGTGTTCTTTGAGTTCCACCAGGCCTATATATCATTCCATTTTCCATTCTTGTACACCAATCTCCATCTAAATCTATTAGTCGTACTACAATACTATTAATATCTATCTTTCCATCTGATCTTGTATTATATTTTACCACCATATTTGCCGGCTTTATATCGGCACAAATAATGGAAAGCTCAACTAAACCATGGATCAAGGTTTGTACTTGTTTAAGTACTCTTTCATTTATCGCCCGTTTATCTCTCTCATCATATATATCAGTCATTACTATGTCCTTATAAAACCCTTTCAAATCCATCGAATATCTCTCAGAAATTATACAAGATCTTATTTCAACATTGGACCCAGAACTCATACCACCTATTTGGACCGCTTTTATTATGTAACCGTAATATATTATTGGTGGGCATAATCCTTTAAGACTCGAATTTATCCAATTTGTTTTGCTTGTTTCAAGTTGTATTAAAAATTCACCTTCTTCCACTACTTTAGTTGGTAATGATGAATCATCCACTCTTTCCATTCTTATTTGTTGTTTTTTTCCTTCATACACTCTTTTGCTTGGATATGTCAAAAATGACTGACTTTTATCACGTGGAAAATCAAGGTATTTTGCTACTGGTTTTTGTGACACTCGAATCGCAATTTTTGATTCTGGATAATCGTTAATATGTGTAAAATATGTATAATTAAAACCGCCCGCCGCTGCTATGGCTGTGGAATCATAATGTATATTTAAGTCTTCACATAACTTCTCTAATGTCACTAAATCTCCCCTATTTATGTCTTGGATAAGTATATTTCTTTCTCTCCTATACATCGAGTACATCGAGGGTCTTATAGTTTTTTTGACGGATTTTTTTTCGACGGATTTTGCGCTGGATTTTTTGACGGATTTTGCGCCTTTTTTTTCGACGGATTTTGAAGGCATTATATAATAAATATATATTTTTATTATATACACCATCATCTAAGATTAAAAATTAATTTTCTTAAAAATATACACAAATTGTTCCTTATCTTTGTTCAAGGCATATAATGCCTGAGCTGAGAAACCGCATCTCATTATAGTTTGTTCGATTGCCTTTTTATCCTCCATATATAACGTACGCTCATTTTGACGCGTTTGATAAGTCGACATATCTATAAAACTCTCTTTCACTATAACACGATTATCCGCCATAAAATCAGTTTCTTGGTTATAATGTATATCGTCACTAATAACATTACATTTTGTGATACGTTCGTCCACATAATCCTGTGGATTAGTATCGTAATTAGCCACTTCAACCAGTGGATTATATTTCTTCTTATTTACTAAATGTATGACTAAATAACCACTAGGCTTCAACCAATAATAACAGTTCCCCAATAATTGCGGTTTATCATATACCGTATATATCATGAAATCGCGGAGAAAAATACAGTCGAATATATTCTTGTCAAAGATCTGGTTATTCAGCATATCACCATGATGAATTGTTAAATCGTCATATTTTTCTTTGGTATATTCGATCATCTGCGATGACTGTTCTAATCCATGAGCATTATATTTACGATCTAATAATTTCAAAAAATGACCAGTTTTTGACCCGATATCTAAGACATCAGCATCGTCTTTTAACGAAAGTTTATCCATCAATTCGGCATATTCTTCGTTTAAATACTTCGTAGGTTGAAAAATATTATCATAAACACTTACATAAAAATCATCGTATATATCGTCATTCGTTTTCAAAGAAAACATACCATCTTGCGTGAATCCTTGGTGTTCTTTTTTAAACCATCTCTTCATTATCAATAACAATAATAATAGAAATATTATGATTATATATGTGTACATGTATATATACATAATACATTATTTTACACCTAAAATTACAAATTACGTAGCTGAGTACGAGTATGATTATATAATAATTCTTTGCCTATATTCTGATTAGTTACGTGATGTTGCGCGGTTGTTTTGTATTTATCGGTACTAAATAATCCTGGATGGGGTTGTGCAACGGGTTTTCCTTGTGGGACATTGACCACAAACATATCACTTGTCTTACTTGGTGTATATTTCAACGGCAAATCGCCCTTGTGTAGTGGGACGTTAAGACCACGTAATTCAGAACTCGTATCCACATGTGTATTCGACAAATTCACGGGTCCATTATCTGTGATGGGTGCGAAATTCGTTTCAATATAATGTTCTAAATACTGTTTTTTGGCTCCGCCGTTAGTACGTCCGTCTACAACAGGAAAAAGCACATATTTTGTCTGAACTGGGCGTACATTGATATTCGGTTGTAAGGGCATATCGGAAACAAATCGCTTACTTATATCGTTATTTATTTCATCTCGTTCGTCCTTTCTTATATAGTAATTACTTAGCACATTCATAATATATATAAAGATATATATAAAAAATTGAAACGGTTTTATATTATAATAATAATAATATAAATGACCTCTATTGATGATGAATGGAACCAGTATTTACTACATGATGATTTCGATGATCATGTAGATGAAAGTATGAAAAAGGATACAGTCGAAGATATTCCAAAATGCGATGAATTGTATATTTCGACAAAGACAAAGGTGCTGTTTTTGAACCAAGAAGTTGATATTAAAAATGTATTTTGGGATATACCCATTATATCATATAGTCAACCAAGTGAAGGTGTGATAAAGAAGCAAATGAAAATTGTATCTAAAACTGAAGAAGAATACAACGTTATCAAAGAACTATTAAAAGAGCAGAATTATTATACAGAAAACATCATAAAACAAATAAATAATCCCGAAGCACGTCGTATAAAATTCAAAGACGAACGAAAAATTACCATTGGTATTTCGAAAAAAGATATTATGAATGCGCGTGGAAAAGTGAAGAACGCATTTTATAATTGTTTTGCGATTATAATACGATTTTTGTATAATGATTCGTTCCGCGAAATACATGTCAAAATATTCAACACTGGAAAATTGGAAATTCCAGGGATTTTGAACAAAGAAATGTTGATGATAATTAAAGGGAAATTGTTGCGATTATTGTTCTCATTATTGCCTATTATGCCTGAATTTATCAACATTGATAAAGAACATAACGTATTGATAAACTCAAATTTCAACTGCGGGTTTTACATCAACCGTGATATCCTCTTTCATATATTGCGAAATACATATAAAATCGATAGTTCATATGATCCATGCAGTTATCCTGGTATTAAATGTAAATTTTATTTCAATAATGAACATGGATTAATGGATAAAATCCTTCAAAATGGAACAATTGATGAACCAGACCGCAATATGAAGGTATTTGAACTTATAGATAATAAAAAATATACCGAAGTGTCCTTTATGATTTTTCGAACCGGAAGTGTACTTATTATAGGAAATTGTTCGGAGGAGATTTTGGTATATATTTATGAATTCATTCGTGATGTACTACAAACGTCATATAAATCGATTGTAGTTCATGAAGAAAAACCGCCCGCGAAAATAAAGAATATAAAGATTCGCAAAAAGATGATTAATAGATCAGTGAAATAATTTGATATAGACCTAAAATTAATAATATATAATATGTATGGTTGGTATTCTGAAAACCAAAAATCTGTGATACAAAGACATTTTCAAGAAAAGAAACGTAAAACAAACACGATATTGTATGTAAATGACAAAGATGAAGTGGTAGAAGTAACCGAAGTGACTCATTCAAAAACATATTCATCTAAATTCGATGATGTAATGTATCTAGGACCATTGAAGAAGTATTGTGATAAATAATTATATTTTAATAATATATATGACCGATACAAAAGGATTTAGTAGTAGTTCTGAGGCTTTAATTTTTTATAAAGATAACACAAGCGCTATACTTGAGGGAGGAAAAAAGAGTGAGAAAAACGCTAATAAAATTATATCGGAAGTGTTTTCACCATTACATTATACATACATAAATCAGTTTTTCGGTGATATTACCATTAGAGATATGATTATGGAATTGTATCCATCTGAATCATATAGATTGGCCACTATACCAGGAGAAGGCCGTTTCGCAGAATCATCTCATCATATCGCTTTAAGATTGATCTCCAACGAACAAATATGTAGCGTTGATAACTTTCAGCAGTTAGATGAGGATCAGAATGATACATTATGCCAGTCATATTCGTTGTTAAACTATTTAATTTTCCAACAGAATGAAGAAAAGCTGAGATCGATTCATCTATTGAGAGATGTTCAAAATATACCCCGTCGAAAAAGTGAAAAACAAATATTGATGATACGTATATACTTATTTTTATTAAATAATGAAAAATTTGTGGAAAAGTTAAATGGTCTAAAACACAGCCCTAATAAAATTTGGAATGATTTTTTCCTTGATACTAAGGCGGATGAGCACAAAATTTTCGTTAGTGAAGGAACTATAGAAGAATTTATTATGAGTATAAAAATTGTTTTGGCATTATGGATGAGATATGGGTATCATTATTTTATAAGAAAGGGAAAAATAAACCAAATTTCGAAAAGCAATATGGAAAGGATAATGGTAGATTATACACTAAAGGGTGATAACTTAGTTGATTTAAAAGAACTAGATGCGATTTTAGATTCAGATGCCCCTTCTTCTCCTGCTCCTTCTTCTCCTGCTCCTTCTTCTCCTCACAAAACGAAAAAAAGCAAAGGAAAACTCGGAGGGAAGAAAGGTCCATCTATAAGCAAAAAGAATAAGAGGAGCAAAAAGATATACGTATAAAAGTTATATACTTCACCTGAATATATAGAAAAGGTTCTATATTTATAATAGAACTTATCTAAGATAATAATTATTTTTTATATAGTTATTATCTGTATTTACGTACTAATACGACGGAGTTGGATCTTGTTATCTACCAAATAAATCGAGTTTTCTGTCATAATGATATATTCCTCGCCAACCTTGAAAATCTTGACAACAGTACTAGTATATTCTTCATCACTTTTAACTAGTAACTTTTCGTTCTTCTCGTTTAATCCAATTAATACTTCGTTTTTCAATGAATTAATCCAATAATCCATCATAATTGGTTTGTCTTCAACCATTGCGAGTTTTGTAGCATGTGTAAGTGTATTCATACCTGGAAGTCTATAATCTTCTTTTTCAGTCATATATAAATAAAAACTACATTTATACTTTAAATACTAAATTTATAATATATTTTTTAATTTTTCGATATTCTCTTCGTTGATATTTTCAGGAAAAACCACCGAAAACTCGATCACCAAATTTCCGCTTTGACTATTTCTTTGAAAACCTAATCCATTGATCGATTTACGGAACCCAGGCGATATAACCATATGATTTTTTTCATTATTCAATAAATAACTTTTCTTATTCAAATGTAAAAAATCAAAACTAAATCCACAAAGAGCATCCTTTAATGTGATGGTTTTTTGATATATTAAATCGTTATTTTCTCTTTGGAAATACTCATGTTCTTCTACTACAATTGTAATATTGATATCACCGATAGCACGATCACTCATGCGATTACCCTCTCCTTCTAATTTAATCGATTCGTGATTCTGTACCCCTGCGGGGATGTGTAGATTTAATTTTACATTCTCATTTACCTTTCGATTATTTAATACAGTCCATTTATCGATGTCTATTTCCTTTGATATGCCAAAAAATGAATCTTCCATTGAAATATAAACCTGTTTCTGTATACTCGGTGGTTTATTTATCTGATCCAGTATATCATTTATATTAGTACCACTGAAAAAATGGACTTCTGGTTCACCAATGTTGACACCGAATCCCCCCGCACCTCCCATGTTGAATAGATTACTCATCATGTTCTGCATATTCATGGGCCCGCCACCCATAAATCCACCTGGTAAAAGACTGTTCTCCATATCATACAATCGCCGTTTATTAGTATCACCTAATGTTTCATATGCCTCGTTTATTTTTCCCATTTCTCGCGCAGCATTTGGATCAGGATTTCTATCTGGATGATATTTCATGGATAGCTTCCTATATGCCTTTTTTATTTCTTCTATTGGAACATCTTTGGAAACATTCAAAACTTCGTAATAATCCATTGGGTTTTTTAAATCTATAGTTTTATATTATTTTCGCGGGTTTATATAAAAAAATTGATTGATTTAATTAATAAGTCAATTAATATATTAAAAAGTATCTGTTATATATAATAATGAAATTCTGCGACCAATGTGATAATATGATGTATATGAAAATAAATGACGAAAATAAAAACAAATTGAACTACTATTGTCGAAGTTGTGGATTTGAAGACACAACTTTAACAGAACAGGCATTTTGTGTGTTAGATACCCAAATCCAAAAAAAAGAGCAAAAGTTTAATCACATTGTGAATAAATACACCAAATTAGACCCGACTTTGCCTCGTGTTTATAACATGAAATGTCCATGTGAAACGTGTAAAACAAATACCGAAACGCCAAGTGAACCAACCGAAATCATATACATGCGATATGACGATAATAATTTAAAATATATTTATATTTGTCCAAGTTGTGATTATTATTGGACATCATAAATTGTAAAATTTTATAAAAAATTGATTGTTTTAAATAGATATAAATCTTTTTTATAGATAACTATAATATAATGGATAAGGAAGAAATAGAAGAAATTGGTTCCATAGTAGATTCTGATGTAGAATCCAATGATTCTGATGTAGAATCTGTGATTATCAAAGACGAGTTTGATATAGAAGATTTAGATGATGAAAAAATAGAAGATTTAGATGATGATGACGAGGATGATGATGAAAAAAAAGAAATGGAAGATCACGCAAACGATAGCGACGTGGCATCAATTGCCTCTGATGATCGAGATAATACAATTGTAGGCGGTGATGATTTTAGCGATGACGAAGACGAAGACGAAGATTACTTACAAAAAATGGATAAAAAAATGAAACAAACAATTGTTGATACTTACCATCATGAGTTGAAGATTCACAACGCCGACGAAATCGACGTGGCATGTACGGTGGCACGAAATGAGGATGGATTCATTGTCGATCCACTACATAGAACGCTTCCATTTGTCACAGTTTATGAGAAATCACGTATTTTAGGCGAACGTGCGAAACAGATTGAAGCTGGTGCACATCCATTTGTTGAATTAGAAGAGAATATAATTGACAGTTATTTGATTGCGCTACGTGAATATCAATCGAAAAAAATCCCATTTATTATTCAGCGACCATTGCCAAATGGTGTTTCCGAATATTGGAAGTTAAGTGATCTTGAGCTTTTGGAATAATTGTAATATTATATTTTTAGATTTTTTATAGTTTAGACCGAAGTTTCTTGGGATTGGTAAAACATCTGTACGAACAGTAACATTCGCCCTTTTTTATGGGTTCTAATAATGTTGTTGTTCCCGAATATTTAGGTCGATAAATCAATATGTCTTCCCCTTGAATTTCGGGATCCAAGTCAGTTGAATATTCCGATAAACGAACTGGTATCATAGTGATATTTCTTGTTTCGCCACAGCTTAGACATTTCCACTCTGTTTGTATCATGGTATCAAGTTTCTCTGTCATTGTATATATTGTATATATTATTCAATATATAAAAGAGAATCAATTTTCGCGAAAAAAAAACATTTTCCGTGTTTAATTTATGCTCATTTAGTTCAGAACATACGCGTTCATTATCCAGGACACACCACGAGGAGGCGAGCGATATTATGTCCCATTGCCCGTGGGCAACCCAGGTAATAGTTTCTTATGACCCCCGTAACTTAAACAGACATCCGTCATAATAGTTATCCCAACAACCCTCTACACGAGAATTGTTACGCTAGGATTTTTAAGCGCTATTCAGGGTGAGTTTTCCCATCTTTGACTCGGTTTTCGTGATGTCTCTGAAGGTTACCACACTACTTCCCTTCCCCATGTCACAAAATAGTCTGAACAATCATATTTAATAGGACGTATCCTTTAAATACACCATATACTATTTGAACTCCTAGGCACCACCACGGGTGTCAATTCACCTCCGCCTAGGATTGTAGGATATCATATATATCCTTCCATACCCCTTTATATTTTAAATTTGGACACAGTTTATACACATAATCGTTTTGGTGTCAGGTATTTTTATATTTTCCCAGGATATAGTTTCATATTAACCTGACACTTAAGTCCTCAGTCTATATTCCACTAATCCAATAAGAATGAACTTATTACGCTAGGTTTTTTTAAGCGCTATTCAGGGCAAGTTTCACTGTCTTTGACTCGATTTCATAGGTATCTGAATGTTACCCTATTCTATCTTCACCCAAGTCACAAAATAGTATGAACAATCATATCTATTTGAACTCCTAGGCACCACCACGGGTGTCAATTCACCTCCGCCTAGGATTGTAGGATATCATATATATCCTTCCATACCCTATTGTTAGTTTTACGTCATTTCGGACTACTTTTTTTGACTGTAGTATATCTAATTGATATCTACATGCTTCAATACATAACACCATTTATAGTTTCAATTTTTTCATTTCTCGATACTTCCATTTCTCCATACTTCCATTTCTCCATA
>Ga0209632_10004076_pt1 | contig 13079 bp, 12 predicted proteins | sample COG_10_FD_184754 | JGI IMG/M metagenome (GOLD analysis project Ga0209632, IMG submission 184754) | Pelagic Microbial community sample from North Sea - COGITO 998_met_10 (SPAdes) (version 2) | ecosystem: Environmental > Aquatic > Marine > Neritic zone/Coastal water | place: Helgoland, sampling...
AAGTAAATATGGAAGAAAAGTGGATACAATAATGTTTACAAATGATATTTACACGGTTTACAAAAAACCTAACGACGGATTACGTATCACTGTTAAAAACAATAGGAAGATCATGATTGGTATTCCAGTACACAACCGCATGGGGTACGTCAGATTTAGTTCCAGGGTTTTGACACAGTATAATCATATTGATCCAAATGATATTTTTGTATTTGATGATGCATCAACTGAATTCGACGAAAATAAATTACGTGAATGGTATGGGAAAGACATAAAGTATTTCAGGTCTTCAAAGCGTCTAAAGGCAGATGCAAACACTCGTCGTCTTTTTACTTATTTTTCCAAATCCAATTACGATATACTGTTAACACTCGACAGTGATTTGATCTTGGATGAGAAATGGAAACAGTTTGTTCATGACCACATCGATAAATCTGGTGTTCTGTCATTGTATCATTCCGCGATTGGACATCATAAAACGTTCAATTGCAATGGCAATTTATGCGAAAAGAAGTCGATGGGAAATGCTGGGGCTGTTATGAAAAAAGGTGTTGTACAGAAAATGCTACAAGAAAATAAAAACCGAGTAAGTAATTTTGATTGGGGATGGGTAGACCATTTTAAAAGCCATGGTATTAAAATGTATGTCCCTAAAAAGTCACTTGTATTCCATTTTGGTAAAAGAGGTCAAAATAACGGATGTGGTACAAAAGAATTAGCAAGAGGTTTCGACAAAAACGCTTTACCTTCATGGATTAAGCTTCGGTTATTCTTTTATTTTGATAAATGCAAAGAATCGAATATTTTGTATCCGACTAGAAAGTTTTTACTGTTTACATCTGCTGGTGATAAAAACAACGTTAAACAGTGGATATCAGATGACAGATTATATGATATTCACGTTGTTTATTATGGTACAAACGAGTTCAATTTACAAGTTGATGAGGTTTATAAACGCAAAGAAACAAAATTCCCTAATTTACAGTGGTACAGTAAAGAACATGATTTATCAAAATACAAGGCTGTAGCTGTATGGGATGACGACATTGTAGCAAGTCCTAAAGATATAAATGCATTGTTTAAAGAAATGATTCAAAATAAGGTCGATGTATTTAGCCCATGTCATACACGTGGATTTAAAAATTGTTTGAAAAAGGCGAATCCAAGTGGTATAAGAGACATTGAATATATTGAAATGAATGCGCCAATGTTCACCCCCACATTTTTAGTACCATTTATAAAACAATTTGATCCTATTATAAAGGGTTGGGGAACAGATATATGGTTCAGTCACTTGTGTTCTACTGATAAGAATTGTAGAATCTCAGTTTCAGATACAACATGTGTCACGAATCCCATTACAAGAAAAGATGGAACGAGAGAAATAAATAAGGCTCAACCGGAACATATTAGATCATCCACATGGTCGGCATTCGCCAAAAAGCACGGACTACCCACAAATGACCCACCGTCTACTAAAATTAAAGGATACAATAAACCTGTGGGATTGGGAACTCGCCTAAAAGCATTAGTAACTGGTGCTAGAGTAGTTAAAAAGACTAAATGGAAAGAGCCAATTTTTTTTTTCGGAACAAGACCTGAAATAATAAAAATGATACCCGTGATAAAAAAGTTTAAGATGAATAATGTTGAAGTGACATTAGTTTTTACCGGACAACATGAAACGCTAGTTGAACCATTTTTAGAAGGGATAAAGATAGATATAAGATTGAAACGAGACGGGTCAAGTTTGAATAAATTAACATCTAGTATACTTTCGGTAGTTGACACTTTTGGGGGCACGGATTGGTTTGTTCAAGGAGATACAACATCCGCTTTTACAATTGCGCTTGCAGGATTTCATTTGGGTAAAAAAATTCATCATATAGAGGCTGGTTTGAGATCATTTGATATTTATTCGCCGTTTCCAGAGGAATTCAATAGAAAGACTATCAGTTCCATAGCCAGTGTCAATTACTGTCCTACTGATATTAGTAAACAAAATTTGAAAAATGAAGGAATTGTAAATAACGTTTATGTAACAGGAAATACAGTCATTGATTATGTCAAAAGTGTAAAACGAAAAAAACCAATATGGTGGAAAGAATCTTACAATGAACATAATATTGTCGTCGTAACACTACATAGACGAGAACAAGTCAATAAATATGAAATGTACAGAAGAATATCACTGGCTAAATGTACCAAATGTATTTTTATTGTCCCTGTACACCCAAATCCAACAGCAACTAAACCTGCTGAAAATATTTGTAAATCGGACGCTCGCTTTACGTGTGTAGATCCATTACCGTATCCTGAAATGCAATGGCTACTGAAACATAGCCATTTAATTCTATCTGATTCAGGTGGATTACAAGAAGAGGCATCATGGTATAAAAAACCAGTGTTGGTTTTACGAAACAACACAGAGCGACCTGAAGGAATTTATGCAAATGGTGCCGTTCTGGTAACAAAGAATAGTATGTTAAACGATTTAGACAAATGGCAACACGAGTTGAAATGGAAAAGTTTGCCATTCGGCGACGGTTCTGCCAGTGATAAAATATACAACATTTATGTAAATGGAAAAAATGTACCATCTAAAAAAGCTGTTACGGAGACATTCAAAACGCAAACTGTTGGAATTGTATTACAAGTATATAAAAGAATTGAAAATTTAGAGAAACAGATTGATGCTGCATTAAAACAAACGTTAAAACCAGATCAAATAATGGTCGTAAAGAATGGTTTACATTGTGAAATAAAGAAGAAACGGGAAGGAATTATGTATATTGAAAGTTCTGGAAATTTAAAATACCATGGACGATTCCACCTGGCATATCTATTAAATACTGATTATGTATCAGTTTGGGATGATGATGTTATACCAAGCAGTAATTTTGTTGAACAGAGTATTAAATATTCTAAAGAACATGGGTATGGTCTTGTGGGTGCGAATGGAAGGACGTTCAATAAAATTCTAAATATTAATAAACCCGGAATGGTAAGAAGAGACTACGGAGTAACGCAAACAAACAATATAGAAGGACGAGTTGACTTTGTTGGACATGTATGGACACTTCCACGTCCTTTATTGAAATACTATATATCACAAAAAGTATTTACACACTCCACTGGAGAAGATATACAACTGGCATATGCACTACAGAAACAAAACATTTATTCATATAATTTACCAAAAAAACTGGCTAGTGTTAGAAATTTAAAATCTTCGGGTGATAAACATTCTAGTTGGCTAAAAGATCAATCGCCACGTGAATTACTTTTTTGTGAAATCATAAAGGATGGATTCAAAACTATTCAGTGTAAAGATTGTTTAGATATGGTGAAAATTAAGAAATGTATTGAAATATTCAAAGAACGCGTTATAAAACATGGCTATTGAAGCTACACAGGGGGTATACTAACTTTTTTCACTCCTGAACCAAAATAGGTTCAGTCTGATCCCGACCACGTAACTCGCGTTTTATTGCCTCATAAGCAGCTTCCAGTTCCTTATCACTAAGTAAGTCTAAATCCAATACAGGGCGTTTATTTTTATAAATTGTATTCTTTGGCGTGCGCTCGCTGTGCATCGCTTTTATTTGTATATTACTGACTTTTATACTATAAATAAAAGTTTACTATAAAGAAATGTTACGAATGTTACGAAGTATCATCGGATTTTGTCTTCTAGGCATTGTACTAAGCTTTACATGTGATAAATTGGTTGCACACACCATAAAAAACGACTGTATATTTAACATCAGGTTTCGGGAGGTCTGCCCTCATCATCAACGACACTTTACGTATGGTATACAACAATGCAACTGTACCGACGACATGATACTTCTACTAGAAAGATCATATGACTCATACGAATGCATAGAAGTTCATCAAGGTCCCAACGGTTGCGTCACCATAGAAGATATACAAAAAAGGGTGTCTATCTGTAAATAAGATGTATAATATATGGTGTATATATAATATAATGAAAACAGACACAGTTTACGTAGCTATGTCCGCTGATATAATTCATATTGGACACATTAATTTGATCAAAAAAGCATCCGCGTTTGGCGATGTTGTAGTCGGTCTTCTATCCAACGAAGCCATTGAATCATATAAACGAACTCCAATAATTACATGGGAACAAAGATACAAAGTTATAAAGGAAATTAAATCTGTAAAATTGGTCATTCCTCAATTAACACATGACTACACACCAAACCTAATGGTCCTTCGTCCGTCTTATGTAGTACATGGGTCGGACTGGAAAACCGGCGCGCAACAAAACGTAAGAGAAAAGGTTATCTCAACATTAAAAGAATGGGGAGGACAGCTTATTGAACCGGAATATACCAGTGGTATTAGTACAACGGATATAATTAATAGATGTAAACTTAAGTAATAATATTAACACTGAACGTATAATCACCAAACGATTTACTCCACATCTCCTCAAACTCAGGTAACTCGATTTTCAATCCATTTCCGTACGATTTATGGACTCTAGTAAGTATCAACACGTCGCCAGTAGTCCAAAGCTGTTCACAAAGGCAAGCCCCACCTATAATTAATGCATCGGGATGTGCGTTAAGGTAATCCTCGAGCGCCCACCCGGTTATAATCGTTTTCACGCCAGGGACCATTCTACGCGACATCACCACGTTTGTACGCCCAGGTAGCGGCTTACGACCAATAGAATCCCACGTCTTTCTCCCCATGACGATGGGACACCCGTACGTATTCATCTTAAACCACTGGAAATCATGTTTGATGTGCCACGGCATCTTCCCGTTTACCGCAATTATATTGTCATCGGAGACCGCTAATATAAACTTCATTTACTTAAGATACATTTACTTATATAGTTAATCATGGTAGGGTTTGAATGCAACCGCAACGTCTGTACTGCCGAACCCTCCATCTCCTCTATCGCTGTAACTTAACGTGGTTTCCGTCACACTCGGCGTTAAGTAAGGAGTTACGATCAGTTGCGCGATCTTATGACCCCTACTATAAGGTATGGTTACGTTTCGGGTCCTTTGTGGGTGGTGCCAACGCAACAACACGATAATTTCACCGCGATAGTCTTCGTCTACGACGCCCGCTTCAACGGAGAATTTACTCGCCAAACTGCTTCTACATGCTATGCGTCCGTATGTATTCGGAGGTAACTCGATTGAAATCTTTAATGGTACACGATTAAGTCCCGGTCTTAAGGTAATGTCTTCAGGGGTTTTTAAGTCATAACCCGCTGCGCCACGGGAACTACGGACCGGAATATATGCGTTTTGACTTAATCGTTTTACTTTGAGCATGCTTTTTAAAACAAAACTCCGTATATATATACCGAATAAATAATATAAATGCCACGGAAAGACAGATCGATCATTAAAAAATTAAAGAAAGGTGCCTATCAACCAAAGTTTAAAGTAGGACAGCTCGTACTAAAAGATGGCGTAGAATACTTTGTGGTACGTCCTGACAACAGAATATCGCCCCATTTGACTCTGGAAAGAAGGTTTCGTCCCTACGCTTATATCAAACAATGCGTTCACAAAAGCATCCGCCCGTACGATGATTCTAGAAGGAAATCATTAAAGAAGGGCGACTTTGTTCGATTCGATCACGACTCGTTCGTACCGTACATCTCTTTCGTGTGCGAACGAATAGGCGATACTATTATAATTCAGCCTTTAGGAGTCCGGTACAAATTTACGTTATCCATCTACTCGAATTGCATCGACGTTGTTCTTCATCCGCCGGATATTAAATACGAAATCATGCCGGATGATCAAAACGACATGTTACAGGCGAAGATTTTATGCGGAGAAGCAAGTGGTTTCGTTATCGATTACCATCATCTGATGGACCGGTACCTGGTCAAATTGTTCGGGTTTCACGGCGTCTATCGTTGGTTTAGACTCGACGAATTGTATGTCGAGCACAAAGTAGAGCAGACAGTCGAGTGGAAACATATAGGTACATTGAAGTTCGACCATTCGTGTGCACAAGTGTATCCGAAATCAATGATGGATAAAGTTGACATGGAAAGCGTGATACGATCCCTCTGGCACAAGGTACGAGCCAATGGTCAATATCGAACTCGCTGTAGCACCGATTACGAAGCGTACACGTTGCTACTGTGGTTAGAAAACCACGAAAAGTTGTTCACGCGTCAATGCCAAAAATCGTACCATACCATTGCTGACCTTGAGTATAGCTATGCTGATTTGATGAATTCGAACGATGAAATTATTCCTAAGGAGTTTTTCACCGTCGCACACGACACACTGTTCCATGGCAAACAGTTGGAACGGAAATTAAGAGGAATAAGTCGAATGAGATCAAACCTGATGTGGAGAAACGGACAATTTGAAGTAGATGTATTCGTACCGGAAATCATGTACACTTGTTGCACGCACGCTGAGTTTAACTTTATATCGCGCATTCTATGGCAACTGAAGAAACCGCGCGAGACCGTTCCGTACTCGCTTACAAACGCAACGTACGACTTGAAGCTTCCTTTGAAACCATTCCAAAATGAAATTGTACGGGAAATGGTAAAACGGGAAGAGCATAACAACAATCCATTCATATTTGAAACGATGAACGGGTACAAATTCAACGCCGTGAATGGTTACTCGTCCGATTCGGAATTCCACGGTGGTATACTACATTTAGGCACCGGACTGGGTAAAACTATATGTACGTTGGCATTGATACAACACAGACGAATTCCGACACTCATTGTGGTTCCGCTAACTTTAATCGACCAATGGATTTCCGAACTCAAGCGATTCACACACCTATCGTATGCGGAGGTGCACGGGAAGAAGGACATACCGGAAACGATGCCAGACGTTGTGTTTACGACTTACGGGACCCTTGTTTCCAGAAACAGAGCAGAACATCGCATGTTTTACCTATGCGATCGCGTGATCTTTGACGAATCACACACGGTCCGAACGTTCCATAGCAGTACCGCAACCTCGTGCTCCTGTGTAATCGCAAAATACAGATGGTGTTTATCCGCTACACCGTTACGAGAAGGATCACTTATGAATATATCTCCACAGCTGAAAATGTTAAATGTAAAGCCATTTAGACACGCACCTAGTTTCCTTCGGAGCACATACCGCGATTTATTTACCGAAAACAGATGCGAGTACATTCTTCAAGCCGTTCGAGATCTGATTTATAAGCCTACCGTCGATTATAAGATGCCGACGATCGAACATGTTTCTATAAAGTGCAATATACAATCGCAGTTGTACACCGCAATGGTAGATACAATAAGGGATAAAGTAAATGCATTGCTTATGGATGGCGCCCTGACCAAGAAATACCAGAGTATCCAGTCCTTCATCAACTTAATGCACATCGCTGCTACAGACATAAAGCTGCTACCACTTTTTATGTGGGGAACACCTTGCCAAGACGTGTTGACGCACGTGGAAGATATAAAGAAAACCCTCACCGGCGACGCGTTCAAGGAAAACGTGAAAAAGACGCTGGAAAACATCGAGGACGTAACATGTGTCATATGTTTGGAAACTCTTACTAGACCTACCATCACTCAGTGTAACCACCTGTTCTGCCACGACTGTATCAAGAGATCGATGGAAGTAAAACAGATATGTCCATGTTGTCGTGCTCCGCTGATGGCAGACTCACTCAAGGAAATAACGACGGAGGTTGAGGTAAAGGAAGACGATGACTTCTTGTACATAAATGACATTTTCAATAGACGGATGAAGGTACAAAAATACATAGGAAGGCTGTACGAAAGGGAGTACGAGTCGGAAAAATTAAACCATTTGCAACAGATTATTAACAGCAACGAACAGGTTGTGGTGTTCTCTCAGTTTAACACGGTCTTGGAAATGTTAGCAAAGCACGTGGACAACCACAGCATCATCACGGGACGGAGCACGCGAAGCCAACGGAAAAAGAATTTGGAAAGGTTTAAAGCTGGTCAAAGCAAAGTGTTTCTACTGTCCACCAAAGTAGCTGACGTCGGAATCAACCTGACAGAGGCAAATGCCATCGTTTTCATGGAACCAAACCTAGACGCGACGTGCCAAACACAAGCTATCGGAAGACTTAACCGAATCGGGCAGAAAAATAGCGTGACTGTCTATCATATATCTACGAATCATAGCATAGAATCGCAGATGATCCGGTACAAACCAGAGTACGACCAGAGAATAAGCGAGCTGAAGGCGAGAAAACTATCGCATTCCTCGTTTCAGAAGTACAAACGCGATGTGTTTATATCGTTCATATTAAAAATATTAAATATTAGATAATCTTACGTTTTTTACCTTTAAACCGTTGTTCTATGTACTGATCGAAGTCCAATTCACTTCTTTCCCATTCACAGAGTTCCCCGTCACATACCGCCGGGATATACTTCCCCATGAATGCTCTGAACGAGTAACTGCTGACCGTACGGAACTTTTTCGATGCGAATTTGATAATGTCGCACGGTCTTGTTTTAAAGATCATCGATGACAACGCCATCGCACAACACATGCTTTCTTCGTTCTGACCACCCTTGTCGTACAACATAAGACCATGTGCAAGTACCCTATGCTCCTCCGGGAATGCTCCACGAAACATATTGAACCAGTTTGACCGTATATCACCACTGACCCATGCTTGCAACGCGTACTTTTCTTCATATGTTTCACGCGGTTGTTTCAGAAACTTCAACGCGGTCTCCGCTGACCAACGATGCTCTGGATTCAACCGAAGGAGATTCTTTATCAGTTTGTTCATCTCGTTGTCATCGCTTAGTACCGGAACCCTTCGAAGAATCTCTTCCAGGGTCTTGCCGGGTACATCGCCATGAACAAGTTTGTGTAGAATGCATCCTAACGACCACATATCTGCTTTGCAAGTGTATCCCACCTTGCGAAACACCTCTGGTGCCCGGTACCACCTGGTAAACATATACGGAGTGCCCGCCTGACCTTCTGCGTTACAAAACTGTCGAGACAGACCGAAATCGCATACCCATATCTTTTCGCCCTTAACGAGGATATTGTCGGGTTTCAGGTCGCGATGCATGATCTTGAGGTGATGCATCTTGTACATGGTTTGTAACAACTGTATCGCAACAATCTTTGCGCTTATTTTTACCTCGCGCAACGAACTGCTCGCCTTTTCCATTAAGATATGCATGGATTGCCACTTGAAGTAACACGATCGGAATGGGACGCATCCCGGAATACCTTTGCGTATAATGAACAATTCACGTGCCGCGCTTATCAAATCCTCAAACCGTTCGATTTTTGAAATTTTTATTGCGCTGCCATCCTTTGAGAAAACTCTTGCGTAAGCGCCCTCTCCCAAAAATAACGAAGATGTGCTCATTTTTCGATATATGTTTATGGAATATATACATCATAATCCGTAAACCATTTCCAATCTTCGCGATAAACATCTGGATTGCAAATCCAATGCATTATGAGCCTGACGGTTGGCAGCACGGGTGGACAGCTTCGTCTTGTGGACCATAGTAAAGGACGTAAGAGTCCCAAGGACCCTGGAATGAACAACGTTGTTGGATACATAGGTAAAAATATTCACAAGTCTACCATTCATTTTGTAGTTATGTTCATAGGATTCAACGTAGAGTCTTTTCTTGTAGACTTTTAGTGGGAATATTGTTTTCTGTAGCGCTATTTCTAGTACAAATGAATCGAAGACAGTACAGTATGCGCTCACTAGGCGTAGGAGGTCTAGGGGTAACATTTATTTAGTTTACTTCTTATATTTATATTCTAAAACTCCATGCTTGTCAGGGGTATCTCCTCTTCATCATTTCTCACTGCTGGAGGCGGCTTAACTTTATAGCAACTGAATAGCATCAGCAGGATTCCAATACATAGCATGACGGTACCCGCAATACCTCCTAGGAGCCCACCAAATACTAATAGTAAGACAGCGACAATTTGCAAACTCTGTATTTCAGAGTCGTTCATTTATAATATCAGTATATATATATATTTATACTGTTTTACGATGTTAAGACGGTTATCACAAAAAAGTAGCAGGTTTGTTCGATACAGCACGAGATCTCGACCCCATGAGGTAGCAGAATCAGAAGAAAGAGACAGTCACGACTGGGGAAAAATATCCGAAAAAGATACCTCGTTTGAAGACTTGGAACAAGAGTTAGATAGTAGGGTAACGGAAGGTCCTCATAAAAATAAAGGTCCTTAGCGTGAGTGTAAGCGTGCAAGCGTAAACGTTCTCGTAATTTTAAAATATAAAAACATAATATAAATTAAACATTAAACATTAAACATTAAACATTAACATGTATTTAACTATTCTAGACGATAAAATCAAATTGTTTTGGAAGATGGTGAAAAACGTTCCGACCGGTCGCGGTTACGGTGTCGGACAAAAATATATAGTAACCGGCATTTTCATTGACGGAAAAATGCAAGGGGACGTGAACTTATTCTGTACACAGACTGGTAATAAACTGTTGACAGCAGAACTGGTGGACAACCGAATTCATGGGAAATACACGTTTTACAAGCAGGGACAAGTCATAGAAGAAGGATTGTTTTCGAAAGGTACAAAGTATTTTCACCTGGTCTACGACAAAGGAGACGTCGTTGAGTACGGGTTCGTTTCAAACAACAAACTACACGGTGAGGGAGTCCTGTTGGATAGGTATGGTAACAAGTACACCTCTCCTCATTGGGAGAACGGCAAAATTCACGGGATGGGAGCGGTTGAGGATAAAAATGGAGACATTATCTACTATGGCACATTTCTTCATAACGAGGCAATCCTCGAATACGATCACGACCATCCCTATCTAAATCTATTGCGCAACAAGTCAAAGAACACATCGTTGGAGACGGTAGCGACGAACTGTTTCAACTATTTAGATCTGTAGACGTTGACGACGTTGACGGAAGTAATGTCTACAACACAGACCGCATTTGTGAGATACCTCCTGGCATTGTACGACGATACATGTGTTAAACTGTTCCTTGAAGTGAACCAAACATAAATCTGATACGTATGATTTTCTATTACATTTTGTACATACGGGCTCCTCTGGAAACTCGTTCGTTTTAAGCGCCTTACGGTAGTGGGATCGACAGAGGTGTCTACAGAACACCATTTTATTACAATATAGGCAATGCACGCGCCAGGAACGGTAATGACGTTGACAGAGTGTCGATGCAAAAACCGGGGACGTGCATTTCCCGAAGGAGCAATGGAACCTCGTTTTTTGGTCTCTTCGATAACAGGACCTACAAAGATTCTTACGGTAAGCCCTCGCTTTGCAAATAGTACATACCAGAGTACGTCTGTACCTTTCGTATTGTGCGTATCCCATTCTAATCTACATTTTGTGGTATATATATACCGGCGAATATATATACAAATGACTCCCGAAGACACTGAAATATTTAACCATAACGTGAATATATCCATTGCTAACACGAACACGCTGTTTAAGAATATAAACAATTTGTACGATTTCCTGTCGGATATGAACATGTGGTTCATGGTGATGTTCATGCTGCTGTGCGTGCTTGTATTCTTGTTGGAGAAACAAGTGCGGAGTCTGGAGGCGCGAGTGGACGAATTAGAAGGAGAAGATGACGAGTTGCGCAAACCTTTGTTAAAAGCGTAAATACATAGTTTAGTAATTGTTTTTTGTAGGTTTATAAGAAAAAAATATATATACGGTGTAAAATATTTTTATAAATGGAGTTACAACCGGGGCTACCTGATATTTCACGGGTTTTAAGGAATACCGATTTAATGAAGATATTTCTTTGCGACAGAGAAACAGCTTCGCGCATTCAAATTGGTCTCGGACAACTCGACACCAATTTCGAATCCGGTGCTGCGATTTTAGATGATGTCATCGACAAGTACCAATGGAAATGGGTGAAACTACGTTTGTTTGACACGGAACCGGATAATCTTTTATCGATGACGGATTACCTCCTCGTAAAAAGAAACTCTAGGGTTGCTCAAGCGACCAGCAAAGTATTCTTAGACGCATTTATGGTAGAACCAACCACAACATCGCAAAATCGACTAACTCCAGTCGTCATGAAGGTGTTCAAAAACGGGATATCGCGCAAAGTTCTGTTTTATGAAACGATTATCAACATTCTCATAGACTTTTACACGCGTGGGAACGATACTATCCTTGCTCCGAAGATATTTCGCGTAGGAAAAGTACGAATGGGATCAACCAAGTCAGTCATCATCCAGGAATATATTAAAGCCGACGAACTACGAAAGATTGATCGATTGGATTATATGGTAGCAGCTTTAAAACGCTGCTGTATGGGATTCGACTGGCTGTATAGATCCCTACGATTCTCTCACCGTGATTTCCATGGAGAGAATGTTATGTACGATGTCTATCACGACAGAATAATCTTTATTGATTTTGGCTATTCTTGTTTAACGTTACCAAACACAGAAGGTAGCATACAAATTAAGAAAAACTTGTACGGTTGGGACTTGGAGTCCGGTCCGTCACTTGTCTCATGTAGAAACCGTTCCCACGATATTTGTACCCTGTTGTTGGCGTTGTATAGACAAAATAAGAAATTTCGTGCGATATTTGCTCCGTTATGTTTGGATATTTGTAATGCGTACCGGAATGAAATATTAAAAATGCCAAACGCTCAAAATTTCATCGAAGAAATAAAAGATAGTCTATCCTACAAAGAGCCAGTGATCGACGAACCAGGTGTATTCCATTTCTGGTACACATACGAGCTATATAGCATAGAGCTAGAGGCGTACACGCCGGAGAACATATATAAAATACTCAATACGTACAACCCGTTTAAATTTTAAAATAATTATCCATAATGTGCTTCGCTGAACACAAGGTCCTTTTAAAGTTAAAAAATGCACTATATATACATCCTCTAATTCCCACATGTAAAAAAACCTCCTAGTGCACTGGTGAAAACCATAAACGTTCTCTGACGAGTATCAAATAGAGGTTTAATTCCATCTAAACGTTCGATAAGCGCTATCTATAACCCCCTTACAATAGATAT
>Ga0209632_10004077_pt1 | contig 13078 bp, 8 predicted proteins | sample COG_10_FD_184754 | JGI IMG/M metagenome (GOLD analysis project Ga0209632, IMG submission 184754) | Pelagic Microbial community sample from North Sea - COGITO 998_met_10 (SPAdes) (version 2) | ecosystem: Environmental > Aquatic > Marine > Neritic zone/Coastal water | place: Helgoland, sampling...
TTTTCCTGTTGCGGTGCTATCGACGATGTTCATATTGAGGATGCTGTGGTCGAATGTGGTGTATTCATTTCCATAATCGTATGATGCGGCATTTTCGATGACAGCATTATCAATAATATCGGTGAATTTATAGAAAGCGACTAAACCCCTTGTGTCTGCTAAATTGCTTTGTGTGGAGTGTATGATTGCTTCTTCTTTGAAACGGAGATTTGATAGCACGTTTGTGGTAGTATTTTTCTCACCTAGGTCGCGAATAAATGACGATGAACCCGAAACTGAGTTTTGAACCCGAACTGTGTTGAATTTGCTGCTGTTGTTGATACCTCCAGTTTTTTTCCACGAGGACATTAAATAATATATGTATATATTTTTGTTACATCGCGTTATTCCATTTCTGGTTTTCGTATAACTTTAACGTTGATGGTGTATTGTATTGGATAATAGATATATATATCCCGAAACCGGGTTCCACAAATGGGATAATGGTAAGCGTAAATTTTATACCATATTTTAATATAGTTGGTTACTATATATATGGTATTTGTCGTAGAAATCTCGTTTTACCTGCATCAACACACCAATATATCTTCTTTTAAGGCTACACTTGTAGAGCTTGCTGAGAGATATGGTTGTGAAACGCAATATTTTATGGAGGAAATGCGTGGTCATCAGTTTGTGAGTGTCCACGTTGTTCATTTTTCGAGTGAAATTACGGATGCTTGGTGTACATGTGAGTATATAAAAGGTATTAAGAAGGTCAGGCAGGTTTTGATTGAGAGTGTATACTATGACGAGATGGGTGGGCAAATACTATATGCGTCAAATGGTTATTTAAAGACGATGGACCGGGGTGCTCGAGAATCTTTTGAGCGTGGTGAGGTGGTGGGTGGAAAGGTCAATAAGTCCAATAAGTCCAATAAGATTGCTCGGGAGAGGTCATATAGTGAAAGTGAATTGTTGGTGTTGAATGCTCTTAATAAACACAGAAAGAGCAGTAAACAGGGGAAAATGATTGCGTGTGGTGGCGTGGAAAAGGAGGCATCTGGTGTTAAAATGGTAACAAATAGTAGCGTGAATGTGGGTTCTTCTTCTTCTGCTATTATGTCTTATGACGACTATCTTGGGATTATATAAGGTTGCTGCCTGCCCTTTGCCTTAAAGAATATTGGGTGACACGAACGACGATACAATAGATTGTATTGCGGAGGGTGTATTTCTGGGTGATGATTTTGTATGATGTTTCTTTTGTGGTCGCGCACGAATCCTTCGTGTCTTGGTGTGTTTTCGTGTGACTTTTTTGCTTTTTTGTTTTTTCTTTGGCTTTGGCTTTGATTTGGTGGGTTGAGGTTCAATTACCGTATCTTTATCTTTAACGACGACCCTCTTTTTTGGGCTCTTTTTCAAAACACGTCGTCTTTTTAGTGTGGTTTTCGTTGGCTTGTTTTTTTTTGTTTTTTGTAAAGGTGTTTCTTTTACGGGTGTAGGTGTAGGTGTGGATAATGATAATGCTTCTTCAAGGTTTTTTAGTAAAGCTGGTGAATTTGAACGGCGGGGCATGAGTCGACTAAGTAGTTTTTTTGGAGCAGCCACAACGTCTTTTATGTCGGCGTTTCTCACAAACATTTTTTCGCCATCTATGTCTATATTTATATTTAGCTTTCTTCTGTTAGGTGCGTATATGTTGATAGAATTCTTTTTCACCTGATTTTTTTCATCGATAGAATATACGGAACCTTCCGCATAGTACTTTGTATTTTCATTCGTATTTGCGTTCGTATTCATTATAATATGTGTATAATTTATTATTTTACTTTTATTTTTTATTATATATAATCGTGAATCTTGGGTAATTATGTGCGTAAACACAAAGAAACACAAAATTAAATGTGTCTGTAATGTATGAGTTTCTATAACAACAAAGCCACTAAATACAGAATGTGTACGGATGGTGCGGGTACGCCAGACCCTGCAGAAGTAACTGAACTACTTCATTCATTTGGTCGATTTTCAAAGTATTTCCAGTGCGACAACTATTATGCGAATCTTAATACCCCTTCCACTACACCAGAAATGAGCAAGAAGGTTGGATGCTATAACGGCGTAAGCACTCTTGGACGAGTCATATCGTGCTCAGAATCTACACAGAACCGTGCGGCTATGACAGTACTCGACAAACCCCATTCGGGTGTATGTACTCGTACTCATAACGCGAGTGACCGAGCACAGGCGTCGATCACAACACTCAACGTCGTCTCGCGTGGTAACTCGGTTAAAAACACAGTTACGTCCCATCGACCGGGTGCTCAGAGTGCACCTGGTACCGGCACGGATGTAAAACACAATTCGTATAATCGCCACACGATGCGAATGCGTGGTCAGCTATTGAACAAACAAGGGTGTTAGGTTTAGTGGCAAAAAATATATATTTTTTTAGACAGATTATAGTATATAGTATAATATGATGAAAATGTCTTTTTCCGCATCCTCTGGTATCTCTACCCATGCCATGGCACAGAAACCAACGCCTAAACCCAAATCCATGTCCAAACCCATGTCCATGCCTAAACGAAATACATCAAATACAAACGCTACCGCGGGCACAAACGTTATAAATAGCTACGCGTCGCAAAATCCATCTCTTTTCGGTACGGGTATTGGAAATACGACGGCAGTCTCCACACCAAACGTGATGGTAAATAACACCGGACGAATAAATATGGGTTCTATGCTGACCAGACTTAGCGGACTCAAACCGGGGTGTGGTTCATGTAGGGCTAAGGGATAGGTCATGGGTCCATCCAATAAGTAGTAGGTTGTGGTTGTTTTTTTCCACAAGACACGCTGTCTGGGGAGGGGACGACATTACACAAAGTTACATTTAATGATACAATTTATAATCCATAACAAATACATTATGGAGTATAAATGCGATGATGACATCATAAACAACAAAGAGAAATATGGGATGGTCGAAACACCAACGTTTTTTGTTGAGCGGATGTTGGACTTGGTTGACAAGGATCTATTTGAGAGTCCTGAAATTCGATGGCTTGACACGGGGGCTGGGTGTGGGATATTTTCATCGTGTATATCCAGGCGCATTTGCGATACAAACCAGATTGATTTAGTCGAAGTGAACGAATCTTTAAGGGATAACCTTGAAAAAAAGTTTGGAGAAAAAAATGTATTTATCGAGGATTTTTTAAACTTTGACAACGGTAAATACGACGTGATTATCGGGAATCCACCGTACAACAGAAACGGAATGAAAAAGGTGCCCACAAAAAACGGAATTGATAAACGGGATGATGGACAGACTGTATGGATAAATTTTTTATACAAGTCGATTGAGATATTAAAACCGGGTGGTACGCTCTGTTACGTTATACCCAGTATATGGATGAAAAATAACCACATCGTATACAAGGAACTAATCAAATATAATTTGGAGTATATCATACCATATACCAGCACCGAATCAAATAAAATATTTTCGGGAAATTGTCAAACACCTACCTGTATATTGGTGATGAAAAAATGTGTGGGTAATGGTATTGTTAATATATACGATAAGACAGTTCGAAGATTCATTTCTTATGATACGATGAGGTGCCGTCACATGCCTCTGGTTGGGGTTAATATGGTAACGCATATGTATAATTTATGTGATAAATATGGGTCCATGTCGAGATATGTGAGGAAAACCAACGTTATTTCTAAAAAGATAGCGACACATGATGTTATGGACAAAGTATTCAAATTTCCAAATATCGACACGTGTTTAATGAATCGATCGACGCCATATTTGAAACTTGGTTACAGTAACAATCCGTGTCCCTTTTTCGGCGAGAAGAAGATTGTGTTATCTCATAAGATGTATGGGTTTCCGTATATGGATTCCACAGGCGTCTATGGCATAAGCAAGCGTGACAATTATGTAGTGTCGGGACTGAATGATGAACAGGGGTTTAGGGATGTATTCGACCTGTTTTCATCCGATATTTTCTTCTTTCTTATGAACGCAACGCGCTATCGAATGAAATATCTGGAAAAATATGTGTTTGATTTCATACCCGACGTTGTGGAGATGAAGAGATTGGGAGTATGGGACGCGACAATTTTTGATAGGACGCGTGTTGTTGAAATGCTTGGATTTGACATCGATGAAACAGGAGTGAATGAGGGAATAGACAATATTTACGAACAATATTTCGTTACCAAGTATTCGCATTTTAGTTTTGACGCTGAAAATGACAGTAATAAAATTGAAAAGACCAAAGACCCATAATCCATGAGCATAAAATAATGGATATATTTGTTACACGTTTCACCGATATAACATGGATAGAAAACCAAACATACTGTAATGAAAAGTATGATGATATGGATAATAAAATTATATACAACAGTCCTGTCATGATTTCGAATACAGTTCCTTACAATAGTGAAATATTGGTGATTGAACTCAACAACAGTACCAACAAAATCATGGGTATGTCCATCGTGCGAAATAGAATCCGCGGAACTCGAGAGCATAATATGTATAGCAATCAACACTATAACCGGTATTCTTATTGTGGGCGGAAACGAATATCTATTGAACAAATGACATCAGTCGAAAGACATGTGATGGCATTCCTTGAGACAGTTTGGTTTACAGGAAAGGGACATATAAAGCGTGGACAAGGAATGAGCAAAGTACTCATGACTGGTTCACTTTTCATGAGGTGTCGTGAGATATTGGACATTCCTGTATTCGTGAAAAAGATGTTTGAAAATAGAACCAGAACCCGAACCCGAACCCGAACCCGAACCCAAACAGGGGATGCAATTCACACACATGACAACAACAATCAAGTGATGCGCGTGAAATTAAATATACTGAAACGTCCTCTATCACAACCTGTCATTCCACCCAACGCCACAGACGGCACCAACGTATATGTATGATAAGAGCTCAACCCCAAAATAAGCATAATTTGGTAAAATAACATATATATCTGTTTATATGGACGTAGATACAAATATTGAAAATTATATGATAAGTGACTTGTTTCAGCTTCTTGATTTAGATGAAAATACCGCAACCACCACCAACGTAATAGATGCCGCTAACGAATATATGAACGAGATAGAGGATAATAGTTCCATAACAGATACAAAGAAGGACTCGATGGTGGAGTTTTTCGAGGCAATACGGGACAACCTCGTGTTTTTTATCGAGAACGACCGAGACACAGCAGACGACGATGATGACAGTATAGAAATACTTGACCTGGCTGGACAGAATGTATCCGAAAAGAATATCGTCAACATCGAAGAAGACCGCCCCGCATGGGAAACAAACGAAGGCGGGCTCATGATCGACCGGGGACACAACGAAATGAAGGGAAACAATATAGACGTACCAACCGCCCGAACCGAGGAGATATTTAAGGGGTTACTTAATCCAAGTATGAAGGATACCGTAACACGCATAATAAACGTAGACAGCCAGTATAGACAGTTCGTCGTAGCGAACGAATACAAAAATTCATGTGATTTTACAATCGATTTATCTGAACCACTCGTGAACGTGCTATCTATACGTTGTTATTCAGCACAGATTCCATATTCATGGTATGTATTTGACGAGGAAACCAGCACAAACTTTTTCTGGATTGACAACACCAAAATAACAATAGAATCAGGAAATTACTTTACCCTTGTAGACCTGGTGGTCGAAATAAATGAAAAAATCGCAGCGGCGGGAATTAACGATGTATCGTTCACATCAATAAAGCAAAGCGGAAAGGTGAAATTTACTCAATCCACCACACGCACAATCACATTCTATGATGTTTCGCGCGCAGTCGAACAGAAGAAGAACACTACCATGGGATGGATAATGGGGTTTAGGACAGACGAATATAGTGGTCAATCAAACGAGATTGTTACAGCAGAAGCACTTGCTGACTTGTATGGAACAAGGTATGTATATATTTACCTGGACGAATTCAGCTCGAATCGAGTTAACAACAGTATTGTGAACATGAGCGACATGCCAAATGAAATGTCCACACACATGTCCGCTCTCCCACGCGACTTGGACATGATGACAAATACAGATGGGACAATCGTAGTGAGACAAGAAAATCCGAGACGAAACACAAATAATCAGCGGTTTGCAATGAACCGAATATTCGAGGCCCAGTCAAACAAAACATCCTACCCATATTCAACCGCACCAGCGACAACCAACATATTAACTTTGATACCCATAAAGAAAAACGGGTTTCCTGTGGGGGAGGCAATCATCGAGTTTGGTGGTTCTCTTCAGTCGAGTGAGCGCGTGTATTTTGGTCCGGTTAACATAACAAGAATGCGGGTAAAACTACTTGATGACAAAGGACGGGTCATGAACCTGAATGGAAACGACTGGTCATTCAGTTTTCTATGCGATACGCTATACAAGCGCACCGACTTAAATGACGGTGCGTCGAGAGAATTCAACAATATGTCGGGCGCGAGCGCAGGCGCGGGAACCACAGGAACCACAGGAACCAACCGAATGATTTAACAAATTACATAGATGACACCGTCTCCCAAGTTTAACCAAAAATGTCTGGTACTATGGTTGTCTTTACCACAGTTTAATTTCTATAATTTATTTATGAGGTAATATATATAACTAACATATACATGACAGAATTCAACATAAAAGGAGAAGCTTTTAATTTGCAATCTCTTGAGACCGATGTTGTCGATATGAGAGACCTTTTAGAAAATAGAAAAACCCTAATACGGTCACAAATTCTTGCAATTATAAGCGACCCATCAAACGCGAATTACATATATGACGCAGATTTGCATACCGCAATGACCGACCCAGCCATATCACTTGACACAATATTTAAAGCATATAGAGTCGAACCGAACTATGCTCTCACCGAGGTTGTAATACCAACATACGTGCCCACCACAACATCGACCATCACAATTTCATCAACCGTCACTCTGTCAATCCCCATCGCCCCAGTCACCGAAGCAGATGGAACCGTACGGACAACCAAAAATGTCACAGATATGAGTGATTCCGAACAATATATCATGAGAGAGGCATACATGAGATCGTATATTGCCTCCGCATCGAGCAGCGGTGTCGTATTATCTCGCGACAATATCGTTGTTTATTTGGTAAGCGGTTCCGTAAAGGTAATCATCAAAGTTCAAAACATCGAGACCGCGAACACAACATTTGCTCAACAGGTGGAAGACTTTTTCACAACGACCGCCGGGGAAAATAGTCCCGTCACAGCAGAGACCATTAGGGATGCGTCTTTGGTGATTATATCTGACATAGTCGCCGGTCAGGACCCAAACGCCCCACCGGATGTGACAGCTGCGTTAGATGACCCCAATTCAACTCTAAACACGGAACTCGAAGCGTTTTTTCAGAGTGCTGCGTTTATTGATGCGGCGCAATCATCATCCGTTGAAAATATCACACTCACAGTATCGGCTGATGGTGAAGTGGAGGCATTTGTCATCCCCAATATAAGCGGAGTTGGGAAGGGCATCAAAATACTCCCGAACAAGGACTCGGGAATGTACGTTGATGAAAAACGACGCAACGCGATCGAGCGAGGACGGTCCAACAAGAACATCGGTGGACACGAAAGTATATCAATATCATACCAGGTTCAACGAGGCGCACTTCGACGTGCTCGTAGCAGCGGGTATAGAACCCAAGCCAAGAAATACACACAATCTGGTTAGGCAACGTTGACCCATGCCCATTATTGAACCAAATTATTTATATTCTTATTTAGAGCATAAAAATAATTTACTAACAAACAATTTGACATTCATTCTATGAAATTACGAAAAATGACATCGAAATAAACCCGCACTACAAAACACATCTCCATTATACATTAAAACCAATCTATTTTTTGTTCGTTATATATATAATGACGCAGCGTCTCCTTCTGGTTGACAACCGTGTTGATGACGCGCACAAGTTGTGTGCGTCGAACGCTCCCGGCGTTCACGTTTTACTTCTGGATTACTCCAGAGACACCTTTGCTACACTTAAGGAAAAGGTAAAAGCTTTGGACGCAATAGCGTTCTCAGATGTGGGGTTTGCTTCCCATGGTTATTTTGGCGAGAGTTATTCCTTTCTCGCACACCAACAACAGAGCACTCTGAAGAATGTAAATACTAACGATGAACATTTAGATTCTTGGTGCGAGATGAGGAACTTCATGCTGTATTTGGTACACGAATATAAGACGCGCGCATTCTATTTTATTATGTGCGAGTTATACTCCGATCCCGACTGGGTTTACGTATTAAATCGCCTGGAGGAACAGACTGGCACAATAATCCACGCAACTTCGGGTAAGATAGGTTCCAGCAAAAATGGAAAGGGTGGAAGTTACATAATGAACTCAAGTGGAACCGACTTGAAACAAACATTTTTCAGCGAACAGGTTTCCGAGTATGAGGGGGTGTTATCTGAACCCGAGTTGGCAGAATACACAGATGAAACGTATGTTACCGAAACTACTGCCGATTGGTCCTCGACCACCGAAGTTATCGTCCATGGAAGTGATACTTCCACAGGTGCGGGTCACTGGTTCGGTAGATCCGCGTCGATTAGCGGAAACTATGCAATTGTCGGTGCATTTCAAGATGGTCCTGGTGCGGCATATATATTCGAACGTGATACAGGAACTGGTGTGTGGACAACGAACGCGACACTAAAACTGGTCGCAAGTGATGGAGCTAGTGGCGACCTGTTCGGCAGCGGTGTGGCAATTAGTGGTGACTACGCGATCGTCGGCGCTTATCAAAACTACGCGGGGGGTCTGCAGTGGGCGGGTTCGGCTTACATATTCGAGCGCACAGTCGCCGGCGATGGAACCGTGACGTGGCCACAAAAACAAAAAATTGTCGCGAGCGACAAGGAAGCCTATGATTTTTTTGGATATTCGGTGGACATTAGTGGCGACTACGCGATCGTCGGTGCATACAGCAAAAACGACCCAACTGATTCCGGGGCGGCTTACATATTCGAACGCATAGTCGCTGGCGACGGAACCGTGACGTGGACGGAGGTGAAGAAGTTGAGAGCGTCTTCTCCAGCAGATAGCGACAGATTTGGATCTAATGTCGCTATAAGCGGCAACTACGCGGTCGTCGGTGCTTGGCTAAGAAATGAACCGAGTAACGACGAGGGCGCTGCGTATATTTTCGAGCGTACCGCAGGAGTGTGGCCCGCGACCGAGACAAAGAAAATCGGAGCGAATGTCAGTGCTATTCAAGACAATTTTGGACAGCAGGTGGATATAGATGGCGACACCATCGTTGTAAGTGCTCCAAAAAGCGATCCGTTGGGGTCATATTCCGGGTCTGCGTATATTTTCGTGCGTGGCGCAGTCACCGCAGGAGAGTGGCCCGCGACCGAGACACAGAAGATTACGGCGAGTGACGGGGTCAGTGGTGATTATTTTGGCGGTTATTCGGATTACGCACCAAATGGCGTCTCCATTTATGGGGACACCATCATGGTCGGTGCGTGGAGAGAACATGCTAATGGTGTATCCGACGCTGGTTCCGCGTATATATTCGTGCGCAATTCGAACGGAACATGGCCCGCTACTGAAACTCAAAAAATCGTCGCGAATACACCGATCGCAACGGATAACTTCGGTGTAAGTGTGGCGGTTGGTCAATATGGAGCCTTCGTGGGTGCGTGTAATGTAAACTCAAGTTCTTATGCCGCAGGATCTGCGTATATAATAACACCCACCTATTCGACGATACAGACGAGTGTCATCGCGAGTCTTGAAGCCCCCACCACACTCACCCTGTCGGGGGACACGCTCACGATCGAGAACAGTTTGGGTGACGCGGCGGACGCGGCTGCCAACGGGAACGAGGACAAATACGACCACATTACATTCACCGTTCCAGCAAATAAGCAATTTACCAGCTTGGTTTTGGTATCACCAAGTCAGACAGGCAGCGAGGTGGTGTATTATCGCATCCAGGAGGGAACGGCGTTTGATATGACGGGAACGGACCTGTTCGCGGGAATATTCGCAGACTCAGACGTTACCTCGGGTAAGAACATTCTTTTGCACGACACGTCGAACCCCAGTAAAATGCCTGATGTATCTTCTTCTTACACGGTTCATGGAAATACAGGAGGATATAGTGGTGGCGAGCACATGGGATATGGTATTGAAGCCGTAAGTGCCGATGGAAAAATTGTTGTGTACTCGTCAACCCACTCAACCGGAAATAACGGGAGGTTTTACGAATACCGACTTGGTACAGACAACGTATGGAGTTATTTCGGCACATTCGACGGGTACAGTAGTTCACAGGCGGGTAATCGAATAAGTTATATATCTGCCGATGGGCTTAACTTCTGTGCTGTTCAACAATACGGACCACCAGATAACCAGGGAAGTATCCAAATGTTTAGTAGGTTATCGTTATCTTCTGTGTTCACATATAAACTTATACAAAATTCTGGTGTGAATAGCGGATGGATGAACAAATATGGAGCTATGAGTCCAGACGGGTTGCGTGTGTGCTACGGTGCTCTCGACAACCCCATTACCGTTAAGTCGTGGGACGGGACCTCGTTGGGTGTTAAGCCGTCAGTTGATCTGGACAACCAGATCATTAGGGGAATGGTAAATGATGCCACGAGCGAAAATTACTATATCTCGGGGCATGGTGGAAGAATTGTTAAAATTTTGGCGAGTACCGATTCTGCGACTATTATTGGCAATCTCGGTGTACCTAACGATATAACAAAGGTTGTGTTTAACGATAGTGGGGTACCCGTGGTTGGTAGTGTCGGAACAACTAAGATATACACGTACTCGGGAACGGGAACAACGTGGACTTCGACTGATTGTCCCAATAATATACGGGATATAGGTGATGGCGGAAACTCGGTTCTATGTGATAACAATAAAACATATGTTTATGTTGGTGGGGCGTGGGTAGAGAAGACCACAACGAACCAATATTCACGCGTAATGAGTATAAACGGTGAAACCGTATCGGGTAGTTATCACATTACCACCGAGGACGGTCACAAAGGTACGGGATATTTATGGAATGTCAGTAGTGGACCTGAAGTACCAAACCCATGGGCATCATCTTTCATCAGCGGTAACACATATGCGCTCATCGGTACGGAGAGCGGTAAGGACTATTCCGCCATATTCTACAACGATGCCGGGTTTTCCACGCCCGTTTTATATAAGATCAGTGGTTCCACATCGATAACGGATTTCCCTGATGAGTATTACGGGATGATTGATGTAGAAGACTGGACGACGAGCACCCAGCAGAAAATACTGCCGAGCGACGTCGCCTATACTAGCGAAGAATTCGGCTACTCGGTGTCAATTAGTGGAGACTACGCGATCGTCGGGGCGCCGAAAGCGAAGGTAGGCGGATCATCAGCAAGGGGTGCTGCATACATTTTTGAACGCAACACAACAACCGGGCTATGGTCGACGAACCAGACACAGAAACTCATCGCATCCAGTCCAGCTAACGGCGACAATTTCGGACGCTCGGTGTCCATTAGTGGCGACTATGCGATCGTCGGTGCTTATGGACAAGACCCCGGGGGAATGTCGAGCGCGGGTTCGGCTTACATATTCGAGCGCGATGCGTCATCGGGTTCATGGGTTTTGAAGAAGAATATAGTGGCCAGCGACAAAGACGCTAGTGACAATTTCGGCTACTCGGTGTCCATTAGTGGCGACTACGCGATCGTCGGCGCTTATAAAGAAGACCCCGGGGGCATCTCGAACGCGGGTTCGGCTTACATATTCGAGCGCGGTGCGGTCACCGCCGGAGAGTGGTCACCGACTGAGACAAAGAAAATTGTTGCGAGCGACAAAGCCGATAGTGACAATTTCGGCTACGCTGTGGCAATTAGCGGCGACTATGCGATCGTCGGCGCATGGTTTGAAGACCCAGGGGGAATCTCGAACGCGGGTTCGGCTTACATATTCGAGCGTGACGCGTCATCGGGATTATGGCCCAGTACAGAGACAAAGAAGATTGGTGCGAGTTCTACGCAGACCAGTGACTTTTTTGGACAATCGGTCTCCATCAGCGGTGACTATGTGGTCGTTGGTGCTCGCGGTTGGGGTTCAACCGGTGGTGCGGTGTTTATATTTGAACGCGGTGCGGTCGTCGCAGGAGAGTGGCCTACTACTGAGACGCAGATAATCGAGCAGGATAAACCGGTCGGCTACACAAACACAGGTGGTGAATTCGGTGGAATACATGGGGTGTCTATCTGTGGAAACCAATTGGTAGTCGGCATTAGGCGAGATGAAACAGCTGGGTACGTATATGGTGGTGCCGCATGTCTTTTCGAACGCGACACAACAAGTGGAACCTGGATAAGTAAACGAACATTTGTGGCGAATGACCTGAGCAGTATATCCGCCGATGGGGAGTCTACCTATATAATGTTTGGATCATCTGTGTCCATCGGGGGCGGATACATATTTGCTGGCGCGCCTTTGAGCCAGAACGGCACTTACACCCAAGCAGGTTCGGTATATATAATGACGCCCGGTACTGTCCAGCAACAGTCAAGCACGATGTCTCTCAACACCCCTGCCACGGTCGCCATCGTCGGCGATACACTTGCCATCGAGAACGACCTGGGTGCCACGGGTGTGGACGACAAGTATGACCATATGACATTCACCGTCCCCATAGATAAACAGATTAGTAGTTTGGTTCTGGTATCACCGAGTCAAACGAATGGAGAGGTGGTGTATTATCGCATCCAGGAGGGAAATGTGGTTGATCTTGCGTCCGCGGACCTGCTCGCGGGAACCTTCACTGACGCGGACGTTACCGCAGGCAAGAACATTCTCTCCTTTGGCGAAACGGATATTATACTCACCGCGGATGGGGTTGATACTGACTACTCTATCCTATTCTACAACGCTACTGGTTTTTCCACGCCTATTTTCTATAAGGTGAGTGGGGTGACTGAAGTCTTGGCACAACCCGAACCCGAACCAGAACCCGAACC
>Ga0209632_10004096_pt1 | contig 13049 bp, 13 predicted proteins | sample COG_10_FD_184754 | JGI IMG/M metagenome (GOLD analysis project Ga0209632, IMG submission 184754) | Pelagic Microbial community sample from North Sea - COGITO 998_met_10 (SPAdes) (version 2) | ecosystem: Environmental > Aquatic > Marine > Neritic zone/Coastal water | place: Helgoland, sampling...
AAAAAAAAAAAAAACAAATGATAAAAAAAAATAAAAAAACAAAAAAAAAATCCCCTCTCTCTCTTTTTTTTGGGAGACAAGTTTCGTTTTTAACGTTTTTATAGAACTTACATACAAACATTTTTATTTAACGCTCATTTCTATATTTATTTCTATAAAAAAAATGATACAACTATAAAAAATACGTTTTTATAGAAATTTTATAGAAATACATACAAATTACAACTTTTATACGTATAATATTAAAGTTCTATATTTATTTCTTTTTTATTTAATTTAATTAATTTAAAATTATTTTATAAGTATAATATATATACTAAAGATATGAGTTTTAATTGTTTTAATTGTAAAAAAGTTTTTAAAAGAAAGGATTACCTAGATAAACATAAACAAAGGCGTTTTCCTTGTAAAAGAGCGAATGTTCTATATTTAGATGATACAAATGATGCTTGTTGTCTCCCAAATGTATCATTTTTGTCTCTCAAATGTATCATTTGTTATTCAAATCTAGATACTGTATCTAATCTCCATAATGTTGATGAATTACCTTGTTTATCTCCTAAATTACATAAGTTTCCTTTAAATATTATAGAAGAATATAAAAAAAATAAAGTATTAAAATTGTTAAATAATGATCAAAAAAGTAATAAAAATGTTAAAAAAAGTAATAAATATATAAAAAATAATAAAATAAATATAAATAAAATAAATATAGACAATATAGACAATATAGACAATATAGACAATACAGATACTATAGACAATACAGACAATACAGACAATACAGATACTATAGACAATACAGACAATACAGATACTATAGACAATACAGATACTATAGACAATACAGATACTATAGACAATACAGATAATACAGATACTATAGACAATACAGACAATACAGATACTATAGACAATACAGACAATACAGATACTATAGACAATACAGACAATACAGACAATACAGACAATACAGACAATACAGATAATATAGACAATATAGAAACTATAAAAGAAGAAAAAATAGTATATAAATGTAATTATTGTAATAATACCTATAAATATAAACAAAATAAATATAGACATATTAAAAGTTGTATTGAAAAGAAAGAAAAAGATAAAGAAGATAAAAAGATTCAAGAAATAATAGATAAATTAGAAGAAAATAAAAATAAAGAAATAATTAATGTAAATAATAGTAATAATAGTAATAATAGTAGTAATAATATAAATAAAAATATAAATAATTTAAAATGTGAATATTGTGATAAAGAATTTAAATATAAAAGAAATAAATACAGACATATTAAAATTTGTAAAAATAAAGAAGAAAAAGAAGATAAAAAGTATAAGGTTAAATTATTATTAGAAGAATTAGGAGATAATAAGTCATTAGTTATTTGTGATAAAAGTAGTGGAACACAAACAGTCATAGATAATAGTTGTAACAATAGTAATAATACTAACTCTAACAATACTACTAATACAACAAATATAAATAATATAGTAAATAATAATAATATAAATATAAACATAAATGCTTTTGGTAATGAAAACTTAGAATCTATAAAGGAAAAAGATATATTATGTATTTTAAATGGAATGTTTATGTCGTTTTCAAATGCACTTACAAAAATACATTATAATATTCCAGAAAATCGTAATTTCTGCCTTCCAAATAAAAGTGATAGAAAATACATATCATATTATAATGGTAAAAATAGGTTGTATGAAACTACTAATAAATTCAAAGATAAGCTTTGTTTAAAAATAATGAATCAATTGGAAAAATGGTTTGAAACTCATCAAAAGAAATTATTAAAAAGAAAGAAAGAGATGTTAGTTACAGTATTTGATAAATTTTATGATGGTAAATTAGATAAAAAATACTATGAAGATATAGAAACTTTTTTATTATCATACAGCACTGATATAAAAGAATTTATGAATACTTCTATGAAGAAAATAAAAGAAACTAATGTAATATTATAATAATTTTTTTTTTTAATTAATATATTAAATAATTAAATAAATAATTAAATAAATAATCTAGTATGTAATTTACTCACATAATCCACCATAAGATTTAATGAATGTATCTAATTTTGAAATAGCATCATTGTCTTCTTTAGAAGCATGTGTAAGTATAGCATCTATTTTTGCAATATACATATTTAACCATACAGGAGATAATGTATCAGTAAAGTTCTGCTTGTGTATATCCATATATTTAACCATAGCTTCTATACCTTTTTCTCCTGCTCCATTAAGAAAATCTTTAGGAATACATCCTATAGCAGAGAAGATAGAAGAATTAATTTCAACAGTTCTTATAGATGGACCATCAGAATATTCATTAATATGTTTAACCAATATGTCTCTGTAAACAGAAGAAGAAGACATATTCAACTTGTTTATATAAATACAATATATATAATAAAAATAATTCAATTTTATATTTTGTTTTATTTTTGTTTTATTTTATACATTATATAGTAAATTAAAAAAGTCATTAAATAATTTAAGTAAGATTTTACACTATTAATTAACTAATTACCAAATTAATATATAATAAGTCCTACTAAAAATGAGTGCAGAATTTAAATGTAAATTATGTAATCTAACATTTAGAACAAATTCAAAATTTTCAAAACATAAAATATCAAAAAAGCATCTAGATACAATTAATAATGTTGAAATAGAACCTATGAATATCATAAAAAAGAAAGATACTACAAAAACTTATAATTACGACCCTTATTTAAATAAAGAGGATGTATCTAAAATAGAAAATTCTAATATTGGTGATGGTTTTGATATTACATTTAACAACGAAAATGTAATAAGTTGTGACTATGATCATTTAGATAAAAAAGAAGAGCAAAATAGTGATAATGTAGTAGAGGAAACTATAGTTGTTGAATCAGAAGAATGTTTTAATAATTCTATAACTGAGAAACAAGAAAAAATAATTGATTTTTTAGTTAAAAATCAAACTCATACGCAAGTTAGTAATAAGTTTTTTCAAGCATTACAAAAATTAGAACTAGAACATTTAAAGGGGTTGGTAACACATATTATAAATTGTGACAATATAAAAATAATGGAAAAGCAAAAATTTATAAAAATTTTCACAATATACAAAGATACTTTATTAAAAAAGCAAACTAATGGTGATAAATTATTTAACGCTATTCCTATTCAAAATATTATTGATTTGTTATAATACACTTTTTTTTATGTCTATAAAAATTATTCTTATGTTTAAATTCTACATGACATAATGAACAATTATATATGTTTCCGGTTTTCTCTAATGTAGCATTTATTTTTAAATCACATATTTTATGATTGTCTGAATCAGTGTTATTTATTATAGTAGTATTCTTAGTAGTATTCTTAGTATTTAATTCACATTTATTTATTAATATTGTTTTAATGGTATTATCGGGTAAAGAAGATGGTTCTATAATACTTGTTTTAGATATATCATTATAATCATTGTGTTTATTTTTTGATTTTATAATTATAAGTTTATTTTCAACTTCTCCTATTAATTCCAAATTTATATCAGGAGGAATTAAATTATTTTCAGTAGTAATTTCGGTGCATTTTTTTTGTTTATTAATATGTCTATTCAAAGCATAAGTATCTTTGAATGTTTTCAAACATATATTACATAATTTCATAGTATATTTATAAAGTATATTTATAATGTATATTTATAATGTATATTTATAATGTATATTTATAATGTATATTTATAATGTATATTTATAACATATTAAAATAATATTATATTGAATTAAGTTATATATATATATATATAATAAAATTGATTTGTAGTATATTATAAGAGAATTTAAGTTAATACATTATTATGAATTGTGAATTGCCACCAATTAAAGATTTGACTTTTGAAGAATATATGGAATATGGTGATTTATTTAATATGGATATTAATAGTATAGGAAAACAATACAAGACTAAACCACATTGTGTTAAGGAAGGATGTTATAAACCTTCTCGATTTAATAGATTGTGTTTTCTACATGGAGGTGATAATAGGAAAATATGTAAAAAAAATAAGTGTTATGAATTCGCAGTTATCAAAGGAGTTTGTTATAAACATAATCCTAAAAAAGTAAGTCAATTTAATAAAAAGTATCGTATAATGTATAAATGTGAGTATATAAATAGTTGTGAAACAAAAACAAGATCATTAACAAAAATATGTGCTCAACATAGGAGAATTAACAATACTTCAAATATCTTATAAAATTACAAAATGAATACATACATACATACATATATATATATATATATATTTATAGAGTAATAACTACATAAAATTGAAATAATTATCACAATTACAGACTATAAAGATAAAGAAAAATGGATATCCCTGATGATCCTTTACAAAAGTACCTTGATGGTATGCGTTTGTTCTACTTCGAAAAGTATCATAAAGCTATAGATATGTTAAAGAGTGCTGCGGAAGATAATAATATAAATGCAATCTTGCGACTTGCTTTCATATACAAAAGAGGATATCATAATATTGTTGAATTTGATTCACATGAACGTAGAGTTCCAGACTTGGATATGGCATTATCATACTATGATATTGCATCAAAAAATACTATATGTTTAAATAGTAAATACTATGCACATGAACAAATAGAATTAATTAACGAATCCAGATAATATCAGAAATGATTAAACAACTTAATAAAGTGCCTTTTAATAAAGTATTTTAAAACAAACATTTTATAAAAAAAAAATATAACTAGACATAAATAATATTAAGTAAAACAGTTTTTATTTTTCTAGTAAAAACTATGATTTTCAGCGGGAAATCACTAATTATTATGATAATTTACAAAACAGCAAAAAATTGATTATTTATATGTATTAAATATTAATTACATTCAACATGCAGCACATCCCTCGAAGGCTTCTACCATATATTGAAGAGTTTGAAAATAGACGTCGCCGTTATCCAACAGACGATGAAATCAGAGTTCTTAATGAAACTTTTTTGAGAGAAGAAGATGATCGTATAAAGATGGTTGAAAGGTTGAAAGAAAAGGCATTGGTAGCTGCACAAAAAGCAGCTAGAGAAAACTTAGAAGAAAAAGCCAGAAAAAGGAAAGCTCTCAATGCTGGGAGGAGAATGAGGAAGTCTATAACTACCGAAGACGCAAATGCGCGAGCACTCGAGTTCAATCGCAAAGAAGCAGAAGCAGCAGCAGCAGCAGAAGCAAAAGCAGCAGAAGCAGCAGCAGCAGCAGAAGCAAAAGCAGCAGCAGCAGCAGCAGCAGCAGAAGCAAAAGCAGCAGCAGAAGCAAAAGCAGCAGCAGCAGCAGCAGTTGAACTGTTAAAAACAGCATCGAACCCATTCTTCAAACTGTATGATGAACCGTGTGAGATTTGGTTGACATCACAAGTAAAAGTAGGAGAGCAGGAGAAGTTGTCAGGCACAAAGGTGTTTTAGATTTTTTACAACAGCAAAAAAAAAACACTTTTTTTTTGTGTTTTTATATAAGTATTAATTAACTGAATGACTCTATCGACTTTAATACATTTATTTTTTATTTTTTTTTTTAATGAGGGGATTTATTCCAAAACAGAAACGACAATTACCATTCTTATTAAATGGTGTATAACCATTATTACATTTACATATTGGAGATGACATTCTTTATACTTGTTATATTTTTACTTTATTTTATACTTTAGTATATAAGAATATAAAAATACAAAAAAATAAACTTATAAATATGAAATAATACTATATTTATAAAATTGAAAAAAGTATGGTAAGTATGTCATAAAAGTATTAAATCAATATTAAAACAGAATGTGTAATAATGGTAACAATATTAAGTTATATAATTTATATAATAAATATAGTAAATTATGTAATTATAATCAATTTAATAAATATTTATCTAAGGATACAACGGATCCGAATTTACCTATTGGAACAATACATCCTATATGTTTTGCGATAGAAAATAGTGATTATGATTTATTAAAATTACTGTTAAAGCATCCTAGAATAAATCCTAATGATGAGATAAATTGTATATCATATTTCCCTTATAAATATATTATAGATTTATGTAATGCTATAACACCTTTATTTTATGCTATTAAAAAAGGAAATACAAAAATTATAAAATTACTTTTAGACCATCCTCAACTAGATCCAAATAGAGTAATTATATGGAAACCTCCACTTATGTATTCTATTATATATAGACATTATGAAAGTGTAAAATTACTGTTACAACATCCTAAAATAAATCCACATTATAGAATTATGATTCTAGGAAATAAAACAATATCTAATATGTTTGTAGTGAATAAATATGGTAATAAAGAAATAATTAAATTAGTTACAAATAGTATTATAAATATGAATAAACTCTCTATAATTACACTACTATATATTGATAAAATACATTATAATAAATGGATTGTTGATAAACCTACAATTTTACCATTACCAATGGAATTAATACATAAAATATATGGTTTTATGTAAATATTGAATTTGTAAAATGCGATTTGTTATTCTAAAAAAAAAACTTTTTTTTTTGAATTTAAAAGTTATACAAATAATATGTTTATTAACTCTAAAAAATCATATATTATAATAGAAACATTCATCATACTCTTAATAAAAGAGTTTTAATTTAACCTTTCAACTTCGAGATGTGAGTGTTTGTTACAAAGTCCATTAGCGTGTGGGTTGTTACGACATACGTTGATGCTACATGTAGGTTTGTGTTTTTGACACAAATTATTAGAGCGAGCCTTTGTAATACATCCTGGAAATGTGCAGATAGTATGTTGTTTCTGTGGTATGAGGTGTTTAGGCAAAGGTTCTTCAAACGGTCCCAATTGCGGTTTAATTGGTTGTAGATCACTTATCTGTTTTTGCATTTCAGTCATCTGTTTTTGCAGTGCATTTATCTGTGTTTGTAACTTAATAATATGTGGTTGTCCTTCTTGTCTTTTTGTAAATTCTTCTCGGGCTCGTTGTTCGTGTGCTGCTTGTTCTTCTTCAGTCATCTTACTGGGTTGGTTTAGTATTAGTGGACGTGAGCGGTATTCATTAGTGTTTTTTAATATGTTCCAAAGATTGTGTTGTTCTGGTGTGTGAGAGAGAATAATTTTTTCTCTCTCTGATACAGGAGAACGTCCAATATGAGAAAGCATCCCCTGTATCATCATTTTTTGTTCTGGTGTGAGTGATAAGGGAAGAGGCATGGTGAATCTACAAAAAATATAATATTTACTTATTATAAAATAAATTTCAATTTTCTAGTAAAAACCGCATTTTTCGGCGTAAAACACCGAAAATTAACAAAAACACGAAAAATTGAAATTTATGTTGTAATGAGAAGAAGCTAAACTTATAACGAAATGGACTGGTATCTGGGTGACGGGACTACACCCTGGACCCTGTTACAATACTTTGCAGACTTGATAGATGCACACACCTTTGCGTACGGACTGAGAGGAGTCTTCCAAACGCGGCCTAAAGTGGAACTGGTTGCACCGCAATCAGATGCACACACCTTTGCGTACGGACTGGGAGGAGTCTTCCAAACGCGGGATAAAGTGGAACTGGTTCCACCGCAATCAGATTCATATGGTGGTTTGTGAACCAACCTACGCACACACACACACACACACACACACACAAACCACCTTTTTTTTAATCCATTATCTTTTAAATTGTCTTCTAGTATATTTTTTATTTTTCCATCGTTTATTTTTATTTTTTTTACGAGTATATTTATTGTTTTTATTCTTATTTTTTTTTTTATTTTTGTTACTGTATCTATTTGAAGACATAAAACTCTTTTGTTTCTTTTCAATAAAACACTGTTTAATATGATCATTATATAATTCTTTAACATCATCAACTAAATGCATAGGAATTTGGGAACATAAGTTTAATTTGAGAAGTTTGCTAGATTTATTAAACATAAAAAGTTCTTCATAAAATACAAGTTTTGTAGGGTGTTTAAGAATGGAGTCCATATTTATTTTAGCATCAATATTTTTATTAGGGAAGCAAGTAGAATAAATCATTCTAGAAGGATTTGTCATATTAGCAACATTAATAAACATACCATTGAGAAGAGATAATATTATTCTATCGTCAATATGAATATTATAATCTATATCAAATTTAAAATATTTATCTAATGGTCGTTCATTACGATATCCTCCGTTTAGAGATGTATCTATTTCATAAGACTTAATATCTTCACTGTGAATTGATTTCTTAGCAGATTTCTTAGCAGATTTCTTAGCAGATTTCTTAGCAGATTTCTTAGCAGATTTCTTAGCAGATTTCTTAGCAGATTTCTTAGCAGATTTCTTAGCAGATTTCTTAGCAGATTTCTTAGAAGTTGTTTGTTTAAAATCTGTCATTCGCATAACATCTTTTAAATTTCGGTGTATTTGTTGAGCCATTTTTTTAACTTTAACTAATTTATTATAATTAATGAAATGTTCTTGACACCATTTTTTAATATTTTTAGTTTGTTTTTCTTGTTCTTTTACAGATTTATTTTTATTAATGGAAGTGCCTTTTTTAGATTTTTTACTATGTGATTTTGTTGATTTACGAGAGTGTTTTTTTGATTTGGAAGAAGCACCCCCTTTTAATGATTTGGATAGTTTTTCTTTAATTTGTTCGTGTTCGATGAATGATTTAATAATTTTTTTATTAACATTAAGTTTTGCTAATAGTTTAACGCTTTTCTCTAATTTTTGTGGTGTGGAACTTTTAATTGCTATGGAGTTGTCTTTTTTAATTTGTTCTAATATATCTACTGGTTTATTATCTTCTCCATCTAAAAGTTCTTGTTGTTCTCGTAGTTCGTTATCAATCATTTGTTTTTCGTTGAATATTTCTTGTTCTTTTTCTCTATATGCTGTATATGCTTTTAAAAGACTGAGTTTATCACCATATTTATGTGAGAACATCATTCTAGATTTAATAAATTGTTGTTTTTTAATGGCGTTTATTTTAGGATTTTTCTTTTTATCTTCTCTAAAATCAGTAAATATTGAATTCACCATACCGTCAGCAACTATTAGTAATGCTACAATATTACTAACGCTACGACTACATTTATAATAGTAACTGGCGATTAATGCTTTTGATAATTGTGGTTTAATGGCTCTAAATTTAGTAATTGCGAATCCCAAATCTGTCATTGTTCCATTATCATTAGTGGAGGTTATACAATTTAAAGCGTGTAGTGTTTTAAGAGAACTGGAAATAAAAGCACTTTTAGGAGGACTGATAAATTCATTAAGGAATGATTTTAAATCTTTAACATTATTTATATATTCTAGTTTAAAAAGGTCTAATATATCAGATGTAATATCGCTTTTTTGAATAGATGGTGTTGGGTATTTTTGTAATTGATTAGCGTGTTGTTTAGTGTATAGATGATAGCAAACGCCTGGACGTGTTCTACCTGCTCTACCACGGCGTTGTTTTAAACCTGACATAGCGATTGATTCTTCTGAAAGGCATCTAGACATAGTAGTTGGTTCGTAAGAGTCTTCATATTCAAGACCGCTATCAATTACATATACTACACCATCAACAGTAAGAGATGATTCTGCTACATTGGTTGCCATAACAACTTTACGAGTGTATTTCATTCCACGATCACCTGTTAATTCTAGATATTTTGTTTCATCAGTTGCTAAAGTTTCGTCTTCTTTACTACTACTACCTGCTAAAATAACACAAAAAGGATTTATTTTAATATTAGATATAGAGTTTAATTTATTAGATTCTCTATGAAGTGATTCGCAAAGACTTCTACCATCACTAGCAGCTCTAATAAATACTAGAATATCTCCTGGTTGGTTAGATTTTAATATGGATATTATTTGTTTAATTGCTAGTTCTTTCCATTCATTGGGTTTAGGTTGTGTTTGAAGCCAATGGTCTTCTATTTCATAGGATGTCATTTCACCAGCGTCTACTTCTCCAAATTTAAAGGGTTTAGGGTAGTAATTGCGGAAATCTTCTAAGTTTATAGTAGCACTCATTATAACTAATTTAAGGTCTGTTCTTTTTTTCATTGCTTTTTTAAGAAGTATTAAAAGTTGGTCTGTTTGAACGCTTCTTTCATGTGCTTCATCTATTATAATACATTTATATTCTTTAAGATAAGGATCTGAACCTGTAATTTTAGATATGATTGAACCTGTTGTAGTAAATATAAGTTTAGATTTTTCACTGGTTTTATTTTCTCCTTTAAAATAATAACCTACTTCTTCTCCTATTTTAACATCTAGACATTGTGCAGCAAATTCTGCCACCGTGCGAGTGATTACTTTTTTAGGAATGGTGCAAATTACTTTTTCTTTGTAGTCAAAAGCGTGAAGTGCTATTTTAGGTATGAGAACTGTTTTACCAACACCAGTTCCTGCTTTTGCTAATGTAATTTGATTATCTTTAATAGAATTAAGTATTCTATCTTTGTGAAGATATACAAGTTTAGTTTTCCATATTTTTGCTAGATTAGAATAAGTTGCTGGAACTATGTCACCGTCTATATTTTTTTGAATATGGGAATAAAGATTTGCATATGGTTTATTTGTTAACGGATTATTATTTAATCCGTCTGGATCATATATTCCTATTTGTTTATTTAACATTATGTATATAATAAGTAAATATATTATTTAATTGTTAAAATATTAAAAAAATTAAATATTAATTGGTAATTATTTTTTATTTTTTGTTTTTTTATTTAATGCTTTACAAAAGTTATAAAGCATTGCATTAATATGAAATGAAAGTTTAATATCAGATTTCATTTTTAAAAATATGCTAGAATTAATTCTAGCATAGAATAGTTCAAATTCGTAATCTGTTAAAGATAAAGTATTTTTAACAAAAGTATTTAATATGTGTAATTTATCATAATATAATTTTAAATTAAGTTTATTATCTAATTTTTGATATATTTTTTGATAAAACAATATATATATATGATATAATAAAACAATCATATCAAATTGATATGGTTTAAATCTATTACAAAGCGATGTATTTCTTGAGCAATTAAATCTAACATTATATATAGTTGATAATCTAGTTTTAGTTTTTGATAATTTACGTTCCATATAAGACGATGGACTAGATAAAATATTAATATTATTAATTTTAAGAGTTGCCTTATCTAAATCTGATATTAAAGGTAAATATTGTGTAATAAATTTTTTAGATTTAGTTTTATTATTAGATTTTTTAATAAATACATTTTTTAAATTTAAATCCGCGTTAATATAACCTATAGTATCATTTAAAAAAATAAAACATTTGAAATACGAGTGTAATAGTTTTGATATAAAAGTAAGTAATTCATTAATAGTTTTTGTATCATTTGTATTAAATGATTTTAGTAATAAAGGTATGTAATTTTTAGTAAAAACATCGTGTAAATTTGTCATATAAATATTGTTGTGATTTATTCCAACTTTTTCATTTATTATAAAAGATTTATCCTTGGTAATTCCTATATATTTTAATGGTATTATATAATGCGAATAATTTTTTTTAAATTTTAAATATTGTATTTTAGTTATAAATTGATGAATATTTTGAAAAATAGTATTTATAATTATTTCATTAATAGGAAAATATAATCGTATACACTTTTTATCAAAATCATATTTGAAGCTTTTATTTTTAGTTATAGAATAATATTTAATTATATATGTTTTATTTTTAATGTTTATAGTTCCAACTTTAGCACCTGATTTACCAATATCTTTTGCATTAAATAAGGTTATATTATTTTCAAGTGTATTAAAATCAATATCATTTTGTATTTTAGTTAAATGATTGAAAATAAGGTCTAGTGTATTTTTTTGATCTGGTAATAATAATCCAGTTTTAATAATTTTTGACAAATGATTAATTGAACTAGAATTCAATTTAGTGGTTGTGTGTTTTTTTGTTAATTTAGTCATAATGATATATAATAAGTAAATATATTATTTTTAAAAGTAATATAAATTAAATATATATATATAATTTATATATATATATATATAATTTATATGTATATATAATATTATTATATGCATTTTCTAGTGTATAAACTATGTAAAAGTATTAAAACAGCAGATAATTTACAAAAATGATAAAAATTGAATTTTAATTTTTAAAAGAATTATAATACAATCACACTTCACAATGGCAGAAGAAGAAGAAGAAAAAGACGTGGTAGCAGTAGGAGCAGTGGTAGCAGTGGGAGCAGTGGGAGCAGTCCTAGATTGCTTACTGGAAACAATCGCGGAGGTGGGAGAGTTCATCATCCAGTATGTCGAGAATGCGGAAACCAGGGACCGTCTGGAATCGAAGGCAGTCCAACGGGAATCCAATTCGACTTTTTTCAAAAACCCTATCTATGAGGGGTGACATAGAAAACATTCTTTCTTACAAAAAAAAACTTTTTTTTTTGTTAATTTTTGAGTGGTTAATAATATTATTTTTGGAGTAATATAAATTAAATATATGTATGTATATGTATATATATTTATGTATAAGTATGTATATGTATTTGTGGCATACTTAATTATATATATTATTATTATATGCATTTTCTAGTGCATAAACAGCGTAAAATTGTTAAAATAATAGATAATTTACAAAAATGATAAAAATTGAATTTTATTTTTTAAGAAAGAAGAATTATATCCGTGCTTCAATTCTTTACAACAGAGAAAGAAGAAGAAATGAGTGATGCTGATTATTATTTCCGCGAGAGCGGAGACGATCAATACATCATTGCAACGCAGGGGCGGGGGCGGGGCTATTTTTCAAGTGCAGTGCTTGCACGTTTATGTGAAGAAACCGGCAAACAAATGCCGGATTGTACATATGCGGCTGTTAAAGGAAGGAGGGAACTGGAAGAGACCATATTAGAAAGGGAAAAAGCCTTTCTTGAAGCACAAGCACGAGCAGCAGAAGCAGCAGCACAAGC
>Ga0209632_10004098_pt1 | contig 13047 bp, 9 predicted proteins | sample COG_10_FD_184754 | JGI IMG/M metagenome (GOLD analysis project Ga0209632, IMG submission 184754) | Pelagic Microbial community sample from North Sea - COGITO 998_met_10 (SPAdes) (version 2) | ecosystem: Environmental > Aquatic > Marine > Neritic zone/Coastal water | place: Helgoland, sampling...
GAATATATATTTTTTCTTTTTCATGTTTTTTTATAGTAATACCATTTCCATCATTTAATACAGTTATTGAATTATCTTCATTAAAGTTAATTTTAATTTGAGATACTTGGATAATATTAGGGTCTTCTTGACCTTGTAATCTAACAATTTGATCTCGAGCATTTACAAGAATCTCATTAAAGATATTTAATAATGCCGGGATATATTCAATTTCTTTAAACACGATTTTATTATCGTTTAAGATGGGCAGAACTTCATTAATTTTATCGATACCCCCAACATATGTATCCGGAGTGTCATAAATATGTTGTCTTAATTCTTTTTTTTCATATTGTTCTGCCATATTTCTAATATATTATATAGTTATTATTTTAAGTAAATAAAATTCAAATTTTTATTTTATATTTAATCAATATTTATATTAATTAATTAATTTCTCCAAAATTTTTTTCTATGTTATAGTATAAAAACAATGGGAGGAGGATTAATGCAATTAGTAGCTTATGGCGCACAAGATATTTACCTTACTGGTAACCCGCAAATTACTTTCTTCAAAGTTGTCTACCGCAGACACACTAACTTCTCTATGGAATCTATTGAACAAACCTGGAATGGTGGTGATGGTACCGGAACGCCCACCACTGCTGGTAGATGTACGACAACTATCTCAAGGAATGGTGATTTAGTTCACAGGGTGTATTTGGAATTGGTCGGCAATGCGAACGTCGTGGAAAATCCAACTGCCTACTCAATCGTTGATGTTGAAGTTGAAATAGGTGGTCAGAAAATCGACAAACAAACTGGTCAATGGATGAATGTTTGGTCTCATTTAACAGAACCAAATCCTAGTGGACATACTGGTAAGTCCGGTTCCGAATCAACTGGCACAACGTTCCAAAATATGTCTGGCATGGGTGGTGCTTTAGGTGATTCAGGAGAGGGATCAAAATATTGGGTACCATTACAATTTTGGTTCTGTCGGAACCCAGGACTTGCTTTACCACTTATCGCTCTTCAGTATCACGAAGTTAAAATTATCCTAAATCACCATTTTTACAGTGCTTTTTCAAAACTTGATAGTAATAAATTATGGGCTGATTATATCTACCTCGATACCGACGAAAGACGTAGATTCGCTCAAGTTTCACACGAATATTTAATCGAGCAGGTTCAAGATCAAAGCATTACGAAGGGCACTTCTGCAGACCTTAACTTTAATCATCCAGTTAAAGAACTCGTATGGTGTGTAAATAGTCACATAGGTAATCTGGACCCTATCGGGAGTCTTACAGATACTTATCAACTTAAATTAAATGGACACGATCGTTTCGCGGCACGTGATTGGAGATATTTTTCAAGAACTCAAATATGGCAACATCATTCTGGTGCAGGTGGATTAACCGCGTCAGCGGCGGCCACGGTACGACACAGTGATGGTATTGGAGTATATTCGTTTGCTCTTAAACCCGAAGAACACCAACCATCTGGAACTTGTAATTTCTCTAGAATTGATAATGCTCAGTTAGTATGCTCCAAAGATAGCGCCGCCGACAGAGTATACGCCGTCAACTACAACGTCCTCCGTATCATGAGTGGTATGGGTGGATTAGCATACAGCAACTAAATAATCAATAAATAACTAATAATCAATTTCTATAGATTTTAAATAATTTATATTTTTTTCTAAATATTATAGTCTTTTTTTTATTTTATTAATGTTTCCAAAATTTTTTTCTATGTTATATTATAAAAATGGGAGGAGGATTAATGCAATTAGTAGCTTATGGCGCACAAGATATTTACCTTACTGGTAACCCGCAAATTACTTTCTTTAAAGTCGTTTATAGAAGACACACTAACTTCTCAATGGAATCTATCCAACAAACCTGGAATGGGACCAACTTGAAAGATGGTCGTTGTACTGCTACTATTTCAAGAAATGGTGATTTAGTCCACAAAATGTATTTAGCAATGTCGGGCCGAGCCGCGGATACTACTAATAATTTAGGATCTGCTGTGATTAAAACGGTCGAATTAGAAATTGGTGGTCAAAAAATTGATAAACATACTGGTTTATGGATGGAAACATGGGCAGAATTAACTGAACCAAATCCTACTGGTTTTGTTGCGAAACACAAGGAGGATGGGGCGGGCACTTTATTCCAAAATATGAGTGGTATGGGTGGTGTGAAAGGCCACTACACGCACTCTTATAATATTACAGTCCCATTACAATTTTGGTTTTGTCGTAATCCTGGATTAGCATTACCGCTAATTGCTTTACAGTATCATGAAGTTAAAGTGATTTTAGATCACACCTTTGGCACGCTGGTCAGCGACACTAAGACAAATGAGTTGTGGTGTGATTATATTTACCTTGATACTGATGAACGTCGTAGATTCGCTCAGGTATCGCACGAATATTTAATTGAACAAGTTCAAGAACAATCATTAACCGATGAAGCACAAGATTTAAACTTTAATCATCCGGTTAAAGAATTAATATGGGTAGGCACAGACGCCGCCGCCGGAACTGGTACCTCAACCACGCTTTCATTGCCATGCGTAGGTACTACTACTTACCAACTTAAATTAAATGGACATGATCGCTTTGCCGCTCGTGATAGTAGATATTTCTCCAGAACTCAAGTGTGGCAACACCATTCAGGTACTGGAGGTTTATTATCCAGCGAGGTAGACGCGTCCGCGCTGACGGCGTCCGGTGCTTTTAATGATTCTATCAACGTGTATTCATTTGCCCTCAAACCTGAAGAGCATCAACCTTCCGGAACGTGTAACTTCTCAAGAATTGATAATGCTCAATTAGTTAGTAGTGTTAAGCCGACTGGGCGGTCTGTCGTCTTCGCCGTCAACTACAACGTCCTCCGTATCATGAGTGGTATGGGTGGATTAGCATACAGCAACTAAATAATCAATAAATAACTAATAATCAATTTCTATAGATTTTAAATAATTTATATTTTTTTTTTTTTTTTTTTTTTTTTTTTTTTTTTTTTTTTTTTTTTTTTTTTTTTTTTTTTTTTTTTTATTATTTTTTTTTTTTTAATTAATTTCTCCAAAATTTTTTTCTATGTTATATTATAAAAATGGGAGGAGGATTAATGCAATTAGTAGCTTATGGCGCACAAGATATTTACCTTACTGGTAACCCGCAAATTACTTTCTTTAAAGTCGTCTACCGTAGACACACTAACTTCTCAATGGAATCTATTGAACAAACCTGGAATGGGAACGAAAAAACTTTCGGTTCAACAGGTCGTGCTACCGCCACTATTTCCCGCAATGGTGATTTAGTACACAAGATGTATTTAGAAATAAAAGGACTGCCGACGGGTGGCAGTAAAAACTTTAATTCTCAAGCTATTAGTGATATTGAATTAGAGATTGGTGGTCAAAAAATAGATAAACATACTGGTCAATGGATGAATGTATGGGCACACTTAACGGAACCAAATCCTACAGGTCATGTAGGAGAAGTAGATAGTGATGGTCAAAAGGGTACATTATTTCAAAATATGAGTGGCATGGGTGGGGCGGTTGGGGGGGACGGCACTCCCATAGTAACATTTGTTCCATTAATGTTTTGGTTTTGTCGTAATCCGGGTCTTGCTCTTCCATTAATAGCCCTTCAATATCACGAAGTTAAAGTTATATTAAATACTAATTTTATCACTGGCATCTATGCCGAGGTCCCCACCCATAATAAGTTATGGGCTGATTATATCTACCTCGACACAGATGAGCGTAGACGATTTGCACAGGTATCTCATGAATATTTAATTGAACAAGTTCAAGAACAATCTGTTGTGGTGAATGGACAATCAGCTGATTTAAATTTTAATCATCCTGTTAAAGAATTAATATGGACTGCGGACTGGACGTATTTAGGACAGGGTGACCTCTCTGCATACCTTCTAGCGATCGGAGAGTCTGCGGCTACTTATCAACTTAAATTAAATGGACACGATCGTTTCGCGGCACGTGACTGGAGATATTTCTCAAGAACACAAGTATGGCAACACCACACAGGAGCTGGAGGATTGCAGGCGATGCCGGTGACCGAGGGGGCATTTTCTGATGGTATTGGTGTCTACTCATTTGCGCTTAAACCTGAAGAGCATCAACCATCAGGAACGTGTAATTTCTCAAGGATTGATAATGCTCAATTAGTAGGTACCGCTGACTCTCATGCAACTAGAGTATATGCCGTCAACTACAATGTCCTCCGTATCATGTCCGGTATGGGTGGTTTAGCATACAGCAACTAAATAATCGCTATAACTTCGTCAATTTCTATAGATTTTAAATAATTTATATTTTTTTCTAAATATTATAGTCTTTTTTAAAAGAAATTTAATTTAATTAATTAATTTCTTTAAAATTTTTTTCTATGTTATAGTATAAAAACAATGGGAGGAGGATTAATGCAATTAGTAGCTTATGGCGCACAAGATATTTACCTTACTGGTAACCCGCAAATTACTTTCTTCAAAGTTGTCTACCGCAGACACACTAACTTCTCTATGGAATCTATTGTCCAGACATTCTCTGGTACTGCTGACTTCGGTGGTGATGTTGTTGCCACAATCTCCAGAAATGGTGATTTAGTTCACAGAATGTATTTGGAGCATGGATGTAAATTTACAGGCCCTGCCACGAACGCAGGTGTCCAATTAGTTGAAAGATATGGACATTCATTAATTAAAGAATGTGAAATTGAAATCGGGGGTCAAAGAATTGACAAGCATACTTCTATGTGGAATCGTGTATATTCAGATTTAACTGAATTTAATCCGAGTGGTCATTTTGGGGCGAATAATGCAAATTTAGATGGTACACTTTATCAAAAAATGACCGGCAATGGACTAGGACTTCTTACTAGCCAAGATACTCCATTTGGGGTAGAAACTGGAGAGATTGTAAATGGATTTTCTTATGAGAGCGGCGGCGACGGTAGTGACATCATTGATGTGGGGAGAATATTTTTACCCTTAAATTTCTGGTTTAATCGAAATCCCGGTCTCGCATTACCTTTAATTGCCCTTCAATATCATGAAGTCAAGGTAAAAATGACTTTTGAATCCGTAACTAGTCTAGCGAGAAACGTGGCTAACTCCACGAACGTCGCAACCGCATGGGGATCGTCGACCGATAGCGACCACGTTTTTAATTTATGGTGTGATTATATCTACCTTGATACCGATGAAAGACGTAGATTCGCTCAAGTATCACATGAATATTTAATTGAACAATTACAGTATTCGGAAAGTACGGTTACAACCGCAGGACCTTCAATTGATCTTAACTTTAATCATCCGGTTAAAGAATTAATATGGTGTACTCGTAATGAGGGAACTGCGACGACATCAAGGTGTGGCGGTACGGGAGATCCAGGTATTTTACAAGATCCCACTGCTTCGCCTGTTTCATTAGATGCGATGGGTGGTAATTGGCAATTAAAACTTAATGGTCATGATCGTTTCAAAGAAAGAGATTCTAGATATTTCACTAGAACACAAGTATGGCAACACCATACCGGTTATGGTGCTACCCCAACATTAGGGTCCACGGATACTGACTTATCACAAGACAGTGCCGGGGCCACAGTTGGATCTGATAGTATAGCTGTATATTCATTCGCCCTTAAACCCGAAGAACATCAACCCTCAGGGACTTGTAATTTCTCAAGAATTGATAATGCTCAATTGGTTGGATCTGATATTCAAATAGCACTCGAGGGTCAGAACAAGGCCTCCACACCGCCTGTTGATGATTCCGCCGTTAAACTAACAATCTTCGCCGTCAACTACAATGTCCTCCGTATCATGTCAGGTATGGGTGGTTTAGCTTACAGTAATTAAATAAACTAAAATAAAAAAATATTATATAAAAAAAATAAATTAATATAAGTTATCAATAACTTCTTCAATTTTATTTGTTCTCATTTTTCCATTAGCACAATCAGTTAATAAATTAATTAATTGTTCTAAAACTTCAACTTTTTCTGTTAAACTTTTTCCATTAAATAAAGATTTTGTTAAAGTATAAGATTCTAAATTTTTAAAATGATTTGAATCAGTATTTACTTTTCTTTCTACCCATAACTTGACTATTTCAGGTAATTTTTCAAGATGAACTAAAACATCTTCATAATTTACATTTGAATCAACTGAAACATTTTTATTATCCCAAGAAGTTAAGAAAGTACTCTTACCTCTTCTACCCGATCCTACCCAATTACCACAACATTCACGTAAATAATCTAATTCAGCAATTCTTTGTTTTAAATCATCTGATAATCCTGATGAATCGTCAACAGATTCAACATTTTCTTCATTACCTTCGGAAACAGTAGGGACTTCAGTAAGAATGTTACGGATATCTGCGGCGACCTGCTCAACTGGTGCGGCAGATGCTTCTTCAACGGGACCTGCGGTCTCAACAGGTTCTTCTGAAGCAACTTCTTCAACAGGTACTTCTTCTACAGGTTCTTCTTCTACCGGTGCTTCTGCGGGCGCTTCTGGTTCTTCCGGAGCAACTTCTTCAACAGGTTCTTCAGGAGCATCTGTGGTCTCTTCAGTAGTTTCTTCAGGACCTGCGGTCTCAACAGGTTCTTCATCTACAACAGGTTCTTCTACGGGACCTTCATCTGCAACAGTTTCTTCAGGAGCATCTGTAATTTCTACTTGAACATTGGACTCAACAGGTTCTTCGCTCAAAGTTGTTAGATCTAGAGTATCGGGCATTTTTTTATATATTAACAAATATTTTATTTTCAAATATTTTTTATTAAATTATTTATTAACATACATACTGTCATTGGTCCAACACCTCCGGGTACTGGTGTAATATATTTAACTTTATCTATAACATCTTCATAATCTACATCCCCGCATAATTTATTATTTAAATCCCGATTTATCCCAATATCTATAATTATAACATTTTCTTTTATCCAATCTTTTTTAATCATTTTAGGTTGTCCACATGCTACAATTAATATGTCCGCTAAAATTGTTTTTTCTTTTATATTTTCTGTGAACTCATTACATAAAGTTATAGAACCTACTTTTTTATTTAATAACATTACAGATAATGGTAAATTAACCATACCAGATCCAACAAAAACTATATTTTGTTTTTCTAAATCTATATCATAATATTCTAATAATTTAATACACCCTAATGGAGTGCAAGGATAATATATAGGTTCTTTATTCATCATAATTAATCCTAAATTTTGTGGATGTAATCCATCTACATCTTTGTCTATAGATATTTTAGATAATATATTTAATTGATTTAAATATTTAGGTAAAGGTAATTGAACCATAATACCATTTACAGAAATGTCTTCGTTAAATTCATTAATTTTATCGATAATGTCTTTTTCAGAAACATTTTCATTATAATGATATATTTCACAAGAAATACCTAATTCTGAACAGTTTTTCTTTTTTATATTTACATATGTTAAAGAATCTTGACGATTACCAACAATTATTATAGATAATTTTATTAATTTATTATTATTTTTAATTTTATTCTTTATATTTTCATAAATATTTTCAACGACAGGTTTACTGATTAATTGTTTATTCATAATATCTATAGAATTAAATTATTTTTAATAATTAATTTTTTTTAAAAAAATTTTTTGAATTAATTAATTAATTTCTGTAAAATTTTTTTCTATGTATAGTATAAAAACAATGGGAGGAGGATTAATGCAATTAGTAGCTTATGGCGCACAAGATATTTACCTTACTGGTAACCCACAAATTACTTTCTTTAAAGTTGTCTACCGCAGACACACTAACTTCTCTATGGAGTCTATCCAACAAACTTTCAGTGGTGGTGGAAATAATGTTGTTGCTACAATCTCCAGAAATGGTGATTTAGTTCATAAAATGTACCTTGCAGGTCCGGAAGGTTTCGCCGGACCGATAATCAAAACAGCCGAATTAGAAATTGGTGGTCAAAGAATTGATAGACAATCTGGTGATTGGATGGATACATGGAATGAACTTTCTACTTCAGAATCTAAAGCCATTGGTCTTAAAGCTATGACTGGTCAAATTGGTATTGTCGGCATCGACGGTGTCCAGCAGCAACATATCCCGCTTTTATTCTGGTTTTGTCGTAATCCTGGTCTTGCGTTACCCCTAATTGCTCTTCAATACCATGAAGTCAAAGTTAAATTTTCATTTGATTTAACCAATACCAATACCTATACTTTATACTGTGATTACATCTACCTTGACACTGATGAAAGACGTAGATTCGCTCAAGTATCACATGAATACCTTATTGAACAAGTTCAAGAACAGACTTCCTCCACCGATGGTAAGAATAAACTTAACTTCAACCACCCAGTTAAAGAACTTATCTGGAGATCAACCGGCCCCGACCCCGCAGAAACGGTTGGGTTAAAATTAAATGGTCATGAACGTTTCAGCACGAGAAATGATGAATACTTTTATTTACAGCAACCATACGATTACCACACTGCTGTTCCCCGCCAGAATTTACCGACTGCTGCTCAGCTTATGTCAAATTCTGTAATTTTTCAAAATACTACTACATTTTTGACCTCTGCTTTGGGTGTCGCCGCAACCGGCACGGTGGCGGGCGGACTCCAGTCCGAGGGCATAGGGGCCGAGACGAACGATATCGTTGTCCCAACTAGTGGAACATTTAAATATGGACAGACTAACGTCAATTTCAATGAGTTCGATGTTGCCACCACCTTTGGCACCGAGTTCACCGCCAGCGCGGGAGCGGCGAATATCGCATTCTTATTTAATGCGGCGGACTCGCCCGCCGTCAACTTTGCGGCAGGACACACTTATAGAATAAAAGTTTCTGGTGGTGGGTCGGTTACAGGAGGTGCGACCTCAAAAGTTGTAATTACAAGAGTAGATGCGGTTGTTCAAGGTCTGGTGACTCCCGCGGGCGGTGGCGACCCGAAGACGCTTAATGTTGACACTTTTGCGGTATTTTTCAGTGAGCTATTGACACTGAACGCTGCAGGTGCGATGAACGGTGGTGGGCCGGAGTTAGTGAAGATAGAAAGCGTTGAAAAAATAATTTACGAGGCGGCGGTGATTACTCAGGCCCGCACCTCCAAAGACACCGCCAAGATAGGTGTATACTCATTTGCCCTCAAACCTGAAGAGCACCAACCATCTGGCACCTGTAACTTCTCCAGAATTGACAATGCCGAATTAACTTTCACAGGGTCAGATAGTATGGGAACCGGCGTCATCTACGCTGTCAACTACAATGTCCTCCGTATCATGAGTGGTATGGGTGGTCTCGCATACTCCAATTAAATAATTAAATTAATTTATCCATTCCAATTCTCTTAATTCTAAATTATTAAAATATTTATAGTAATCTTTTTTTTTTCCTTTTTTTATTTTATTTTATAAATTTTTTTCTATGTATAGTGTATAAAAACAATGGGAGGAGGATTAATGCAATTAGTAGCTTATGGCGCACAAGATATTTACCTTACTGGTAACCCACAAATTACTTTCTTTAAAGTTGTCTATCGCAGACACACTAACTTCTCCATGGAGTCTATCCAACAAACTTTCAGTGGTGGTGGAAATAATGTTGTTGCTACAATCTCCAGAAATGGTGATTTAGTTCATAAAATGTACCTTGTAGGTACGGAAGGTTCCTCCGGACCGCCAATCAAAACAGTTGAATTAGAAATTGGTGGTCAAAGAATTGATAGACAATCTGGTAAATGGATGGACACCTGGAATGAACTTTCAACTCCAGAATCTAAAGCAATTGGTCTTAAAGCTATGACTGGTCAAATTGGTAATGTCAGCGCTGGAGGAAATGGTGTAAAACAGCAACATATCCCGCTTCTATTCTGGTTTTGTCGCAATCCTGGTCTTGCTTTACCCCTAATTGCTCTTCAATACCATGAAGTCAAAGTTAAATTTTCATTTGATTTAACCAATACCTATACTTTATACTGTGATTACATCTACCTTGACACTGATGAAAGACGTAGATTCGCTCAAGTATCACACGAATACCTTATTGAACAAGTTCAAGAACAAACAGCTACCCTCGATGGTAAGAATAAACTCAACTTCAACCACCCAGTTAAAGAACTTATCTGGAGATCAAGTGCTGCTGCTGACACGGTTGGATTAAAATTAAATGGACATGAACGTTTCAGCACGAGAAATGATGAATACTTTTATTTACAGCAACCATTTGATTATCATACAGCTGTCCCCCACCAGAATTTACCGGCAGCTGCACAAATTACTTTGACCCACGAGCCAAAACTTTCCTTAATAAACCAAGCGGGGGTCCTATTTTTTAGTATCACATCTCCGAATGGCCCCGGGGTATATACCGCCATCGGTCCGTCCACATCCACCGGCACGATCGGGGACTTCAATATTGCGTCCGGAGTATTAAGTCTAGGGATGGGTTCGCTGTACCATCCAAATTCCGCCAATATTGACTCGATTGACGGAATCCCCGCAGGAACTCAATTAGCAATTGTATGCTCCAAAACTGAGACGTCGGATCCGGCGACTGGGGGAACTATAGGGCAAACATATTTTGCAACGGTTACCGCAACCGCAGTAGCCAGCACCGACTACACCAACACTATTGCTATAGGGATTAATGTACCCACAGCCACAGATGTTAGTTTGACATTAGGCGACACCGGAAATGATCCCGTCGCCACATTTAATGTATTCGCTGTAACCAATGGTGTCTCAAATCAGGCCCGTACCTCCGCAGACATCGCCAAGATCGGTGTATACTCATTTGCCCTCAAACCCGAAGAACACCAACCCAGTGGAACTTGTAACTTCTCCAGAATTGACAATGCCGAATTAACTTTCACAGGGCCAGGTAGTATGGGACCCGGCGTCATCTACGCTGTCAACTACAATGTCCTCAGAATCATGAGTGGTATGGGTGGTCTCGCATACTCCAATTAAATAATTAAATTAATTTAAAACCATTCCAATTCTCTTAATTCTAAATTATTAAAATATTTATAGTAATTATTTATTTTTTTATTTTTTTTTTTTTTTATTTTATAAATTTTTTTCTATGTTATATTATAAAAACAATGGGAGGAGGATTAATGCAATTAGTAGCTTATGGCGCACAAGATATTTACCTTACTGGTAACCCACAAATTACTTTCTTTAAAGTTGTCTACCGCAGACACACTAACTTCTCAATGGAGTCTATCCAACAAACTTTCAGTGGCGCCGGAAATAATGTTGTTGCTACAATCTCCAGAAATGGTGATTTAGTTCATAAAATGTATCTTGTAGGTACGGAAGGTTCCGCCGGACCGCCAATCAAAACAGTTGAATTAGAAATTGGTGGTCAAAGAATTGATAGACAATCTGGTGATTGGATGGATACATGGAATGAACTTTCTACTCCAGAATCTAAAGCAATTGGTCTTAAAGCTATGACTGGTAAAATTGGTAATGTCAGCGCTGGAGGAAATGGTGTAAAACAGCAACATATCCCGCTTCTATTCTGGTTTTGTCGCAATCCTGGTCTTGCTTTACCCCTAATTGCTCTTCAATACCATGAAGTCAAAGTTAAATTTTCATTTGATTTAACCAATACCTATACTTTATACTGTGATTACATCTACCTTGACACTGATGAAAGACGTAGATTCGCTCAAGTATCACACGAATACCTTATTGAACAAGTTCAAGAACAAACAGCTACCCTCGATGGTAAGAATAAACTCAACTTCAACCACCCAGTTAAAGAACTTATCTGGAGATCAAGTGCTGCTGCTGACACGGTTGGATTAAAATTAAATGGACATGAACGTTTCAGCACGAGAAATGATGAATACTTTTATTTACAGCAACCATTTGATTATCATACAGCTGTCCCCCACCAGAATTTACCGGCAGCTGCACAAATTACTTCGACCCTCCCCCCAAGACTTAGTGCTATTCATGCTGCTGCGGATGATAATATTATTACGGAGGGGGGTTATGGACAGGGATGGACTTATATGTCCTCGACCGCGAACGGCGGTGGAGGGAACTTCACTATTGTGTCCGGAACATTAACTCTAGGAATGTCCGACCCCTACGACCCTGTAACCGCCCATATCGACGAGTCTGACGTCCCTGGAATCCCCGCAGGAACTCAATTAGCAATTGTATGCTCCAAAACTGACTCGTCGTACCCGCTGACTGGGGGAACTATAGGGCGAACATATTTTGCAACGGTTACCGCAACCGCAATAGCAGGGTATCCTGGACTCTCCTCAACTATAAACAATCTTATTATAGGGATTACTGTACCCACAGCCACAGATGTTAGTTATACATTAGACGACACCGGACCCTACAACGATGCCACATTTAATATATTCGCTGTAACCAATGGTGTCTCAAATCAGGCCCGCACCTCCAAAGACACACACCCTATCGGTGTATACTCATTTGCCCTCAAACCTGAAGAGCACCAACCATCTGGCACCTGCAACTTCTCCAGAATTGATAATGCCGAATTAACTTTAACAGGTGTCGCCGCTGGCACCATCTACGCCGTCAACTACAATGTCCTCCGTATCATGAGTGGTATGGGTGGTCTCGCATACTCCAATTAAATAATTAAATTAATTTATCCATTCCAATTCTAAACATTTTTTCTTTTTTATATTTACATATGTTAAAGAACCTTGACGATTACCAACAATTATTATAGATAATTTTATTTATTTTTTTAATTTTTTTATTTTTTTCTTTATATTTTCATAAATATTTTCAACGACAGGTTTTACTGATTAATTGTTTATTCATAATATCTATAGAATTAAATTATTTTTAATAATTAATTTTTTTCTATGCTATAGTATAAAAAACAAATGGGAGGAGGATTAATGCAATTAGTAGCTTATGGCGCACAAGATATTTACCTTACTGGTAACCCACAAATTACTTTCTTTAAAGTTGTCTATCGCAGACACACTAACTTCTCCATGGA
>Ga0209632_10004103_pt1 | contig 13040 bp, 12 predicted proteins | sample COG_10_FD_184754 | JGI IMG/M metagenome (GOLD analysis project Ga0209632, IMG submission 184754) | Pelagic Microbial community sample from North Sea - COGITO 998_met_10 (SPAdes) (version 2) | ecosystem: Environmental > Aquatic > Marine > Neritic zone/Coastal water | place: Helgoland, sampling...
ATCACTAAAAGAAAAATTAAAAAAAATTCAATACCAATAATGTCTACAGATAAAAATTGGTCAATTGAAGTTGTATTAGGTCCAAATGATGATTGGGTGGACAAAAAAGGTCATGAAATTTTTCTTAACTCTAAATGGAAATTACAAGCAAAAAGTGACCGAACAGGCTATAGGTTAGATGGACCTAAATTATCTTTTACTGAAAAAGCAACAAATAAAAGTCTTGAAAATGGATCAGAGCCTTCAAATATAATTGATCAGGGTTATCCTGCTGGAGCTATAAACCTAGCTGGTCAAACTCCTATAATACTTGTTAATGATGGACCTAGCATGGGTGGTTTTATTAATCCATATACAGTTCCATCTTCTGCATTTTGGAAGTTAGGACAAGCAAAACCAGGTGATACTTTTAATTTTATTGAAGTTTCAGTTGAGAAAGCACAATTATTGAGGTCTGAGCAGTCAATTATTTGTAGTGAAGAAAGTCTTGAATCTTTTAATAATGATAAAAAAATTGATAATGATTTAACGACTAAAAAAGTTGGTCCAATTAAAGTAGTAGATTTTGAAAAAAATAAACTAGATGAAAAAAAAAGAAGAAAAATGATGGAAAAAAAAGGTTTAAAGAATATGAAAGTTCATTTTTTTAATTAACAATTATGTATGAAAGGAACAACTAAACATGACAACTGAAGTAAAAACAACAGTCCCAGGTAATATATGGAAGGTGTTAGTTAAAGTAGGTGACATTGTTAAAAAAGATGATGATTTATTTATTATGGAGGTGATGAAAACAGAGGTTCACCATAACTCTCCAGTGGATGGAAAGATTATTGAAGTCAATATTGTAAATGATCAAGAGGCGGTAGATCCTGGAACAGTTGCTATTATTATTGAATAAAAATATTAACTATGAAAAATACAAAACAGTACTCACAAATTATCGATGATCTGTCTGATGAAATTGGCATTTCAAAAGAAGATACAAAAAGTTTAGTTGATGTCGCCTTATCTTCTGTTGATATAAAAAAAATTAACTATGAGGACTTAAAAGAGGAAATATTGACTTTTTTAGTTATCAATATGTTTTCTCTTATTTGTAAATTATAATTTTATGACAAATAAAATGATATTATTTAATGGTCCAAACTCACCCTTTGGAAGAAAAACAAAAATTACCTCTATAGTTCAAGAGATAGTTTTAGAAGAAAAAATAATTAAAGTACAAGAAGCTAGTTTTTTAGACAAACATAATCCTTTAAGAAAAATACCAACTCTACTAATTAATGATTTAGCAATTATTGATAGTGATAATATTTGTTTTTATTTAGACTCAATTTCGAATAAAAAAACTCTTTTTCCAAAAAATGAATATTTTAAAATTATTTCAATGGTTTCGGTTGCAAATGGATTAATGGAATCAGTTTTAGAGAGACGTATGGAAATAATTAGACCAACTAATGAGCAAAGTAATAGTTTTATCAATAAACAGGAAATTAGAATAGCAAGGACTATCAAATGGCTTGAAGAAAATTGGAAAAATTATAACGATAATTATTTAACTATGGATCAAATAGCTATTGCTTGTTCACTAGAATATACAAATTTTAGACTTGATAACCAATGGGAGAAAGATTCACCTAAGCTTATAAAATGGTTAAAAAATTTTAGACAAAAAGATTTTATGAAATCTACAGTTCCCTTGGAAGCTAAATAGTTTTTGAACTAATCATAATAGAACATCGGTGCCTTTTTCCACTCTAACCATGTGACTGGATCATGACCCCAAACAACCTTTGCATTAGTTTCTTTTGCAATCTTTCTTAATTTTGCTACTGAGTCAGCCGCATCAGAAGCTGATGCAACAAGTCCGGGCAAACATCGATCACACCAATGATCGCCTGTATAACAAGCATCTCCTGTTAATAACATATGACCTGTTTTTGGTAAATTAAGCAACACAGATTGGTGTCCTGGTGTATGGCCTGGTGTAAATATTATTTTAATAACTCCATCACCATATAAATCAAAATAATCTGTTTTTTTTCCCTGTAAAAATTTCCATCTAATATTAGGTTTATCAAAGTCTTCTCTCACATAAGCTGGTTGCGAAAACCAATCAGGATTAAATGCATAATCATATTCTATTCTTTGAGTTATATGTGTAGCATTTGGAAAGTGCCCTATTGCTCCTGAATGATCTAAGTGTAAATGAGTTTGAATAACATTTTTTACATCTTCTGGGTTTGTATTGACAGTTTTTACTTGATCTCTACACCATTCTGATACTTTCATCACTGGATCATAAACATCAGCTACTGAGCCCCAATGCTTATGTTTATCAAGAGCTGCTTCAATTGGCATTCCACCGTCAATAATAACATCTCCTTGGGGATGTTTAATTAAAAACCATGGAACAGGAATTTCATAAGGTTCCTCACCTTGATTCATTTTAATAAATTTTACTTTAGTTTTAATAGACCCTGTTTGAAACATATACAGTCGAACGCCTGTATTAAATTTTGTTGTTTGTTCAAAAATATCTTTATTTTTTTGTTCCATAAGAATTACTACCAGGCAGCCTCATAAATATTAAGTGCGTCATTTTCTGTTACTTCTCTTGGGTTATTAACTAATAAACGAGACTGTTTCATTGCATCTGAAGCCATTTTTTTACATGCATCTTTTGGGATATTTACCTCTCTTAATTTTTGAGGAAGTCCAATTTTTTTTGATAAAAGTTCTAATTGATCAATAAATTCTTTACATACTGCTTGGTTGCCTTGATCTGTATTAATCTCTGGAAAAATAAATGGTGCTAGTTCGGCATAGTCTTTGGTTGTTTTATTATCCGCACTATTAAATCTTAAAACATATGGAAGAACTAGTGAATTCGATAACCCATGTGACACATGAAAAGTACCTCCAATAGGATAAGCAAGAGCATGAACTGCTGCGACAGGTGAATTTGCAAAAGCTTTTCCAGCTAACATTGCTCCAATTAACATGTTACCTCTTGCTTCAATATCAGATCCATCAAATACTGCTTTTTCAATTGAGCCAGCCAAAAGCTTTAGCGCCTCTATGGCTAACATTTTTGAAATTGGATTATTATTTTTGCTTGCTGAGGTATAAGCCTCTATCGCATGAACCATTGCATCTATACCTGTTGCTGCAGTTGTATGTGATGGAAGTCCAATTGTTAAATCAGGGTCTAAAATTGCAATATCAGGTAAAATTATTGCTGATGATACACCTTTTTTTTCTTCTTCACCAACCGTGATAATAGATATAGGAGTTACTTCCGAACCAGTTCCAGCAGTAGTTGGTACTAAAACTAGTGGTAACCTTGGACCTTTAGCGTTGGAGACACCCCAGGCATCCTCAATATTTTCGTTAGAACCTAAAATTAAAGAGGTTAACTTAGCAACATCCATTGAAGAGCCTCCACCAAATCCTATAACACCTGTGGCATTTATTTTTTTTCCTACTTCAATAGCATTCAAAAGTGTTTTGATAGATGGATCAGCTTCTACATCTTGAAATATTTCGACTAAAGATGAAAATTTTCTTAATTCATTTAGAGTTGGTTCTGTTAATTTTAATGACATTAAATCTTTATCAGTAATAAATAAAATATTTGGTCCTAATTTTTTAGATACTTCTTCAGAACATAGCTTAGACATTCCACTGCCAAACCTAATTCCTGAAGTTGTGTTAAATATAAAATTATCTTTACTCATAAAACTTAAACGTAATAAACATAAAAGATTATTGAAAATATAGCCATACCTATTAATATTAAAATCCAACCATAGCCTGTTCCTAAATTATCTAAATAATTTTTTTCTCCTGAGACCTCATCTGGGTGTTTGTGAAGATCACCAGGCTGTATAGGTTTGTTTGGTAAAGTTGATAAATCCATTTTACTTGCTAAAAACCAAATTAACCCAATTCCAAAAAACCACCATATTAATTGATAGCCCCATAAAGAGGGTATTTTTAAAATCCAAAATTCATATCCTGCATCTGGGGCTCCAAAAAAATTATTACCAAGTACTTGGCCTGGACCTACTCCAAAGAATAACCATATTAAAGATATAACATATGCAAAAGATCTTAGTTTTGTTCTACTTGGATGAAGCCCCATATGCTCATTTAAAAAATCATGAAATTTTTGACGATATTCTCTATCTGAGTCTATTTTTGTTAATGATGAAAAAGCAGAAACTGAAAAACAAATAAATACATTAAATAATAAGCCCCATACACCAGAATGAATAGTAAAAGGCCATCTTCCCCAAGGTAATCTATTTCCCGAAATCTGTTGACCAATAGTTTCAGTTAAAATAACAATTATTATTCCAATTATAACACCAGATATTGCAGCACCTCTTGTTATCCAAGGAAACCAAACAAGACCAAGTAAAACTATCAAAAACTGGAATGCTATAGCAATCGAAATTCCACTAAATATAATCATCGCCGGCTTTGCAAATGTTGCTAAATAAAGTGATGCTAAAAATATTAACAGCATTATTATACGAGCTGCACTAAGTTCTTTTTCCCAACTTATGTTTTTACCAAGGTAAGCTTTATATAGATCTCTTGTAACAATACTTCCTGATGTCATTAAAAGAACAGCTGCTGTAGACTGAAGTGCTGCAACTAATCCTACTGCTAATAAACCAGTTAACCAAAGAGCGTGCTTATCCATTAAATTTATAATATGATAAATAATTAATGAGTGATCTTTGTTAGATACTTCTGGCAACAATTTGTTTATAGAAAGACCGCTACTATTGATTTCAGCATTTGCTCCTAATAAATTTGCTCCAATTCCTTGAAAAGTTGTAAATATAAATAACAATAAACCAACAATAACTGCTGATCCCCATATTTGATAATAAGAAAAGGCTTTTGGATGTTTGGCTGAATAACTTAACATTGAAAATGATGGGGAAAGAACTATCCCCATAAAAGTAATTGTAAAAGTAAATATCATCATAGCTGTCCAAGGACCACCAACTGCTTCATTTTTTCCTAATCCTGCAACCCATTGGATAACCCCTGGTAATGCAAAATAACCATTATAATCACCTCCTCCATATCCATTAGTATTTCCCCAAAAACTAATTTTTGTACTTGCTACTTTTGCTAAAGATTTACCAAAAGTTTCAATATCCCCTATAAAAGAATAAGTGATTAAACCTAAAATAATTATTGTTAAAAAATAAAGCCAGGATTGCACTACTCCAACACTAAAGATAGATTTAAAACCTCCTCTTGTAACATAAAACAAAACAATAGTAGATATTACCCACATACCTAATTCTCTAGAAACATACTCACCAGTTAATGTATTTACTAGATAGCCTGTAGCACCAAATAAAACAGCAAGTAAGGGTATTGCGAAAAAAAAAGTTACTAAAACTGAAATAATGCGAATTGTGTCACTCTTATAATAGTCATAATACATTTCTCCAGGGGTAATGTATCCAAACTTTCTACTTAACATCCATTGTCGTTTAAAAAAAAATATACTTCCTAAAGGAACAGTTATAGCGATAAATGCTGTTCCAACATATTGAAAGCCGTCATGAAAAACAAGGCTAGTTTGAGAGATTACAGTTAAACCTGCAAATGTTGCTGCCGTTGCTGCAAAAAAAAATACCCATGAAGAGATACTTCTATTTGCTAAATAGTAATTTTCTGCATTTTTAGAATTATTTCTTGATCCTCTCACACCCCAAAAAAAACCATAGGCAGCATAAAGCAATATAAAAATAAATAACCAAACAGATTTTTCTGACATAATTTTATTTTTTTAATTCAACCTCAATAAAGGAGTAAGGAAAGTTATTATTATTAAAGACATTATGTTCTACTCCTTTTTCTCTATAATAAGCACCACCTTTAGTGAGTTTCGAAATTGTTTCATTTTTTTTATTATCTATTATTTTTAATTCTCCATCAAGCATTGGAATTACTATGTAATTATATTTATGAGTATGGTGACCTGTGCTGTCACCCACATTAAATGACCACTCAGTCACTATAGTTTTATCATTTTCTATAAGGACTTTAGATTGAGCCATATCTTGAATTCTTTTTTGTTGTCTAGGTGCAACGTCTTGGTGCTGTCTCACCTCTTTCTTTTTTAATTTTTTCAGCAGCTTGTTGTGCTTCCACAATTGAAGTAAAAACTTTGTCTTCATATAAAATAAATGGTTTAGCTCTATCTGCATTTAATTGTGCCACACACCACTCTTTTCCAGGTTTTGTGCACATCACCATATATGCACCTGGGATTGGTCCATATTTTTTATTATTAAGAACAAAAAGACACTCTGCCAGATCACCGATCTTATCTTTATCTAAATCATTCAATGCTACTTTTTCTAATTGATTTAAAGCTGTTGTATTATCAGACCCAAGAATAGCCTTACCATCTGTTCCTTTTGGTCTATTAATTAATTGGTCTTTCATTATGGTAATGGTCCTTCTTTTAAAAATCCTCGAATCGCATTTTCTAAAATTTTAGAAACATTATTATTGTATTCATTGTACGATAAACTTCCACACCACGAAAGGGATCCTGGAGCAAACAGGGCTCCATCTTTTGGTGTTTTATAGTAGATCATGTCAGCTCTAACCATTGGATTTTCAGTTCCACCACCATGATAACCTCTTACAGAAAAATGAATTTCTTCATTTACTTGTAACATAAGGTTGGTGTGATTTTCAGATCTTGCTAGTAAGAAAGCATTATGAGGTGTACCAAATTCAAGGTCATATCTATCTAATTCTACTCCTGCAGCACCTCCTCCAACTAAACCAAAATCTCCAATAACTTCATTTTCACCAACACCTTCAAAAATCCAAGAGCATTCTGGTTTTTTACTATCTGGTTCTCTTTTATAATATGAGGAAACATCAAAGCCATATGCGGTAAAAGTTAATCCACAAACTTTACTTGGTATTCTGCCTCTTGCACGCCACATACCACCAAATTTACCATCAAATGCATTATTATATTCACCAGGATTCGCAGTCCACGCTCTTGTACCCGCTTCTCCTTTTCTAACTTCAATAATATTTAAATTATCAGGGTGGTACTCACTAATCCAATAAAACCCATCAGCTCCTAAATAAATCCATCTACCACCATTTAATTGATAAGACTCATAAGCTGCTAACATTTTTTCTGAACTGTACTCAGGGTGTGATCCTGTTAAAACAACTTGGTATCGATTTAACAAATCAACACCTTCAACATGTAAGTCTTCATCTGTCATTACATCAAAATCTATATTTTTTTCTTCAAGCCAATCTGTTAAGTGAAGATCTGCATTTAATTGCCATAAAGAAGGTGATAACCAATGTCTATATTTAGGTCTCATATTAAGAATTGGTCGAAGTCTAGATGAATAACAAACTCCACTTCCATCAGAATGTAAAGAGTAAGTTGATAAACCATATTCCCTATGTTCATTTAAGTATAAATCTGCTGCAGACATAACAGGAACTTTACCCGCTAGTAGTTCAGCAACTACAGAATTAGTAGCTAAATTATCATTTGAATATGCTATGTAGCTATTTGATGGAAGTACAAATAGGACTTTAGAAGTAGTTTTACCTTTTGGTGGTTTTATAACAAACGGAATAAAATCCTCAGTTTCAGGTGAATCTTCTCCATTAATTCTTAGTCTTGCTGCGTAAATTCCACTTTTAATAATATCTGGAACATCAAAAGTAAAATCAACTTCCCATCTAGCATCATCAATATCGTCATCATGAAAATGTATAGCTCCATATTCATCAGGTTTATGATGAAAAACCATTTCATCAGCGGTCCAATTGTATCCTGTCATTCCTCTCACTGGTAAATTTACAATAAATCCATTTAAGTGATTTGAAGTCGTGTCAATAATGTGAGTTGAGGCAATATTTTTTGTTATATTTGCATGAAAATCCCAAGCTCCAACAACTTCAGATCTAAGTTCTGCTGAACAACCACTATAGCCTCTTGCTAAAGACTCAATTTCTGACTTTGATAAGGCTTTTTTACTTAATCTTGGTCGGTCAATTTTTCCATTATAAATAAATCCTTGCTCAGGTAATTCAATAGGTGTTAAAGCTTCTTTGTAGTGAGCTCCATGTATATGTCTTCCTGAATGATCATTAATTGTTGATGCAGATATTAAAAAAGGAGCATCATTGGCTCTTGGTTTTAAGTTATTCGTAGCTTCGACAAATGCAGTTGTTTCATCAGCTGGATGTAATAAGGACATCCCTAATCCAGCATTTGTAGGTGTAACACAAGGCTCTTGATAAAGTTTAATCTTGCCAGTTTCAGCATCATAACTAACTGCTACAAGATACCATACTTTTCTCATTAATTTTTTTTCACTAGACAAGTTCATAACTTGTCCTTGACCATCTCCTATCATTACTGATAAACAAGAATTATCATCAATAAAAAGACCATAACCACTAGAAGTTTTTTCATTCCATTTTGTTAGTATTCCCTGTTTTCCTTTATCTGGTGTTGTTGGAAATATATAAGCTTGCAAGGTAAAACTCGCTACATTTAGACGGTCATCTTGAGGAATAATAACATAAGAGCCACCATGAACTTTTTGATTTCTACCTTGGTAAGATTTGTTGCATGTTGCACCTATCTCTTCTTCTTTATAACCAGGGCCTTCTGGATTTGTATCTCCATGGATTAATCTTACAATTTGAACGTCATAATTTTCTTTTTTTTCTGAGTTTACATAAAATTGAATTTTTTCACCTGGAAAGGCTTGGTACTTGTCACTATATCCTGTAATTCTTAACATATTATACCCTTCTCTAAATATTAATTATTCTGCATACTTTTCTAAAAGTGCCACAATTCTTTTCAAAAAAATAGCGTGCTCACAAGCTTCTTCTGATGAAAAAGATTCCTCTAGAATTTCAACTGGTTGTCCTCTAACCCCACTTGCAACTCCTATTCTATAATCTTCATGGGGCCTCTTGCATACAGTAAGCAGTTTACCTGCCATTGGTTGTCTTCTTAATTTATCTAAAACTCTTATTAAATCTTTACTGTGCTCAACCATTGGCTGACCATTATGTGGAGCTCTACCAACTGGGCAAGCTCTATGTTCTTCTATTAATCTATTTCTAGTTTTTTCATCTCTTAATAAAGGTAGGACATACTTTTTAGTATTAAAATCATCTACACTTGAATGAGCCTGGTTTAGCTGTGTTCCTGTTTTTTCTTTCATTATTTATTTGTTCTCTCGTTAATAATTTTTAAAGCTTCTATTAAATAAACCCTAAATAATTCATGATTTTCACTCATAGGAAAGTGCCCTATATCTGGCATTTCAATATAAACTCCTCCTTTTATCTGTCTTGCTGTATTTTCTGTTGCCTCAGGAGGCGTTAGATAATCATAAGTTCCTGTCATCATAATAACTGGGCACTTGTGACCATCGATATTTTTTAATTCATTTCTCAAGTCATGATCAACTGAGTAAAAATGTAAATCTCCTTTAAATGCTTCTGAACCTTGGGTATAATAATGCCAAGTCAGCCATCTATCTTTTTCTGGAGATTGAGGTGCCATTAAATCCCACGTACCACTTCCACAAACTTGTGCTGCATTTGAATGGGGATGTCTCCACCAGTCTAAATAAAATCCAGGCGCATGATCCGCTGCTTCTACTGGGATTACTGCTCTAAATTTATTTGGGTGACGTAAAGCTAATTGCAGAGCTACGTTTCCTCCAAAAGATGAGCCCATAAATATAGGATCTTTTAAATCAAGTGCCTCACAAAGTTTAACTATAAAATTACAAAAATGATCTGCAGTTAACTTATAATCCTCTTTCCAGAACTCTTTATTGTGTGGTGGATCAGATTTTCCATGTCTTGGTAAATCATAAGCTATTACATTATAGTTTTTAATAATCTCTTCATCTTCAAGTAATCCTCTCCATTGATGGTTATGACAACCAGCTGTATGCTGACAAATCAATGGTATTCCTTTACCATTTTGAAGATAAAAAACTTTATACTCACAATCATCCACTTCAATCGTAACATAACGACCAACAACATCATGATGCTTTACCATTTAATATCTCCTTTAAATTTAAAAAATCTCATTTTAAACTGGCACTCCAGATTTTCTAAGTAATTCAAACTGGACTGTAAAATTTCTTAGATTTTGCATTAAAACTAAATGATTCCCCTCAATTTTAAGATCTTTTCTAAAACTTGCTGAAAATATTCCATGATACATAGGTTTAGGAATAGGCTGACTAAACTCTTTCCAAGTATTTGCAGATGCTCTCAGAGCAAAATCATAGGAATCTAAAGGTCCAGGTTTAGTGTTTATATGTTTCACTTTACCATCATGCATTTCTATAATGACTTTCACTTTTTCCATATCAAACATAAAAGAACATGAATAATATTTCGCCATGGCTGCAATAGTTGCATCACTATTTGTAAGATCTTCATATTTTTTTGCCCAATTATCTAAATCACTACTCATAATATTTATTTATTCTTTTATTTTGGATCTTTAGTTCCCTTGGTTGGATCTTTATCAAAATTCATATGAAAGTCTTTTTTTGGATTTTCATAATCTCCTAAAATATTCCTGATATTGCTAACTTCTCCAGGGGCCATCCCTATCTCTTTAAGTAAACCATCTAAAAAGGGTTGGTGAGCTCTGTAGCGTAATGCAGAACTAACAACATTGTCTGCTAAGTTTCCGCTTCTTGCTGCTGCTCCATCTTTGGTTCCAACACTTTCTGAGGTTCCACCACCTGAACCATTTGAGTTACCACTAAAACCAGGCAATCCATTAACATCGATAATCTTAATATCATTAATGTTAGACATTGGTTTAACACTCTCTCTGATAATTGATTCAATTTTATCAGCTAGCTTTAAACGTAATGCACTTCTTCTACTTGCATCACTTCTAAGATTTTCAGCAGCATTTAAAGATTCTTTACCAGCTGCATCTATTTCATATCTTAGCTTAGCAGCCATAGTAGAGTGTCTTTCTTGTTCTGCTTTAGAAGCAGCTGAAATTACATCAACCTTTTTAATTCCTTGTGCCTTTTCAACATATCTTGCTGAGTTTGCTCTCTCTTCTGCTTCAATTGCTTTACCTCTTGTATTCTCTTCCTCAGTTTTAGATTTTAATACTTGTTTAGATTTATTGATTATCTCAAGATTTTTTTGATGCTCTTCTATACTTATTCTTTTAGCTTTCTCTATATCAAGAAGCCTCACCACTCTCTCTGATTCTATTCTATGTGAGTCTATATTTTTTTGTTGCTCAATTTTAGCATTCTTAATTTGCTGTTCAGAAATAATTTGCGCTTCCTCTGAATCTTTTTGTCTTTCTGATTGCTCTTTAATTATTACTGCTTTTTCTTGAGCACGTTTTACATCAACATTTCTTTGCTTCTCTAATCGAGCGTATTCACTTTCTTTATCTAGATTTAAGATTTTAACTTCTGTTTCTAAATCTTTTTGTCTTATTTCAAAAGCTGAGTTTCTTTCTAATTCATTTTGCTCTTTTCTACGTTTTTCAATTTCTTCAACAAGTCTTGTTTCAGTTAATTTTTTTTCAACTTCAATAACTTGATTTTGCGAAATTTTTGCAACTTCAATTTGCTCTTGATTTCTTATCTCAGCTTCTTCAGCCTCTCTTTCTTTTTCAGCCTTTTCTTTTATCGTTGCTGTTCTCTCTTTAGCTTTCTGAATAGCAATTTCTCTTTCTTGCTGATACTTAGAAAATTCTTCATTTTTCTTTATTTCTAACTCTTTTTGAATTGTCTCTAAATTTTTATTTTCAATAGAGATTTTTGTATCTTGAGTAATATCATTTCTTTTTTTCTTTCTAGACTCAATTTGCTCTGTTAACTGAGTTAAACCTTGGGAATCAAAAGTATTTGCTGGATTAAACATTTCAATTGGTGCTTGATCTAAAGATATTATAGATACCGTTTCTAACGCTAGCCCTGTATGACCTATTGACTCATTTGCAATTTTTGCAACTTCTTTAACAAATTGACCTCTATTTTCTTGTATCTCATCAAGGGTCATTTTTGCTGCAACTTCTCCAAGTGCATCAGCAAAACGACCTGCTACCACTTCTTTTAAATGTTCTGGATCAAGAGTTCTATTACCTAAAGTTTGTGCTGCAGTTGAAACAGCTTTTGCTTCTGGTGGAACTTTAGTAAAAAATTCTGTAATTAGTTCTGCTCTCATTCTATCTTTTGTAATCAGAGATTTATCCCCTGCTCTCTTAATACTTAAACTTAAAGTACGCATTCCAACTTGGGTAATATTATGAATTATAGGTAAAACAAAAGCTCCTCCAGAGATAACAACTTTTTCTCCAAGCATACCTGTACGTACAAATGAAACTTCTTTTGAAGATCTTCTATATAGCCAGTGTAATAAATAAACTATAATTGCTATTCCAAGTGCAACTAGAATTATTGCCGCTATTATGTCTGCTCCTTTAGTCATATATTATTCCTCCTTAATTCTTATTTTCTTTTTTTGTGTCTTCTAAAGCTGCACTATAAATTATCATTCCAAAAATAATTTTATTCAAAACATCAGCTAAATTATAGATTATGTTCAAACTATTGATGTTTGCACCACCTGCTAAATGTTCAATAAAGTATCCAATGTGGTAAATAGAAAAACCAATGGTTATTATTAGTCTATTTGCAAAAAATGCCATCTGAACACTCTCATTGTTGCATGATGCGTTAGTTCTGCCAGCATCACCCATATAAAGCTCTCCTATGATATAGAGCCAACCAACAATACCTACTAGGAACCCTAGAGTTACACTCATGTAACCATACGCTCCTAAAAGTTGTGCAATAACCCAAATTAGTGTCCCAACAAGCAATCTCCAGAACATCCCACGCTTAACATCTGTAACAGACCTAAGCATCACATAGAAAGTGAGTATTGAAAGAGGAAATGTTAGTATCCAGTCA
>Ga0209632_10004105_pt1 | contig 13035 bp, 12 predicted proteins | sample COG_10_FD_184754 | JGI IMG/M metagenome (GOLD analysis project Ga0209632, IMG submission 184754) | Pelagic Microbial community sample from North Sea - COGITO 998_met_10 (SPAdes) (version 2) | ecosystem: Environmental > Aquatic > Marine > Neritic zone/Coastal water | place: Helgoland, sampling...
GCTAAAAGACAAAAATCTAAAACTAAAAGACCTCGTTATGATATAGAAATGGAAGTTCTTTCTGAAATACTAGATGGTAAAAGGTTTATATCCTGTCACTCATACGTTCAATCTGAAATAAATATGTTGATTAAAGTTGCCGAAAGGTTTGGATTTAGAATAAATACTTTTACTCATATTTTAGAAGGTTACAAGGTGGCTGATAAAATGGCTGATCATGGAGTAGGAGGTTCTACTTTTTCAGATTGGTGGGCTTATAAAAATGAGGTAAAAGATGCAATTCCATACAACGGAGCAATAATGCATAATGCTGGAGTGACAGTTGCATTTAATTCTGATGACGGAGAAATGTCAAGACGTCTAAATCAAGAGGCAGCAAAAGCAGTGAAATATGGAGGTGTTTCTGAAGAAGAGGCTTGGAAATTTGTAACTCTAAATCCTGCAAAACTGTTACACTTGGACGAACGAATAGGTAGTATTAAAGTTGGAAAAGATGCTGATCTTGTTCTATGGACAGACCACCCGATGTCTATTTACAGCCAAGCAGAAATCACTATGATTGAAGGAGTGGTTTATTATGATTCTAATGAAATTAGTGATCAAATTGCTGAAATTGACAAAGAAAAGAGAATCTTAATTGGTCAAATGTTAATAGAAAAACAAAATGGTTCTGCGACACAGGCACCGCCTAGTGGAATCAAAAGAGAATTTCATTGTGAAACTTTAGATTAAAAATTATGAAAAAACACATACTAATATTACTATTTATTGGATTCAACTGTTCACTGTTTTCACAACAGACACCTGCTGACTCACAAACACAGTCAATTTTAATTTACAATGCACATATACATATTGGAAACGGAGAAGTTATAGAAAATGGTTCTATAGGTTTTAAAAATGGAAAAATTGATTTTGTTGGATCTAAAGCTAATATGGATAATTATCAAAAAACAATAAATGCAAATGGAAAACATGTTTATCCTGGATTTATTGCTACAAATTCAACTTTAGGTTTGGCAGAAGTGGATGCTGTTAGAGCAACTAGAGATGAAGATGAAATAGGTGATTTTCTTCCTCACATTAGAGCAGCAATAGCTTACGATGCTGAATCAAAAATAATTGAAAGTATGCGTCCTAACGGTGTTTTAGTAGCTCAAGTAACCCCAAGAGGAGGAACCATCTCAGGAAGTTCATCAATAATGCAATTGGATGCTTGGAATTGGGAGGACGCTTTGATTCAAAACGATGAAGGAATTCATCTAAATTGGCCAAATCCTTATTCAAGGGGAAGATGGTGGTTAGGAGAAGATCCTAGCTTAAAAATCAATAAAAATTATTCAACAAACATTAAAAAAGTGAGTACTTTTTTTGAAAATGCACAAGTATACAGTAAAAATCAGATTCCTGTACATTTACCATATCAAGCCATGAGTGGAGTTTTCGAAGGTAATACAACTCTGTATATACATGCTAAAGATGAAAAACAAATTGTCGATGGTATTACATATTTGAAAAAAATAGGTTTAACAAAAATTGTTTTAGTTGGAGGAAACGGAGCTGTTGATCAGCTTGATTTTTTGAAGGAAAATAATATTCCAGTAATAGTTTCTAGACCTCATAGACTTCCTGACAATGAAGATGATGATCCTAAGGCAGCTTTTAAAATTGCATCTCAATTGGTCAATTCTGGCTTACTAGTAAGTATTGACGTTAGCGGAAGTATGGAAAGGATGAATACAAGAAATTTACCATTTTACGCTGGAAGTTTTGCTGCATATGGTTTGGATAAAGAAGAAGCTTTACAATTAATCACACTTAATTCTGCTAAAATTTTAGGAATCAATGATAAGCTGGGTAGTTTGGAGGTTGGTAAGCATGCGACATTATTTTTATCTAAAGGTGATGCATTGGACATGAGAACTAATATTATTGAACATGCATTTATAAGTGGTCGTGAATTAAGTTTGGAAACTCATCAAACTGAACTGTGGAAACGATATTCTAAAAAGTTTCAAAAATAAATTAAGAGTGATAATTTTAAATAATAGCGTTGTAAACCAATGATTACATGTAAAATAAGATTAGTAAAAGTAGGATTAATTTTTTCTTCTATTTTTTTATTACAATCCTGTCAAAATTCTATTGTTGAGCCCCAACTTGGTAATTATAGGGCAGAAATGATAACAAAAGATGGTTCTATTTTACCATTTAAATTTGAATTTATTAAAGATTCAGATCAGCTATTAATGAAAGTAGAAAATGATAAAGAAACTCTAGTTTACAATAATATCAAGTATGAAAATGATTCTATAAAAGTTTACATGCCACCTTTTGATGCAGTAATTATTGCTAAAGTTGGCAATGGCTCATTAGAAGGTATTTATTTAAAGGAGGAGTCTGGAACTGAAACATCTTTTAAAGCAATAATTAGTGATGCTCCTAAATTTGAATTTGGAGAATCACCAAACCTAGATTTAAACGGTCAATTTAAGACTGTTTTTAGGCCAGAAAAACCATATCCTGGTTTAGGTATTTTTACTCAAACAGGAAATAAAGTTTCGGGAACTTTTAGGAAAAATTCAGGTGATACTCGTTTTTTATCTGGAATCGTTTTTAAAGATTCAATACTTCTTTCGACATTTGATGGTGCCCACCCATATTTAATAAAGGCTGCCAAACTTGGAGATACTATTCACGGTAATCTCTATTATCAAAGTAATTCCATAACTAAATTTTGGATGGTAAAAGATGATAATTATCAGCTTGCTAATTCTAAAGAACTTACACAGCTCAAAGATGGATTTGAAAAAATTTCATTTAATTTTAAAAATTCTAAAGGTGATTATGTAAGTTTAAATGATAAGCAATTCAAAAACAAGGTATTAGTCGTTCAAATTATGGGCACATGGTGTCCTAATTGTTTAGATGAAACTAAATTCTTTTTATCTTATATCAAAAATAATCCATCAAAAGATTTAGCTTTTGTAGCATTGAGTTTTGAGGCAGCTAGAACTGAAGAAAAAGCTATGAAAAGAATTCAGTTAATGATTGATAGATTTGATATTCCTTACCCAGTATTATTAGCTCAATACGGAAGCGTTGACACTAAACTTGCTCAAGAAAAACTTCCAATGCTAAAAGAAATTCGTTCCTATCCAACAACTATTATTATTGATAAGTCAGGAAAAGTCAATAGTATTCATACAGGTTTTAATGGTCCTGCAACCGGAAAAGCATTTGAGGATTTTAAGAAAGAATTTGATAATGAAATAAAAAGCTTAGTTCTACAATAATGGATTTGACAGTTTTAAATGCAGTTGGTCAATTGATTGACACTCATATTAAAACGAGTAAATCTTTAAATTCTCCTGTGCTTAATCAACATGCTCCTGAAATTATCGCAAAAGAATTAAAGTTAAAAGAATACTTTAGTTCTGGCTTTAAACAAACATCGGATTTACTTCACTTTGTTTCTGTTTATCTTGATCATACTAACCATTTAAGCAATCCTAACTACATGGGACATCAAGTAGCTGTTCCACAAGATTTATCAGGCATCCCTGAATTGATTCACGGATCAATAAACAACCCAAGTTCACTTTATGAAATGGGTCCAGCAGGGGCTACCTGTGAGGGGTTTATGATTAACTGGATGCTTGATAAAATTGGTTGGTTAAACGGTCGTGATTACTATGATTTTGAATTTACCACTGGATTGGGAAGTGGCTTTTTAACTCATGGAGGTTCTCTTGCAAACCTAAGTGCATTAGCTGCAGCTCGATCAGTCGTTGCACCCAATGCTTGGGTTGAAGGAAATCCAAATGATCTCGTGGTTCTCGGTTCAGCATCTGCACACTATTCTATAACAAGAGCGTTGTCATTACTTGGGTTAGGTAAAAAAGCATTTTACCCAGTCGCAGTCGATAAAAATGAAGTCATCTTGATAGAAGACCTAAAAAAAGTATATGAGCAAGCTTTGAACAACGGCAAACGTATAATGTGTGTGGTAGCAAATGCGTGTGCAACCTCATCTGGACTTTTTGACCCTCTTGATGCCATGGGAGATTTTTGCCAAACAAATGGACTTTGGTTTCATGTAGATGGAGCTCACGGAGCCTCAGCCTTAGTAGGTGTAAAAAGTAAAAAATATGTGAAGGGAATTGAAAAAGCAGACTCCGTAATTTGGGATGCTCATAAAATGATGCGCGTTCCTTCACTATGTACTGCTGTATTGTTTAAAGATTTTATGCACCAAGCAAACGCATTTCAACAAAAAGGATCCTATGTTTTTCATGATAACAATGTTATTGGAATGGACTCAATGCCCTACACTATTGAGTGCACAAAGTCAGCACTAGGCACAAAACTATTTTGGTCGTTTGCTCTTGAAGGTGAAAGAGCAATTGGAGATTATGTTGATTCTAGGTTTACCTTAGCAAAGGAATTTTATGACTGCTTAAAACAGGATGAAGATTTTGAAGTCCCTTATATACCAGAAAGTAATATACTCTGTTTCCGTTATCTCAAACATACAGATGATGATGATTTTCAAAAGCGCTTAAGATATAGTCTAATCAATCAAAAAGAATACTATATCACCTCATGTGTGTTTAATACAAAACGGTATTTGCGTGTTGTATTAATTAATCCAGATACAACGTTGACTCATCTTAGGTCACTCAAAAAAGCAATTAAGCTAGAGGCTATTAAACTTTTATAGGCTCCCATAGAAATAACAAACATCTCCCCTTAAAAGAAAACCGATATTATTTGAGTATGGTAGAGCCAATTAAAAATTACTATTGAGATTTTTTGACTTTTTTAGTAAAGTTAAAATGAGTAACTACTATTAACTATTTTGATTGTACTAAGAATTGAGTTAAATTTAAGAATGATGAAAAAACTAATTCTACTATTACTGTTAATTCCACTTGTTTCTTTTGGACAAAATGATTTTATTGGGTCTGTTGAGAGAATATCAAATGAAATAGATGATTTTATTTCTAAAGATTCAAAAATTGAAATTATTGCAAAAGGGTTTAGTTGGTCAGAAGGTCCAGTATGGTCTAAAAAACTAAATGCTGTTCTTTTTTCAGATGTTCCTAATAATATTATTTACAAATGGGACGAAATAAATGGTTTGGATGTTTTTTTAAACGAAATTGGATACTCAGGAATTGTTACTAATTCAAAAAAAGATGGTACAAATGGATTAACAATTGATCAGCAAGGAAACTTAATAATCTGTATGCATGGTGATAGGAGAATAGTAAAACTTAAAGATTGGCAAAGCAATAAAGTTATTCCTATAGCAACATCATTTAATAAGAAACTGTTTAACAGCCCGAACGATTTAGTATATAATAGCAAAAACGAGTTATTTTTCACTGATCCACCATATGGGTTTAAAAATGGGGATAATGACAAATTAAAAGAATTACAATTCAACGGAGTTTTTAGACTTAGCCCAAATGGTGACTTAAAGCTTTTAATTAAAAACTTATCACGACCTAATGGTATTGCTATTTCAAAAGATGAAAAAACTTTATATGTTGCAAATTCTGATTCAAAAAGTCCTATAATTATGAAATATCAAATCACTGATTATGGAGTAGGAAATCCTGAAATATTTTTTGATGGCTCTGTTTTATCGAAAAATAATATTGGGGCATTTGATGGTTTAAAAATACATCCATCAGGTACTATTTTTGCGACGGGTCCTGGTGGAGTTTTGTTGATTAAGAGCGACGGAAACCATATTGGTACAATTCGAACTGAAGTCAGAAGTGCAAATTGTGCTTTTGATGACAAATATGAATATCTGTATATGACTTCTCATCAGTACTTAACTAGAATAAAATTGATAAACTAATAGGATAAGGAGCTAAGACCCTCATTATTATACATGCTTATACAAACACCATACGATATATTAAATCATTTATGGTTTAAATTAAATGTAAAAAGTATTTAATAAACATACTCTTGAGTATTTAAGTTTGGTCTAATATTTGCTTAATAGTAATAAAAAATATATATGAAAAATTTAATTTTACTATTATCAATCTTTTTTATTACGTCTTGTCAGACGTCTAAAAAAAGTCAAGAACCATCAAATCCTACAGAGTCTGTTGAAATGAAAGCTGAAACTCCTGTAGCTCTAGGAACAATTGTAGATGTAGCAGTGAGTAACAGTGATTTTTCAACTCTAGTTGTGGCATTAAAAGCTGCTAATTTAGTTGAAGCGTTACAAGCAGATGGTCCTTTTACTGTTTTTGCACCAACCAATGAGGCTTTTGGTAAAATTGATGAACAAACGTTAGCATCGCTTCTTGAAGAAGAAAATCAACAAGCATTAGCAAATATTTTAACTTATCACGTTGTACAAGGAAAGCTAACTGCAACTGATGTTGTATCTGCCCTGGAAAGTGGTAATGGTTCGGTTGATTTAACTGCATTAAACGGTCAAGTAATTAATGTTATGCAAAAAGATGGAAAAATTTGGTTGAAAGATTTAAATGGAAATTACAGCGAAATTGTTGCAACGGATGTAATGGGTAGTAATGGTGTTATACATGTAATTAATACAGTTGTTATGCCTAAATAATCATTGTAAAAGAATTATTTAAATTACTGAAGCCCTCTATTTAATTAGAGGGTTTTTTTTTATTTAAATCTTCCGTAATTAAGATTTATTGTTCTCAAACCACCACAACACATAACGTCCTTTTTTATTACCTAAACTCGCGGGAATTATATAAAAATTTGCTTTTGCCACATACTATTAAATGGTGCAGTTGTAGTTAAGTTTAGATAAAGCTATTAAGCGTTAACCATTCTAATATAAGCCTCATAAACCATTGCAAATGCAGCAATCAAAGCTGATGCTATTATTAGAAATGCCTTCCATTTTGGTAACTTTTTCATAAACTATGATTTAGGTATTATAAAAGTCATAATTCCCTTTGCAATATAAGCACCTATTATAGAAGGAATAGTTAATAATGCGTAAAAAATAAATTCAAATGGAAATAAATTATGAGATGAAGAATCAACAATCATTTCTATAATCGTCATTATTGGAAAAAGCGCCATTGTTGATAATCCAATTTTCCAACCCTCTATCTTGCTAAATAAACTAATAATAAAGCCACTTATTGCTAATAAAAAAACACTCCAAATAGAAATACCATTAACGGATGTTGCAATTATTGGAAAAAGAGGAGATTCATATTGTTTTAGTTCTGTCAAAAAATATGTTGGAAGAATTAGAGAAATAATCCCAAGTATTGATGAAATAAATAAAATTTTATTCATAAACTATGTTTTATTCCTTGTAAAGTAATAGTTTTTGCGTCTTCTTGAGTATCCCTTAATAGAAAATATATTGGCAATATCATTAAGAAACATACTGAAAAATGATTTTTTTATCTTTCTCATTAGCTAAATATTTTAATGATTATATAGATTATAATAACAAGCACAATATACCACCAGTATTTTTTATACATACGAAATGCGTGTTTTTCAAACCACATAACAATAATTTAAATAAATATAATAATTGCTAAACTAATAGAAGAGTTTTTACAAATATACAATTCAAGACATGCTACAAAAGACTAGTCCTATACATCAACATAGTGCTGTTTAATGGCAGAAGATTAATTAGTTTTATATAATGATTATATTTAGAATATGAAAAAACTCATTCTTTTATTATCAGTTTTGTTTGTTGTGTCTTGTTCAAATTATACTTCAAATGAAAATGACGAAAAAAAACCAATTATAATTTTAAATGAAAAAGTACAAAACGAAAAATTTGATATAAATTCTATTTCTACAGACGACATTAAAAGTGTTAATGTTTACAAGGATAAAGCGGCAATTGAGAAATTTGGAAATAAAGGGGTAAATGGGGTTATTGAGATTTATTTAAAAGATTATAAATTATAACCAGCTACAAAAGACCTGTATTATATAAACACACAGCCATCTATAAAAGGTTTATATAATTCTTATATTTAGATAAAATATTGATTATGAGAAGGTTGTTTCTGCTATTGTCGATTTTATTAGTCGGATGTTTATTCAACTCTTGCGATTCAGATGACTTAGAGTACCAAAACAAATTTGAAACTAGTCTAAAAATCTGGTTGAATTTTAAAGAATATTCCAATAACTCATATAAATACACAGTAAAAAATAGTTCGTGGATTGGTTTCAGTTGGGAAACTACAATATCCGTAGGAAATGGAATTGTAATTCAGCGCGATTTCAAATACACCTCCACAGAAGGTCTGCCAATTGACATTAAGCAAGGCGAACTTCAATGGACTGAAACAAACTCTGAAATAGGTATTCACAAAAACGGAGCAGAACCAATTACATTGAGTGAAATTTACAATAAGGCACAAAATGATTGGCTAATTGAGAGAAATAATGTGACAACTTACTTAGAAACAAAAAACAATGGAATGATTTCGACTTGTGGTTATGTTGAAAACAATTGTGCCGATGATTGTTTTATCGGAATTCATATTAATAACATTTCACTTTTATAAAAAATTACTAAAAACAATCTGTATTAACCATAGGCATATCTTCTTCTTTTAAGACACATTAAGGTTTAGTATTACACATCACTATACATACACCTCCCCCCAAAAGAAAACTGATCTTATTTGAGTAGGGTAGTACCAATTAATAATTACTATTGAGATTTTTTGACTTTTTAGTAGTACTGGCCGTACAATAATCGTACAAGTTTTAAAAAGAAAAACCCTAATCACTTGTTTATAAAGTAGTTAGGGTTTTACTAAGCGGAGAAAGAGGGATTCGAACCCCCGGAGGTGTGACCCTCAACAGTTTTCAAGACTGCCGCATTCGACCACTCTGCCATTTCTCCAATGGAATGCAAATATAACTTCCTTTTTATTTAGTACAAATTTTTATTTAATTATTATATAGATTCCTTTTTGTTACATTTGAAATATGTTTGAATTTGATTTGTTTTCATGGCATTATCCTCTGTTAATTCTTGCTGGATTTATCGCTGGATTTATAAATACAATGGCAGGAGGAGGCTCATTATTAACTCTTCCATTACTTATTTTTATGGGATTACCCTCTGCAGTTGCTAATGGTACTAACAGAATAGCAATATTTATGTCAGCTTTTTCAGCTACAGCTGGTTTTAAAAGTAAAGGAGTTTCAAACTACCCATTTAATGCTTATTTGGGTTTTGCAGGTCTATTGGGTGCTTTAATAGGTGCACAAATAGCAATTGATATTGAAGGTGAACTTTTTAACAAGATTCTTGCTATTATTATGATTGTAGTAGTATTGTTAATAGTTTTTAAACCTAATATTGATTATAAAAACCTTTCTGAAAGACTCACTGGAAAATATTTATTTGTATCAATGATTGCTTTCTTTTTTATTGGAATTTACGGAGGATTTATTAATGCAGGAATAGGATTTGTAATAATGTTATTTCTTCATTATTACAATAGATTAGACCTAGTTAAAGTTAATGCTACTAAAGTAGTTATCGTATTGATTTATACTACTGGTGCTATTATAACATTTGCTTTAGCTGATAAAATCAATTGGGTTTATGGATTGTTTTTAGCTTCAGGCAATTTTTTAGGTGGATGGACATCAAGTAGGTGGTCAGTAAAAAAAGGTGAAAAAACAATTAAATTTTTCCTTTTGACAATGGTACTTATAATGTCCGTTAAATTATGGTTTTTTAGTAATTAATATATTCAACAATTTCTAATCCATAGCCTGTCATTCCAACTCTTTTTATCTGAGTACTGTTTGTCAATAGTTTTATTTTATGAATTTTTAGGTCATGAAGAATTTGGGCACCAATCCCAAAGTCCTTTTCATCCATTACAACAGGTGGTGTTTTGTATTCCCCTTTAGATTGTAGTTTTTTTATTTCATTAAGTCTAAACAAAACATTTACTGGGTTAGGAGGTTGGTTAATAAAGACAATTACACCTTTTTCTTCAATGTTAATTTTATTAAAAATTCCATCAAGTTTATTTTTTGATTTGGAGGTAAGAGTTGTAAGTAAATCATTATTTGTAATTGATGAATTTATTCTAACTAAAACTGGCTCATCCTCTTTCCATTCCCCTTTAGATAATGCCAAATGAATTTGATTATTATTTGTCTGTTGAAAAGCTGATAAATTGTAATCACCAAATTTTGTATTAAATACAAATGATTCTTTTTTGGTAATTAAACTGTCGTGTTTCATTCTGTAAGCGACAAGATCTTCAATTGAAACTATTTTTAAATTTAATTTCTTTGCTACTTGGATTAACTCAGGTACTCTTGCCATTGATCCGTCTTCAGACATGATTTCACAAATAACTCCAGCAGGAGAACATCCAGCAAGTCTTGCAAAATCAATAGCAGCTTCTGTATGCCCTGTTCTTCTTAATACGCCACCATCTTTAGCAATTAATGGAAAAATGTGACCAGGACGTGCTAAATCATCAGGTTTAGTACTTTTATTAACAATTGCCTTAATAGTTTTTGATCTATCTGAAGCAGAGATTCCCGACGTTACACCACCTCCTTTTAAATCAACAGAAACTGTAAATGCAGTGTCCATAGGATCGGTATTGTTACTAACCATTGGATATAAGTTCAATTTTCTTGATCTTTTTTCGGTTATTGGTGTACATATGAGTCCTCTGGCGTGTTTAGCCATATAATTTATTAGCTCTGGTGTCACTAGGTCAGCAGCACAAATAAAGTCACCCTCATTTTCTCTATTTTCGTCATCAACAACAATAATAATTTTTCCTTGCTTTACATCTTCAATTGCATCGGAAATTTTATCTAATATTATTTTACTCATATTTATTTTTTTAATCGAAATTTTATCGAACTTATTTTTTTCAAAAATAGTCTAAAAGGATATGATATTTTATCAAAATTAAATATAGATTTATCAGAACTAGCTCTGTAAATTAAATATATTCCTAGAGGGAGCATTATGGCATTAGGAATTAAACTGCCAATTAATGCGTCAATACTTCCATCTTCTGCTGCATTTCTACTGAAAGTTCCAATAAAGTGATAGCTAAGAAATAATATTAATGAAACAACCATTGGAAGTCCTATACCTCCTTTTCTAATTATTGCACCAAGTGGTGCTCCAACAAAAAAGAGAATTAAAGAAGCGAATCCTAAAGCATACTTATCGTATAAATTTGATTTATGAAGATTGACTATCTTTTCTTTTATAAAAAAATTATCTTTTTGATTTAATAAAACTTGAACATGACTGTTTGTTAAATTTAGAGTTTCGTTTAGTACGTCTAGCTGTTTCTTTCTTGGATAATCTTTTAGATGTGAATTGTAGTTCGTATATAAAACCGAATCTTTATAACTATTATCCATTCTAACATTTCTTACAAAATTTGAGATACCAGTTCTTGCATAAAAATTTTTTGCAAAATTATTATACCTAAAAACTAAGTTTTTTGATAAGGAATCGATACTAAAATTTAATTGAGATATATTTTGCATTCTATAGGTATTGCTAAACTTCTCATCGTCAAAATCAACTTTATTAAACTCTCTTAAATCTATATTCATTATATGCTTTTCAAAAGAAACTAAGGTATGAGGAGAAACTTGTTTATTGTTTGGACTTCTACTTTCTATTTCTTCATACCTTTTACCATTATTTAATACAAGCTGTAAAATTTCACTTGAATCTTGACTTTTAAGTTCGCCTGATTCAGCTTTTATAACTAAAGTATTTCTCGAGTTAAAGTTATTTTGATGTATAATAATATCTTCAAGAAGATTGTTGTCTGGACCGTATTTTCTTTCAACTTTGATATTCATGTTATTTATATCACTGAAAACTCCTTCTGTAATGGCTAAAGCTGGTTTTAATTTAGCTAAGTTTTTTCTAAGATTATAAGATTTAAATTCTGCATAGGGAATAAGACTATTTGCTATAAAAAACATTCCAATACACAAAATAACATTAACAATAAGAAGACTTCTCATTGATCTGAAAAGTGATACTCCAGAAGATTTAATAGCTGCCAGTTCATATTGTTCAGATAAATTTCCGAAAGTCATTATTGAAGCTAGTAAAACTGTTAATGGAATAACTAGGGGAAGTAGTTTGGGAGAGTAGAACAGTAGAAATTTGAAAATTATTTCAAAATCAATTTCTTTTCCAGCTAGATCATCAATAAATACCCATATTATTTGAATGATAAAAATAAACATCAGTATAAAGAAGAAACTAAAAAATATCTTTAGATAAGATGTTAATATATAACGATCTATAATCTTCATTTTATAATTTTTCTATGTAATAATCTGTATAATTATTTTCATCAAAAATAAAAATATCTTTTTCTATAGCAGGATCAAAAACAATTGAATTTACATTGAGAATAGTTTTTGTCTTGTTTTTTCCAATTTCAATAAGTTTTGAAATATTATTATTAGAAATATTTATACCAAGAAGTAAGTAATCTATATCTGAATTTGAATCACTAGGTATCAGTTTGACAAATTGAACTTTGTTTTCATAATCTGACTGAAGTTTGTCCCAAAGAATTAAGTAGCCCTCTCTGTAAAAATTTAACAACTTAGATGGCTTTATAGTCTGTTCCTCTTCTTCTTCAATGCTTGATATGATAACTTCTTCATTTTCTGGGACAATAGAATAGACGTTATTAGAATCACATATTTGAGTAATCCCCATAAAATTCAATAAATAATTATCTCCTTGAATAGTTACAGTTCCGTTTGCATCTTGATTAATTCCTTCAAGTTTATTTTCTAGTGTGTATTTGAAATCAATTTTATAACTTTCTGCTAAATCAATTTTATTAGAAACTTTTGACAATAATTTTTCTGCTCTAGGATCATTTTGAGCATTAATATTAAAACTAAATATTAGTATAATTATTAAAATTTTTTTCATTATTTATTTTTTTCACTCTCTAACATAGTATTTAACGAGGCTAAGTCTAG
>Ga0209632_10004106_pt1 | contig 13032 bp, 11 predicted proteins | sample COG_10_FD_184754 | JGI IMG/M metagenome (GOLD analysis project Ga0209632, IMG submission 184754) | Pelagic Microbial community sample from North Sea - COGITO 998_met_10 (SPAdes) (version 2) | ecosystem: Environmental > Aquatic > Marine > Neritic zone/Coastal water | place: Helgoland, sampling...
AAAGGGGACACTGGGGAGCCAGGAGTTCAAGGGGTTAAAGGGGACACTGGGGAGCCAGGAGTTCAAGGGGTTAAAGGGGACACTGGGGAGCCAGGAATTCAAGGGATTCAAGGGGTTAAAGGGGACACTGGGGAGCCAGGGGTTCAAGGGATTCAAGGGGACACTGGAGAGCCAGGAATTCAAGGGCTGGCGGGCGAGAAAGGGGACACTGGAGAGCCAGGAATTCAAGGGATTCAAGGGGATAAAGGGGACACTGGAGAGCCAGGAATTCAAGGGATTCAAGGCCCGGCGGGGTTGACGGCCTCACGGACGGTAAGCGAGAGCAGTTCGACGCTGACCTTTGTAACAACTGAAGGCATCACTTCTTCGACGGATTTGCTGATGAACCGTGGAGTCACCTATGAGATAATCAACTCCACGGCCCGAACGGTACGGTTCTTGCAAGACGGTCTTGCGATTACCGCCGACATTGCGCCGTCGGCGACGGGGTCGGTGTCTGTGCCCCCCATGGCGAGCAACGTCGTGGTGCAGGGCACGGACCCCACGACTCAACAGAGTATCGCGGCCAACATCGACACCACTGGGCCCGTCAGTGAATTGCTGGCGTTCGCAAGCATTTCGAGCGTCATTTTCTTGGACGGCCTGCTGTTTTCACGGACGACGACGAACCTTCAAACCAGCGATAGGGTGAACTGGGTCAAGTTGCTGTTCTCCGAATCCACCCCGGAGAATTACAAAGAGATGGCCAGGAACTCCGCGACGATCCTCACCACGTTAATCGACGGTTCGATGTGGGACGCCGCGTTCGGTTCGATTCAACCCGAAGGGTTTCAGGTCACCATGAGCATGGAATTGTCCAACCAAGGCGCCAACGGGACGCTCGCTTACGCCGGCGCTACGGAGGTGTACAGCGTTCCATTCCAACCGTTTCACACTCGAGTCGACTACGTGACCTACGGGGCCGACCGGTTCCTGGTGCCGGTTGCCGGCCTGTTGAACGTCAACACCAACTACACGGCCTCCATGGAGGCGAACGGGACCATCCAGGACGTCATCATGCACGAAATGTGCCACATCCTCGGGTTCGGGACGTTTTGGTCCGTGTATCAGCAGAATCTCAAGAACTCTGCCGGGGTGGTGAAACAGTGGGGGGGTGGGCAGGCCAACGCGTATTTCACGAGTATTGGCGGCATTGGAGCGGGGGTACCTGTCGAGGAGGATGGGGGCGCCGGGACGGCAGGTTCCCACTGGGATGAGATGGTCCTCGATTCCGAACTGATGACAGGCTTTGCTGAGACCAGCAACATGCCGTTGAGCAAGATAACGGCGTACGCGTTCGCGGATATGGGCTGGAAAGTGGATCTGGAGAGCAGCGTGATCGAAACGTACGCTTTGCCGGGCTCCCACGCCGCCACCCACTCGAGCATTGGGTGTTGCAGTTCGATGCCGCTCGACGTCTCCACGGTGAAATCGTTGTAGGTCCTTCGAACGAAAATTTTTTTTCTGTTCTACGAAACAAAAAAACAACTCCAATGTCCGACAAAACGATGGAAGCGTGAAAACCGATGGATTTATGAATAGTATAATCGAAGGAGGGAAAACTTTTATGGATACACTTTGTGATTTGGTAGAGCAGCAAACATACAACAAATTTATTCTTTGTGGGCATAGTATGGGGTGCGTTTCGGCCCTTCGCGTCGGATATGAATTGTTTACACGAAATCGGACATTGTTTGACACGAAATGCATAGTGACGGGATCAGGACCATTCCCAATATTCCCATTGCTTGACAATACATATAATAATTTCAAAAATTTATCGAATGTTCGTATATTTTCTACCGCCAATGGATCAAACTTGGATTACATGCTATTTCAAAATGCTACGGAACAATTTTCTCACTACTTTCCAATACATGTTCTACCTACGACCGAAAAGGGATCATTGAAAGTGATTCGTGATCTTAATAAATATAATGAATCGTACCCAATGAGCGAGATCCTGCACGACTGGAGTCGCTCGTACTTCGTGGCTCTTAAACAATATTTAAAAATAGCGTAAATAAGGGTGTGAAAAAAAGTCCAAAACATTTTTTTTTCTGTTCTACAAAACAAAAACAACAACCCAACAACCCAACCCAATCCAATGTCCGACAAACAACAAATCGAGGAGGAAATGGTTCTGATGCAACCGGTCTCCCAAATGTGGCGAATCATCCACTTCGTCTTCGTGTCCATCTCCCTGTTCTTCGCCTTCAAACGGAACAGTGGCTTTGATCTTGGCGCCTTTTTGGCCGCCGTCATCATGCCGTACATCTACTTGCCGTACACCCTCGCCGTCCCGCTCTAATTAGATCTCCGCCAGGGCTGCGAGGTCTTGCCCGGTAAGCACCCGGCGACCCTCGTCGATCATCTCGTCGACCTCGAACTGGACCGTGTACGTTCTGTAGTCGGCGGTCGAAGAAGGGGGGAACGCGGTCACGTGCTTGTTCCCGTCAAAGACCGCGATCCACCCGTTCACCGACCCGATACGCAACGCCTCTACCCCGATGGCCCGTTCGATCCTCGCGTACGAGTCTTCCTCGACCAGGACGTCCCCGAAGCCCACGCTGGCCCATTTATCGTACCAGAACAGGTAGTCGGTCATTTTTTTTTTTGTTGCGGTACAAGAAAAAACAAAACAAAAAGACAACGCGCAAAAAAAAAACAAGATGTCCTCCAACGACTATATGATGTCCTCCAACGATTTACCCAAACAATGCTACTACCCGAACCACTGTATTCAATCCTATGTAGAAAACATCAAAGGATTGTGTCATTTAGTCTGCAACCAGGTAGACAAACCCAACCATTCCATGACCGGGGCCTGGCCTTCTCCAACTAACACCAAAACATTATAGGGCGCATATTTTTTTTTGTTGCGGTACAAAGAAAACAAAAAAAAGAAAAAGTGCTAAAAATATGATATTGGCGGGCATTGAAACTTTACTTTGTATGTTGGTAATATATGTAATATATTTTATATATTCAAAGGTCAACCCACAATTACATGACTTACCAGTCTCGATCGCCCTAAACACCGCCAATAGCGTCAAACACAGAGAAAAACATTACACTATCGATAACAGTTTACCAGTATCAACGTTGCAGTATTTGGAAACGTTATCAAAAGATCACACAAAAGGTACGACGGATTTGTCTGGTTTTCCTGGAAAGAAAATAAATTTTAAGTTAACACAACAGCAAGAAAAGCAGTTCTTGCAGCAACTGATTTCTATGGACCCCATATTCAAAAATTATACAATCTACAAGTTATCTCTTGGCATGAGAGATAGAAGTTTTGTAGTACAACATGACATGGACTTGAACAAAAGAATTCATACCGATTTTTCAAACGACGTATTGGGGGTTATGACGTACATTAACACGGTCGGGGGAGGAACGAACACGTTTACAGAAAGCAACGGCGAGTATAAAATTGTACAACGATTCCACAATAAAAAAAATAGAACAATTGTATTTCCTGTCAATGAATTACATGCTGGTATGTACGATCTAAATAAGTGGCCAGAGAGTGTACCATACCGTCTTACTTTAAACATGTTTCTAATAAAGAAACACAAAACAATAATTGATCGTGTCGTATGGACAATGCAAGAATGCCAACTAAACCTAGTTCGTCTGGTATTTTCTGTCGTTACCTTACCTACACGGTTCGACTCTTCGAACGCCCTGTTCTTTTTGTTTAACAACTAACTCGCCATAAATAAAATTATGGGGTACCTCATAAATATTTATGGTTTTATAGGCCATGAAAATATTTATGGGGTCGGCATAAAAATAGGTTAACATATGGTATCCACGATGGTTCGACAGCATCCAAAAGTACCCGTTTTCGCCGTTTCGCACAATTGTTTGCCTTTGACGATATCGAAACAGACCTCGTTCATGGTCTTGTCGGAGGCGTCGTACGCCGGGCCGTACCGTTCTTTGGCGACCTCGACCAAAGGCTTCGGTTTGATTTCACCACCGTCTAAAAAACTGTCCATTTTGATCTTGAAGAAGTTCTCTCCCCAGTAATAGTTGTAATTCTGCACGGTCTGTATGTTCGCGCAGACTTTGGAGCGCACGTCGGGCGACAACGACGACGACAAGGAGGGGGGCAAAGGGTGAAGAGTAATGTGGCGCATTTGTTTGTTTGTTTGTTTGTTCGGTCAGAAAAAAAATAAATAAATAGATAGTATGTATTTGTTTTACTCGTTCGTCAAATCGACGACTTCGTTTGCCGCATCAGAGTCACTAGTGTCACCCAACAAATCGTCGATCTGTTCCAGTTGGGCTGCGGTAAACGCACGACGAGGACGAGGACCCAAGGACGCGGACGACGCGCCCGAGCCCGACGCACCCGAGCCCGAAGCGCCCGCCGCCGACCGTTTTCTCTTGTTCTTCCGCACCCGCTTCTCCAACGGGTCTTTTTTCTTCATTTTCAGCGCATCGATGGCCACCGAAAGCGTAAAATTGGGAAGGATCGGCTTGCCCTTCACATTGATGTTCGTCATGGGGCACAATTCTGATGTCTTGAGCCATTGCTTAACCTTTGTCTTGGTAAACGATTGGCCGGAGGATAGAATATGGGGCACCGTCGACGCCGCAAACGGGAGTTGGGTAATGGGGCACACCGGCACTGCCTCTGCGGGCGATTTGTTCAAGTCGTCGGCCATCGTTCTCAACGCAATGTTGGGGTAGAGCACGGTCCTGTCCAGGCCGCCGGGTACCATGGGGGAAGAGATTGGAACTCGGTTCTTAGCGCACCGTGTCATGTACGCTTCGAGGGCTTCTCTTTCGTACGAGTAACCGTCCGAAGCCACGACCGGGTCTTTCATTACCTCCCCGGACAAGGGACAGTTGAAGAACCCGCGCTTCTCTAGCACCGCCTTGCGCTGAGCGTTTACCACCGCACAGATCTTCTCCGACCATTCCATGGACTCCTTTTGGTTGGGTTCTGGGTGTTCTACGCTGTGCTCCAACCTTTCCAGGCTGCCAAAGCCACTCCCACCCGTGTTCAAGAACGTGTCGAGGCAGGCAGGGGTTATTTTCCACTTCTGAGGAAGTCGCCCCTTCTCTTTGACCACCGTCTCCCTCCACACCGACCACCCCAGATCAGCAAAGTAGTACCCTGCATTCTTCTCGACGGGTGTCGTCATGGTCACCAGGGAAGACAGTGGATGCTCTGGGTCAATTAGTGCCACCCGTGCCTTCTCCAACTGGTCGCATTTGTCCGCGTACGCCTTCAGCGTCGGAAAGCGTGCCATGATTCGGCCAAGGTCGAGCGAAAATACCTCACCCTGGAAGCCCGGAAGGATAAAGGAGGCTTCCTTAGGGTCTTCGTTTCGTATTTCGGACCAACAATGTGGAAAGAATTGATCCAGCGTTTTATGGCGAGTGTTGGCCCAGCCTCTTTTTGTAAACCACGCGATGGTGGGAGCCATCTTTTTACTTCTAATGCGTTGCTTCTCGTCATGCCTGCTCCTTTGTTCATTGGAAATAGAGCAAGCCCATTCGTGGCAAAAGGCGTTTTCCGGAACGGCTCTCGACTTTCGAAAAAAATCGACGGCGAACTGTTCGACTGGGTCCGCAGGACAACCGAACGACTCGTTGTCCAATCGATTGAAAAAGTTAGCCCACTGCGTTCGAATCCATTTCATCGTTGTTTCGCGCAACTGATAAAAAAGAACGTACCGAATCAAAGCATCTCGTGGCAAACGGTAACCGTCTTGTTTCATGTCAAACTCGAACGTTTTTTGTAGCAGTTTAAGGGTCTTTAAATTGTGTTTTTGCATACAATGATGCACAAAACTTTCAGTCCCACTCGTTAGCGTTGAGTTGATCGTATACTCGTCGTCGGCCTTATAAGTCCAGACCCCCTTATTCTTATAAAACAAGACCCTGAAAAGGTTTGGGACCGGTTTTTCGAAAAATATCTCAAATTTTTTGAGCAGAAAATTATGAGTACGCACTGCTTTATCCAGACGTGTGTAGTTTGACATGTCTTCGCGTAGGATGACAATCCAAACCTGCTTGTCTTCTCTCAACTTCTCGCGTACAGTGTACCCAAGGGCGTATCGGTGCAGACCTTCCTGGGGAATCTCTACCTTGTAAAACCTTCGAAAGGCGCGCTTCAAAGCCTTCAAGTGCTCACAGACGTCCGAAACTCCGTCCCATTTGTGCTTCAAGTGGTCAAGGACGTCCTCGACTCCGTCCTTCGGAAACCGGTTGAAGATTTCCTTGAGCATGGACATGTCTGGGTGCGCAAAGGACTGCTCGAATTGCGGCACTAATCCCGTTGTGAGCGAGGTATTGAACTTCAATTGTTCTGCTGCCTCTTTGCGCTCGTTCAAGATCTCTATGAGGTAGTTCGAAAACTCTACGTCTGTGCGATCGTTCAATCGATTTAAAAGTGCTACGCGTTCAGCCACAGACAGCCATGTCAAGACTTTGGAAGCCACTTCTTCCCTCGTGGATGCGTTGGACGACGATGCGCCCGTCGTCGGTTGCTTCGTCGTTGAAGACATTTTTATTCGAACGGACAGGGGTAGGAATGTTAGGGAAAACGTTTGTAAAATGTACCAGGATTTGTTTGCGCGTGTTGTTTGTTTGCACTTCCCCTTCTTTGCTTTGTTTCCTTTCTCTGTTTTTTTATCAACGAGCATGGTTACAGCCAACGAACACAACAAAAAAAAAATATAATAATACCATCAACAATAAATAAAAAATATTTTCTCCAACATAGCCACAGTATTGTTTTGTGCTGAATTGGGTACCCCTATATAAATACGAATCGATGTACTTGAAAAAAAATATTCTACCAAAGTCGACTGAATTCAGCTCGACTTCGGTAGAACTTTTAAAACTTTTTCATTGATTCATTTTTTTCCTGACGCAATATATACACCACACAGCACCGTTTATCAATTTTCATTCAGAGGAACTTCAATTTATATATACACAGCACCGCTACGGTAGTGGTGCTGTGTACCTAATATTTTGCAATCTTTTCTTTCTTCTTGTTGTGGCTGCGAATTTTTCGAGAATTCTAAAAAAATAATAAACAAAGCAATCGAAGTACACCGATTCGTATACTCAGTTTGAAACAAAGTTCTACCCAAATTGTGTCCAAATTAATAAATGCTGCTGTGTGTATGTTGGGGAAAATATTTTTTATCCAACTTTGTTTTCGTTCATAGGGAAACAAGTAATTGGGTCGTTTTTTATACATTGGGTGCATTCATGCAATTCACCCAACTTGACAAAAAAAGAATTGTATTTGTTTATTTTATCATTTTATCAAGTGAATGGAACGTTTGAACGGGAGACCGTGCCGTATTTTCTTCCCGGCCAAAACGGAGATCGGGATGGTGTCTTTCAAATGGGCCAACGTCTGCTCGACGCGGTTGATCAGTTTCGAGAACGTGCCAATGGGAACGCTGTGCTTTCGCACGATGGAGAGCATCGTCGCCCCCTCCGCCCACTCTTTGACGGGGTGGAAAAATCGAAAGGATGGCGAGAACAGCCCGACGTCCTCGCACACGGCACGAACGATGCTCTCGCCGCCGGCGCCCTCGTCCGAGCGTCGAGCGGTCAAGAACACGGCGACCGTCGCCGCGAACAGCGCCGCGTCCGTCGTGGGGAGCGCGTTCCTGTAGTAGCACTCCGCAAACGAGATCGGGCACTCGACGCCGACGAGGCTCTGGGCGAAACGCCCCTTCTTCGTCACCACCAACCCGTCGTCGACGTAGCCGAATTTTCGAAGGTACCTCAACAGGTGGCGAAACACGGGCCCGAACGCGTCCGGGAAGCGCGTTTTCACCTCGCGCAACGCTTCGGCCAGGTCGAAGGCTTCGTCGGTGGTGCGCCGGGGGCCCTCGGACACGATTGCGACAAGGTCTCGAACCCGCTGCCGCGCTTCGAAGACGTCCATGGGAGTCTTTTTCGGAAACGGCGAGTCGGCGTCGATCACCCAGTTGGTCTGCATGATTGCGTCCTTTTCTTCGACGACGGTGAACGACGACTTGCGGTCTGATGGTTCCCAGGCTCGAAACGTGTGCTCCACGGGACGAAGGCGCGGGTAGCCGGCGTCGAGGAGAACTTTGGTCTTTCCCGGTTTCCACCGATTAAGATCCAAGTATTTGGCGGAGAACGAGGACACGATCGCCGACAGTTCGAGGAACGAGAACACTTGCTGAACCACCGGGCTCGGAAAGTTTGCCAGTTCACGCTCCAGGCCGGTGAGAACGCGGGCGCGCGCAGGGTCGGCGCTGAACGGGGACGCGCACAGGGCCCGCTCCGCGTCGACCGAACCGTACTGAAGCGCCCGAAGGATGCTCGGCACGTTGACCACCCCCTTTCCCCGGACCGGCGCGGGCTTCGACAGCAGGAGACCGCGCCAGTCGTCCAATGCCGCACGTTCCCAATCGCAGAGGACCACGGTCCCGGTCTTCGATACCCCCGGCCGGCCGCACCGCCCACAGATCTGGTGAAACAGGCTCGGGGTGATCGGTTCGAACTTGGGGGGCATCGTCGTCTTCGTCAAAAGGATGGTGGAGACGGGCAGGTTGATCCCCGTCGAGAGCGCGCTGGTCGCCAGGATGACCCGTGCGAGGCCCTGCTTTGCCATGAGCGCCCCGGTCTCCAGGTAGTGTTTCGGCATCTGGCTGTGGTAGACGAGGATGCCCCTCTTCGCCAACGATTCCATCTCGTGAAACAAACCGTAGTCCTCGTCCCCGACGTGCCGCTTCAAATTCATGAACAGAACGTTGATTCTCCACCGTTCGGCCTTGTCGAGTTCGAAGTCGACCGCCCGCAGCGATTCCGCCATCCGGTTCAGTTGCCGGCAACTGAATGCGACCACCATGGCCGGGAGCAGGCCGTCGTTTTTGATTTGGTAGACCGCGCGGACGAGTTTGGTCTCGATGGTTTTGTAACTCGGCCGTTCGGCCTTGAACTCCATCCGGTCCTCGCTCAACTTTCTCCACTCGTCCAGGGCCTTCGCGGAGATCGATCGCAGCGGCCCGTAGCCAAGGTCTACTTTGAATGCGAGCGCGATGGGCCTCTTCTTCATGCCAATGACGAACGTCGGGCGCTTCCCGTTCTTCCCGAGGGCCTCGGACAGGGCGACGGCGTTCGGGATGGTGCCGGAAAGGGCAAGGCAGTTCAGTTTGAAATTCTCGTGAACGAGCAAGGATTCGAGAACGTGGCCACGGTCGGTCGCAATGCTGTGGACCTCGTCGACGACGAGCAGGTCCTCGCCGAACCAGGAAGGGTCGTTGTTCATTTGAATCAGCGCGACCTCGTACGTGCACACCACTACGCGCGCGTCCTCCTCGTTCGCCCTCGACGGCCCGGTGAAGATGCCCAGCGATTGCGGGGGCACCACGCGCTTCAGATCGCTGTACAGTTGTTCCGCCAGCGCGACGAGGGGGACGGTGACCACGACCTTCGCCTTGTGCCGCTCCGCGAGCGCGGCGGCGTAGTGGATGAGGTAGGATTTCCCCGACCCGGTCGGCGAGTTGACCAGCACGTTCTGCCGCGCGCCGTCGTCGAAGATCTCGTGGAGCAGCGCGGCGCCCTGTTTCTGGTACGGGTAGGGCTCGTACGGCGAGGCCAAGACCGGCTCGGAGGCCAAAGTCGGCGGCGCGGACGGCGAGGCCATTTTGCGGGTGTACTGTTCGGTTGTCGTCGTTGCGGTGCCGTTCAAGAATGCGCGCGCGGCCGTTAGCATCCTTTTTGTTTTGTACGGTCGCTTTTTTTTCCCGCCTTACAGACGATATCGTACCACTCCTTTGGCGACACCCACACCGTTGCCCCTGTTCGACCACCAGCCAACGAATCGATCGCGTCGGCGAACTGGTTCACGTTCAAGTGTTCGATGGATTCGAAGAGCGTGTAATACGCGCGCCGTTGCTCGGAAGACAGAATTGTCGGCCTCTCCGTCGTCGACGGTCGCGAGACGAGCCCGTGTACGCCTCCCCGTTGTACTCGACCCAAAAATGGTGCGGCGCGGTGCCTGGGTTGGTGGTGCGGTAGACGCCGAAGCAGTAGAAGAGGGACCCAAAAATGTCCTCTCCCCAGTGCTCGTCGCGAAGCCGGCGAAACGTTCGCACCGACGAGGCAAGGCAGTTCCCGGTGTTGGTTTCAACGAGGCGAAAGGTCGTCATGGTTTGCGCGCGAAGAACCCGGCGAAAGTAAAAAAAAAAAGAAATACAATTTTTACAACATATCAGAAATCGATAAAGTAAATCGCGCCGCCAGGTATATTTTTTGTTTGGAATGAATTGTACTGTCCCTTGGTGCACCAGGTGTTATGAATGTTTTACCTTAACATGTTAAATTAAGGATTTCCATGCGTATATTTATGGGTTCCTCCAGATTTTTTTTTTCGGGCATCAGGTTCTTTTTTGGCAGTCCGACTAAACGCAGTAAAAAAATAAGAATTTAAAAATATCGCGAACCCATAAATAATTTTAAGGGAACCCCAAACAACAAATTTAACTCTGTACCCAACTCTAACACTCGTTTTTTTTTCTACACGACAAACAAAACAACCACAGTAGAAACAAAAACCATGGCATCATTGTGTAACAGTTACCCCACGACACAATCGAATAAAACCTGTACAAGCCCCTGCAATTGGTACGGAAATAACTCCAGTGGATATTACTGGTGTACCACGGAACTCTACACATCGGGCGACAAGAATTATGAATGGGATTACTGCAACAACCAATCCAATCCTATCCAATCAAACCTTGGGAAATGTTGTACGACGTCATGTGAACTACGTCCTGGTGATGCAACAAAGAAAGCGTGCTGGGTCGTGCCGTATACACACTCGGATGGTAAAAAGTACAATTGGGATTACTGCCCAACACCCCCCACACCCTCGTCCGATCTTCCAGACTGCCAGTGCGAGGACTCGTGGACGTACATACAAGACCAGGGAGGGCGTTTTTTGATGATGGACATCCAAGGGTGCTGGGACAAGATGTGGCTGAAGACGAATTGGCTTCCGATAACTATGGAGAAGAACAAAAAAGGCTTCTGTTACGTAAAGGAGAATTGCAAAGGTGCAACCCGGGAAGAATGGCCGGCTTACGACAAAAATCATCCTCGTCTGAATGCTCCTAACCCAGGAGGCGATTATTTAAAACCAGGAAATATTTTGAACACCGTGTCGTACAACGATAACTTTGCCGGAAAAACCCGATACAGGTTTAAATGTAACGTAAATCCTTAATATCTTAAGGGAGTTGAATCGATCGACCCCTCCTCCATTCATTCTTTTTTTTTTATTTTTACCGCGCAATGTGCTTGTGCCACCCGCCCGGACGCGTCCTTGTTGCTCTGGAACACGGGGTTCCAGGAATCCCGTGGTAGGCTTCCCGGAGACTTCAAATGCGAGGCAAGGAGGGCCTGCTCGCTCGAATCGTACGATCCAGGGTCCGGGAACTTCGAGCGCGCGTGCGCCTTCACCGAATCGATCCATGCGTAGCCCACGCCGTCGCTGAACTGCTCTTTTTGGCGCCAGAGAAACTCCCCTGGAACGTCCCCGTCGAAGGCATGCCGTAGCGCCCACTTCTCCACCCCTTCTTTTGGGCGTCGGTTCGGGAGCCGCATCGCGTAGTCGAGCAGGTCCAAGTCCAGGAACGGGCACCTCACCTCGATGCCGTGGGCCATACTCGTCATGTTCGCCCGCTGGCAGTCGTACCTGTGGATGGCCTCGACTTTGTTCAAGCACTCCCTCGCCAGCGCCGTCTCGTTCGGGGCTTCGTGGAAGTACAAATAGCCGGCAAAGATTTCGTCGCTGCCTTCTCCGCTCAGCAGCATTTTCACGCTCGTGTCCCGTCGAATGCGCTGCATGATAAGGTACATGGGCGTCCCGGCGCGGATGGTCGTCGGGTCCAGCGTTTCGACGGACCGCACCACCTCCGGGAGGGCCTCGAGGCCTTCCTCGACGGTGAACACGTACTCGTGGTGGTCCGTGCCCAACCACTGCGCCACCTTTTTGGCAACCTTCAAGTCGGGGCTTCCTCTCAAGCCGATGCTGAACGATTTCAACGGCTCTGCGCCCGGCGCGCGCGACGCCACCGCCAACGACGCGATCAGCGTCGAGTCCAAACCGCCGCTGAGAAGCAGCCCGTACTCGGCCGTGGCCATCGTCCGCTTTCCCACGGCCTCCGTGAGCAACCGTTTCAACGTGGTCGGGTCGTAGGCCACCGGGGGAAGGCTCAGATCGCGGTAGACGGGGTTGTACCACCGCGAGAACACGCCGTCGACGCACACGTGGCCCGGCGGGAAGATCTTCGGGGGCGCCTTGCCGTCCTCCATCATCGCCTTGCGCTCCGACGCAAACTCGATCGCGTCGTCTTGTCGATAGTACAACGGGTTGACCCCCACGGCCCCCCTCGCCGCCACCACGCGCGTCTTGCCGGGCGTGCCACCGCGCGTCTTGCCGACGAAGACGAGCGCGAAGATTCCGTCGATCTTCTGGCACGCGACCGTCGGCGCAAACGTTTGGAAGAGGGGAAGGAGCACGTCGCAGTCGGAGTCGAGCGCGCCCATCCCGAGCCCCTTTGCCAACCCTTTGCAGTTGTAGATCTCACCGTTGACGGAGAGGAAGGCCGTGTTCCCGGACCTGTACGGCTGCTTCGCCGCGGCGGCGGCGTCGTCTTTCCCGACGACGCAGAGCCGGGCGTGGGAGAGGACCCCCGCCGGCGTCACCACGGTGTTCTGGGCGTCTGGCCCGCGGTGCGAGATGCGGCCGATGGCGGCCTTGCCGTTTGCCGACGAAGAAGAGGACGTAAAGTGAATGCCGCACATGTTTCTTTCTTTTCTCCTTTCTTAAATACCCCCGGCAACGCGAACGCAAAAAAAAAATCGGGAAATTGTTGCTTCTTTACTTTGGTTTACTCGTCCTCCTTCTTGCCGGCGCCGCGTTTGATGGGCGGCGGCGGGGGAGTGTCTAGTTTCGGTTTG
>Ga0209632_10004108_pt1 | contig 13030 bp, 15 predicted proteins | sample COG_10_FD_184754 | JGI IMG/M metagenome (GOLD analysis project Ga0209632, IMG submission 184754) | Pelagic Microbial community sample from North Sea - COGITO 998_met_10 (SPAdes) (version 2) | ecosystem: Environmental > Aquatic > Marine > Neritic zone/Coastal water | place: Helgoland, sampling...
TCCTCCATGGAGTGCCAGGATCTTCAGTGGCGAAGTTTTACTGGAACCATGGGAACCGCTAGTGGCTCCACCACCACATGCAGCTAGGCTTAGTAAGGCAAAAGGAGATAGTTTCTTTTTATTCATCTCTAGATACTTCATTCCGAAATACGCTTTTACCCGAGTGACTCAGGTGGGACATTCGCCCCACCCATTTTGGTATATAATTATCTATTCATTGCGGATATTTTTTGTCCAACGCCAGCAGCAACGCCATATTTGCTCATGATCTCACCCATAGAACCGATACCTTCCCATTCGTTTCCAGCTGCCAAGTGCATTCCCAAACCAGCGGGCGTTTCGTAATGCTCACTCAAAATATAAATATAATTGCCCGTCATTCCCTTCGAGGGATCTGCGAAATCCACAAATTGAAATAGTTTAACAACTGAGTAAGAGTTTAGTCGGGTTTCTAGATCACCGTTTACAGAGTGTGTGCTCTCCATAAACTTGCGGTGAGCTGACATCACGGCCTCTACTTTTTTAACATCCGCCTCAGGGACGATTAAAGCGAAGCCAAATGCATTATTTGCTCCGTGTCCGCCCGCAAGGGCCATTTGCGTCATTGAAGCAATGTACATTAACACTGTGATCGCCACTATTCTAAAAGTCATATTTATCTTCAATAATATATTCTGAAATTACATAGAAACTTATCCGACAGAAACCATTAACTATGACGCTACGACAGTCTCAATCTAAACTGGCACTTTCTGCATCGACCCACGACATAAACCGTTTATATCAGATAGGAAAACAGGCTCAGAACCTAAGCTCCAAGCCCATATTTCTGTTATTGACAGGGGTAAAGAGTCCACTCTGCATTACCGTCTGAGTCTGAATCGTAGGTAAACATATAAAACTTACCATTAAGTTCAGATAATGCTTCAGATGTAGTCTCGAATGAAGCTCCACCTCTAAACGCCACGCCACCTTCTGCCGTCATGTTCCCAGCGCCAATGCATTTAAATGTGGCAACACCTTCTGCACAAAATATAACTCCGGCAGGACATTCGCCGTACCATGAGCCATCGGGTCGCATTGAAGCAGTAAATGTTGATTGCCCCATAACATCATGACCTAACAGTTTTCCGCTACCAACTGTGCTATTTTCCATAGCAGGCAATCCATATTTCCCGGAATCTATTGGCTTACTGGTTTCCTTGAGGGTCAGTGACCCAGCTTTATCTCCAAGCATTCTTATTCTCCCATGCTTCATGTCCATTAAATTTATTCTTTAGTCAGAACCATTTTGGGTCCTAAAATAAGTAACAAAAAAAATGTGATTGATGTCAATTCATGACGTAGCGATAACTACAGTGCGACCGCCCACGTGATTATTAGCGCTGAAAAAAAAGGCAAACGTGATCATTAACGGTTATAAAAACGGCAAAAGAAAATTTCTTTAGATTTGGCGGAGCCTTTGTTAATTCAAACACGTGGCACTGTAGTAAAAATAATTGTGTTCGTCAGAACAAACAGTTTTTACTTATTGGCGAGATAACAGTTGTACTAGCTACATCTGCGCCGGCTGTTTCACGAATGGCTTTAATATCTGCTCGCTCACCAAATGTTTTGATTTGGGATGGGTCTTGCATTTCCGCTACAACATAAACAGCACTTTCGTCTGCATTTGCACCAGCCCAAATCATTTTACCACCGATTTTATTCATCTCTGGTTCCAGTGACTTGGCCATTTCCACCCAAGTGTCCCAACCTTTTGAAATATTAATAGTAACTAACATACGAACCATAGGTGTCTCTCCTCTAATGCTAATGAGTTCATCGCTCAACGGTACAGAAAAAACACAATCACGTAATAGTTACTTAACGGCATAGAAGTCTCTCAAAAGTTTCACCATATTTTCTATCCTTATCATTACTGATATGAGGAAGCTGTAGTGTGATAGTTGAGTGATCTTAACTTATAGAGTTAAACTAATAACACTAGTTTTAATCTTTAGGCTTTTTTTTATTTTTCTTTGTTTGCAGAGTTTGTCTGATGAGTTTAATTATTAAAAAAAAGAGGGCCAAAGCAATAATAGCCCCGAAAATACCAGCAGCGATTTGAGTTAGCATCGTTTTAAAAAATCCTCTTATAGCAGACCGCACAATTTATTAGTCGTTTCATTAAAACTCGGTGCACTTAGGCTGTATTAAGTTTTACATTAAAGCAATAGTTCCCAAGTTTGTTTGTCTTTGATCGAGACAAGTTGATAATGTCCACCCTCAGTGCCCAACAACTTTATTTCTGAAGTTTATCCCAGACTGCAATAATATCGTCATAACTAATTTCGTCTAGCTGCCCATTTTTTTGTTTGAGTAATTTTTCATACCGTTTGATCAATTCAGCAACTTGATTATTTGACAACATATTCAAATCATTTTCACCTATTGTAACTCTAATGCGTTCATAAAAAGCATCTGTTAGCATTTTGACCTCCTTAAATTTAAACAAATGAGGCTCTATATCTGTCATGCTCGTTAAATTTTCAGTGGCTCAAATTTAGGCTTGCTAATAGCTAGTATACCAAGATGTATTTCTTGATTAATTGCAGTAATCACAGCTTAATTTACTAGCTCTATTCAGTATTTTTATTTATAATATTCTTAATATTAAAGAACTCTTAAGAGTTTTAATTCTAAATTAACGGTGCAGTAGACCGCAAAGATATTTCAGGCGGGCTCAGCTATAGCTATCAAAAGATATAGGCCTCTAATTGGTAAACGATGGTGTAATCTTTGGTATCTGTCAAATCTTAATCAATTTCCAACAGATGTGCACTATAAAATGTACGTTTAGCGCAGAGATTTATTACTCCATCACAAAACCAGTACAACAACTGAAACCCTGACCTATTCGACAACATAAACACCCCCATGGAGATAAACTGCATGGGCCAGTGGGGGTACCTTGGGTATGTATATTCAGCCAATGCCAGTGGTTATTGCTGGTAGTTTCTTAAGTACTTTGGGCGGACATGATGACACCCCTGAGCTTAAATCCTTATCATTACTAATATAGATCAGGCCACCAAAAGCAAAAGACCAATCTTAGGTGGTAACTAAGTTAGGCATATTGCGGCTTCAATATCTCAGCTAAAAGCTCACCCGATTGCGAGAGTTTGTTGCGGCTGTCAAAAAAGTCCATTTTACGGCCATATTTTATCGCAGCTTTTAGAGACGGCTCAGTCACTCGTTGTTCACAATGAGCCAAAACCACCTCGAAATTTAGGAAATGTTGCTGCGTAGGTATATTTTTCATTAGAATTTTCTGTAAAGAGCTTGACGGATTTTTCATTTTTATTACCTCTGTTTATTCAACATACAATGAGCTTGCAGAAAACATGCCAATTGAAATAAACAGAGCAATCTTAGGTGGTTAGTGTAGTACTTAACCCCCCTGTCAACACACGACGATAGCTCGATGTGTGCCATTGTGTGACAGGATGTGTACCAAATGTGTCCACGACGCAAAAGTGCTACGACAGCTTAAATCCTAAACTAGAACACAATTGTTAATGGCCCCACGGAGATACCCTACATGGGCCAGTGGGGGTGCCATAGGTATATATAGGTGGTCTCTGCCAGTGATTATTGCTGGTGGTTTGTTAAATACTTTAGGGACTGTAATTAATGGCTGATCAATAAAAACGTCTGAGTAATGTAATAAGGATTGGTGAAGTGGTCTTTATGTGATATACTAATAATAGATAACTTATTAATACTAAACAATAAAGATAGGTACTTATGTTAGATAATTCTAATTCATTAAACTTCTCTGATTTCCTTAATTCCAGACCTTTAGACGTGCATAAGTGGTCAGATTATTCTGAAGTAAATAAATTTGTGAATGAGATTTATGAGAAATTAATCTCCGTTAAGGGTCATGAAAGAACAGGTAAGAAGTTAGTGAAGGTGTTGCTTCTAGACCTTTACGTAGCTTGGAGTGCTGATCCTGAATTAAGGATCATGTTTAGTAGAGACAACAATGCTTACAAAGCCAAGTCCCGTTACAATGAGCTTCATGTTGGCAAGAAGATTATAGAGATAGTTGATGCGTTGGTGGACTTTGGTGTTCTTCACCAGAAGATTGGCTTTAATGACCGTGTAAGTGGTGTAGCCTTTCAGGCTCGTATCTGGGCTTCAGAAGGTCTCAAGGCGCAATTTAAAGAAGCCAAGTTCCATCAATTCCACATTCAATCTCTTGAGGAACGAGAGCCTATTGTCTTGAGGGATAAGAATAAGGATGACGATGAATACCAAAGTGATGAGAAAATTAGGATAATGCGTAGGGTCCTAACCGATTATAATGATCTCTTATCCAACACCCACATTGATATTTACCATTTAGAAAAGCCTGTGATTGAAATTGGTGCAGGCAAAAAGAAGATGCGCCTTCAGATCAATCAACAAGATAAGTTTGTCAGACGGATCTTCAACAACAGCCGTTGGGATAAAGGCGGCAGGTTCTATGGTGGTTGGTGGCAGCGGTGTCCTAGTGAGTATCGTGAGAGCATCATGATGGATGGCATGATGACATCAGAGATTGATTACTCCGGACTACACGTCGTGCTCCTCTATGCTAAGGAAGGCATCAACTATTGGGCTGAGGTTAACGAAGACCCGTATCTGCTTCACGGGATAAATGACATCAATCCCGAGATTGACCTGAGATCTGCTGCTAAGTTGCTTATTCTGACTGCCATTAATGCAGATGATGAAAAGATAGCTTTCAAAGCTTTTAGACAGCAAGCAACTGTAGAATCTAAAATGAAAAATCTAACTGATGATCAGCTTAAACCAGTTCTGTCAGCCCTGAAAAGAAAACATGAAGCAATAGCATATAAGATTACATCAGGTGCAGGAATTGATCTGATGTATTTAGACGGTCAGATTACAGAGCAATTGATTAAAGTTTTCACCTATAAGCATAAGTGCCCAATCCTAACGGTCCACGACAGCTACGTGGTGCCCTTTGGATATGATCGTATTCTCTATGATGAAATGGAGATGGCCTTTGAAAAGGTTACTGGAACAACTCACCCAGTGGCCAAGCACACCACTGAGTATTCAGATACACTTGAGCAAGAACCTGATGGATCAGAGGATGTCTCAACGCATTATTCTGAGCCTGCTTCACAAAGACATATAAACGAGTTGGCTTTGTTTCGAGAGTTTAAGGGCAAACCTGAGGTGGAGGGCTGGGTGCCTGATTGGACGATGGTTTATTGAGGTTATCGCCCTTAGGTTATATTTCACTTACCAAACGTAACTTTAATTGTTTTTTTGAAAACAATACCCAAATAGGACGCTGAGAACTGGATAGCTGATTCAGTTCCAATTTAAAATAAAAGGAGTATCCGCTATGATGGTAAAACTTACACAAGACCTAGCACGTGGCTTAAAGCCATGGAAAGACATGTTTCATGAGAATGAGGCTACTTTAAATGCGCTTGGGGCGAAGCTTGTCTTCGCAGGCACCGAAAAAGAAGATGACAGTAAACTTACAGCTATTATCGATTTTGAATCCCCCGAAGCTCTGAAAGCGTTTGCAGGCCACGAGGAGCTTAAAGCTAAACGAGCAGCGGCTGGAGCTCTCTTGGAAACCACGGTGGTAACACCAATGAGTGGCGAATCTTTTACTGGGTAAAGAATCAATTCAGGTTATGGGCCTGACTGCTTTGGAATAAAGATCGTGGTGTTGAATACGCTGCGTACTCCATGCGGCCAATAGGCTGCTTAAATCAAACCATTAGTCCAGCTAGAACAAAGCTACTTAATCTAAGTTTTAGCTGGGCTTAAATTGGTTACGAGTCTATTGAGATGTGCCCCAGGTGTTCAGCCAGCTGATCAAACCCATACCCCTCCCCATACCTGGCTCCCACACCACCAACTGATCTCCATCCACCGATCTGATCAATCATATCCATAGGGCACTCTACAACCCTGAGACGGTCCCTCATGGTGTGTCTTAAGCTGTGTGCTGTGAGGCCACCAAAGTCTCTCTTAAGCCAGCTGTTGAGGGCGTTAGAGGCATGTGTGGCATAGCAGTGACCTGCCTTGATGTACTGTGGGAATAGCCACTGATCATCAGCCTGTGATATGGCTTGTACCATTGCAGTTCTTGCGTATCCTACCAATGGTAAGATCCTTGTGGAGTTCTTGTTCTTTAACCTCCTGGCATGGTTAGGCCTTATATGGATGAGGTCATTCTCCAGATCTATATCTTCCAGTCTCAACCCTACGATCTCAGCCAGTCTACAGCCTGTTTCTCCAAGGATTGGCATCAGGAGCTTCACGCTACTCCCTGAGCTCAGTGCCTTGTCATATCCCTGCATGAGTTGCTCTTTAGTAAAGGTGCCCCTCTTGGAGACGTCGTGTCCTTCATTGCGGATAAACAATCTGGTGAATGGATTACGTTTGTCTAAGTCCAATTCAGAATAGGCATAGTTCAGTATGGCTGACAGGCTATTGATCCTCCGCCTGATTGTGGCTGTCTTGTTCCCTTTGATCTCAAGGTGATCCACAAACAACTTGGCATCCTCTCGTGTGTACTCACGCACATGTCTATCACCAGCAATTGAGATGAAGGTGGTCAGGGCTACTCGAGGAGGCGTCTGGTCTATTTGACGTAATGCCAGGTATTCCTCAGCCATCTCAGATAATAATGAGGATCTAGGTTTGAAGCTATCAATGATACAAGCCAGATCAACTGGCTGTAATCTTGAAGGATTACTCCAAGCTCCCTCTAATACATTACCCAGACGTTTTGCATATGCTTTAGCCTCAACAGGATCTTTGGACAGTGCTAATCTTATAAAGGATCCATAGGCTTGAACTGCGTGTTTAGGCACACGACGATTATAATAATATCTGCCTGATCTACATAATGTGTACTGAATGTGTGACACGACGGTCCCCCTCGATGGTTAATCTCGAAGGAATTTCAATAAGTTATCTTGAAGTTGTGGTGCGGTCGGCGGGACTCGAACCCGCACGAGTGTTACCTCACAGCGACCTCAACGCTGCGCGTCTACCAATTCCGCCACGACCGCTTGCCATAGGCATTGTTAAAAGCGCATATAGAACCGGTTAAATGGACTCAAGGGCTGTATTTGAAAATGATGCTGCAAGATAGAACTTCTGGAGAAGTGGAATGGAAAGTATCCAATCAACCTGTACCCTATGGGATTGCTGTTGAATGGATGGATACGCGCATAGCACAGATCAAATCGGGGACCGCCCCAGAGGTAGTGTGGCTTCTTGAACACCCGCCCATGTACACAGCTGGCACAAGCTCTAACGTTAAAGATCTTATCGACCCAGATCGATTTCCAGTTTTCAAAACACAACGTGGTGGACAGTATACATATCATGGGCCAGGCCAAAGAATAATCTATGTAATGCTAGATGTAGCCAAACGCGGTCATGATATAAGAAAATTTATCAAGGACCTTGAGAACTGGATTATTGATACCCTCGCTGAATTTAACTTAGCAGGTGAGGTCCGCAAAGGACGCGTTGGTGTTTGGATACAACGCCCAGATCTTCCGTTCAGCTCCCAAGGAACTGTTGTCGAACAAAAAATCGCAGCGATTGGAATTCGACTACGCAAGTGGGTAAGTTACCACGGCATCTCTATCAACCTAAACCCAAATCTAAACCATTTTTCTGGAATTATACCATGTGGGATAGATGGCTTTGGAATTACTTCATTCGCTGATTTGGGCCGACAAACCACATTTAAGGATCTCGACTTAGCTTTGCGCAAAACATTTAACCAAACATTTTAAAAAACTCTTCTAAAGCCCTAAAACACATTTTTATTTTTAGCTGCTGAAATTAAAAATTTAATAAGTATCTAATCTTTTTATGGTTCTATTGATTTTGAAAACTGTACTGGATTTCACTCGCTTTGCCTGCGCCATTTTAACCCATTAAAAACAACCCTTGGTACGTTGCGCTAAAACGCTTGGGACGTTACAGACTAATTTAAATGAAGGAAGATGGTGGCAACACAGCCATCGCTATCGAAAACAAACGGGAGAGCCTGATGGCCGACGCAGCCGTACACGGACAAGAGCATGAAGATCACCGTGGTTTTTTTACACGTTGGTTTATGTCCACAAACCATAAAGACATCGGTATTCTCTACCTTCTAACAGGTGGTCTTGCAGGATTCATTTCAGTGGCATTTACAGTTTATATGCGGCTGGAGTTGATGGAACCAGGTGTACAATACATGTGCCTCGAGGGGGCCCGAATGACTGCCGCTGCGGTTGGTGACTGTACGCCAAATGGTCATCTGTGGAATGTTTTAATTACAGGGCATGGTATTTTAATGATGTTCTTCGTGGTCATTCCAGCCTTGTTTGGTGGTTTTGGAAACTACTTCATGCCATTACAAATTGGCGCGCCAGATATGGCATTCCCCCGAATGAATAATTTATCCTATTGGATGTATGTTGCCGGCACAACAATGGCAGTGCTCTCGGTGGTGATGCCAGGTGGAAATGGGCAAGCTGGTTCCGGTGTTGGATGGGTACTATACCCGCCACTCTCCGTGAATGAGGGTGGCATGTCTATGGACTTCGCAATATTTGCTGTTCACCTATCTGGTGCCTCCTCAATCCTAGGCGCAATAAATATGATTACTACTTTTTTAAACATGAGAACACCTGGCATGACCTTGTTCAAAGTGCCTTTATTCTCTTGGTCAATCTTTGTGACGTCTTGGCTGATCCTCCTATCTTTACCAGTTTTAGCGGGTGCAATCACGATGCTACTGACCGATCGTAATTTTGGTACAGCTTTTTTTGATCCAGCTGGTGGTGGTGATCCTATTCTTTATCAACACATACTATGGTTTTTTGGCCACCCAGAGGTTTATATTGTCATACTTCCAGCTTTCGGAATTGTTTCGCATGTAATAGCCACATTCTCAAAGAAACCAGTTTTTGGCTATCTTCCAATGGTTTGGGCTTTGATCGCAATTGGCGCTCTGGGTTTTGTCGTATGGGCACATCACATGTACACTGTTGGTATGTCACTCACTCAACAATCATACTTCATGTTAGCAACAATGGTAATTGCTGTTCCCACAGGCGTCAAAATCTTTTCATGGATTGCGACAATGTGGGGCGGATCTATTGAATTCAAAACACCCATGCTGTTCGCAGTGGGATTCGTGTTTATGTTTACAGTTGGTGGTGTCACAGGCATTGTACTGTCACAAGCAGCGGTGGACAGGGCCTATCACGATACATACTATGTAGTGGCGCATTTTCATTACGTTATGGCGATTGCAGCTGCGTTCGGTATTTTTGCTGGTGTTTACTTCTATTTGCCCAAAATGTCTGGCCGTTGGTATAACGAAACATTAGGAAAAATTCACTTTTGGATGTTTTTCATTGGTACAAATATAACCTTTTTTCCTCAGCACTTCTTAGGTCGACAGGGAATGCCACGCCGTTATATCGATTATCCTGAGGCATTTGCATATTGGAACTACTGGTCAAGCTGGGGCGCTTTTCTATCCTTTGCTTCATTCATTTTGTTTATTGGTCTCATATTCTGGGCTGTCTTCGCAGGACGCCGGGTAAATGCTAACAATCCATGGAATGAATGGGCTGACACTCTGGAGTGGACAATCCCATCACCTCCCCCAGAGCACACATTTGAAATCTTACCTAAGCAAGAAGATTGGGATAAGAGTACATCCCACTAACTTACTAAATGTGGCATAAAATTTTGAGGCCTTAGCAAGTTCTAAGGTCTCTTTTTTGGAAAGTGCAATAAATCTAATTAAGACACTTTGGCGCAGAGAAAAACCTCGTTCAAAAGAATACTATAGCGTCATGCCCTATCATTGGTCCACATTACCATCCTCGGCCGACTTTGTTGCGAAAGAAGTTGGAGAGGCCGGCCTTTGTCTTTATTTAAGTGCACACAACTCTCTGACGCCGTCTGGCTTTGTTAAATTTATTTCTATCACCTCCGTTATGATGCTCATCCCTATCTTTGCTTTCCTAGGACACGTGTTCTTATGGATAATTGCCGGAACTTTAGGTTTAACCTTACTGGCAGTTTGGACAGCCTTGACGGCTAGTTGGCGTCGAGGCAAAGTTTCTGAAGTATTGGAAATCTGGACTGATCAAGTCAGACTTAAACGAACCAACCCTGATGGTAGTATACAAGAATGGGATGCCAACCCATACTGGACGGAGATAAGTATAATAAAAAAAGATGGCCCGGTACCAAACTACTTAACACTACGCGGGAACGGCCGAACAGTAGAGTTAGGTTCGTTTTTATCAGAGGACGAACGTCCAATAGTAGCCAACGAGCTACGTAATGCCTTTAGTGCCGCCATAGGAAAAGCTCAGAGGATTTAGCTAAGCTGCGACTTAACCTCACCACCAACTTTGCTAAAATCTAACTGACCAGTATACTTTTCTTTTAATACACCCATAACCTTGCCCATGTCCCGAATTGAGCTGGCGCCGCATTCAGATATTGCTAAAGCAATAGCCTTCTCAGTCTCATCAGAACCCAATTGACGCGGTAAGAACTCCTCAACGATAGTTATCTCCAGCAGTTCTTTCTCGGCCAATTCTAGCCGTCCACCCTCCTCATAGGCACGTGCACTTTCCTGACGTTGTTTTACCATTTTACTAAGTATGGCCAGTAAGGCTTCGTCTGGAACACCTGCCTCATTGCCGTCCGATCGCGCGTCAATATCACGATCTTTTATTGCCGCGTTAATAAGCCGTAATGTCATCAATCGTGTTGCATCTTTGGCCCTCATCGCTTCTTTCAGCGACGCGCTCAATCGATCCCGCAAACTCATTTTATGATAATCCTCATGTTAATCAGGACCAATCTATAATGCTAACCCATTTTATTTACAAGAATGACAGATCGCGGGAGTACTTGATCTCTTCAACCTCAGACTTTACGAACGGCGCAATCGATTAAGGTTACTGTAATGACAATGTCATCGAAAAAAAAACTGACTGCCTGCCTTGTGCTTGCTGACGGGTCAGTTTTTTATGGCCATGGTTTTGGGGCTACAGGCATAGCGGTTGCCGAACTTTGCTTCAACACATCTATCACAGGTTATCAGGAAATAATGACTGATCCCTCTTACGTAAATCAAATCATAACCTTTACATTTCCTCATATCGGAAACACTGGCATAACAGCTGATGATAACGAAGCACTTAGCCCACATGCTTCAGGTATGGTTGTTAAATGGGATCCAACTAATCCATCAAATTGGCGCGCTCAAAACCACCTTTCTTTATGGCTGGAATCACATAATCGTATTGCAATTGGTGGGATTGATACTCGGCGACTAACTCAAATAATTCGTAAAAATGGGGCCCCTCATGTCGCAATTTGCCATAATCCTGAAGGTATTTTTAATGTCGAAGATCTTGTAAAGAAAGCTCGTGCATTCAAAGGTCTGGAAGGCACAGATTTAGCAACAGAAGTAAGTTGTAAAAAATCTTACACATGGTCTGAAAAAAAATGGAATTGGCCGGAAGGGTACAGAAATGAAACTGCACCAAAGTACAAAGTTGTGGCCATTGATTACGGTGCCAAACATAATATACTTCGGTGCCTAGCTTCAGTCGGATGTGACGTTACAGTTGTACCATCAAACGCTTCCGTAAAGTCTATTTTGGCGCTAAAGCCAGATGGTATCTTTCTGTCAAATGGACCAGGCGACCCAGCGGCAACAGGCGCTTATGCTGTTCCAATAATCAAATCCTTATTAACTCAGTCCGCTCTGCCAGTTTTTGGCATTTGTTTGGGCCACCAAATGCTAGCACTTGCCTTAGGAGGGAAAACCGTAAAAATGAACCACGGCCACCACGGTGCAAATCATCCGGTTAAAGATTTAGAAAATAACAAGGTTGAAATCACTTCTATGAACCATGGTTTTGCGGTTGATGGGCATAGCTTGCCTTTTAATGTAATCGAAACGCATATATCACTATTTGACGGCTCTAATTGTGGAATTAGGTTGAAAGACCGAGCAGTATTTTCAGTTCAGTATCACCCAGAAGCAAGCCCAGGGCCCCAAGATAGTTTTTATCTTTTTGAAAAATTTGCAAGTGCAATGGAACCCGTCAAATCAGTATGATTTATTTGAAAAATAATACTGCATTTGTGAAGAGACTACTATGAACTTTGAGAAATTTCGTAACATAAAAACTTGGGTTTTTGATCTCGATAATACCTTGTATCCACCGGAAGTTTGTCTATTTAATCAAATAGAAGAGAAGATGCGAATATTTGTAGCCAATTTTCTTGATGTTAGCCTCACTGAAGCCGATACCCTTCGGGCTATGTATTGGCAAAGTCATGGTACCACATTGGCCGGCATGATGGATATACACTCAATGCCACCAGACAGTTTTCTAAAGGTTGTACATGACATAGATTTTTCAGTTGTGCCCCCATCACCATCAATTGCAAAATTGCTGGCAGCACTACCGGGACGAAAAATTGTCTATACAAATGGGACAGAGCCTTACGCACGGAAAGTTTTGCAAGCTCGAGAACTTGAAAATGAATTTGAGGCAGTATTTGGTATTGAACACGCTGATTATCATCCCAAACCATTAGCCACAGCTTTCAAAAAAGTATTCAATCTAGCCAATGTAACTCCGAATAATTCAGCAATGTTCGAAGATGATCACCGCAATCTAGAAGTTCCAGCTCAGCTGGGTATGAAAACAGTATTTGTATCGTCAGAACAAAAAATACCAAACTATGTTGATGTTGTTCATCCAAGTCTGGAATTTCTCTTGTCACAAATTGTCACAACCTGCTTTCCAAAGCGCTTAAAAACATCAAGTAAAGAAGCATGGTAGAGAAAAAAGAAATCGTTATCTCTGGAGGAGGTCTGGCTGGGCTTATTGCTGCAGCCGCCTTTGGTAATTCAGGTTATGAAGTTCTGTGCATCGATCCAAAAAAG